>OGYO01000928.1_pt1 | contig 15820 bp, 9 predicted proteins | sample 1576561 | NCBI WGS metagenome assembly OGYO01 (sample SAMEA3541507, study PRJEB24748) | human gut metagenome | biome: human gut; feature: human-associated habitat; material: faeces | place: China | collected 2012 | reverse complement strand
GCGCGTTTGGTTCGGGACCAAAAGGTCGCAGGTTCAAATCCTGTCACCTCGACCAACTTTGACCGGGTTTGTGAAAACAAATCCGGTTTTTTTGTGCCGCTTTTTTGGTCAATCCGGACGCAAGCGGACATGCCCCCTTTCGGCTGCGATCGGATGACAACCGATAAAGGGGGGATTGATGGAATCGCGTGTCTGGTTTTGGGGAGCTTTTTCGGTCAGGGATGTTCATTGAAGGAAGCGGGTGGAAATGAGCGGGCAAAGGAAGAATTATAATCCCTGACCAAGCCGGCGGTCAGACCGTTGACTTGCTTCTATCGGCGATCTGAAGGAGCTGCAAGTCCAAAAAGTAGTCTTAGCAAGATACCAAAGGGCAAGGTAAAACTTCTGTACGGCTTTGAGCGCGAGATTATCTTATTCATGGATATAGATGTATTGATTTTATTCAAAACAAACACAGCAAAGCGAAAAATAATGAATAGAATAAGTGGTTAATTCAGTTATTCGCAAATCCCAGCGTAAAGAGGATATGTGTGCCCCGCTGTATAGAGAACTATCTTTTGCTTGCTTGTTATGCATCTAATCACAATGCATTTCCATCTACCACGGGAGTCAGCGCAAGATTCATGAGCATATTTTTGATAACAGTGCTTGGGCTTTGATATATCTCTACAAAATAAATCAAATTCAGGCTGTCCAAGACTAATGTATGATAGTTCCGAATATTCTATTTTTTTGCAATTACGGAGCACCTGCTGCTCGTTACTTAATTTTAAATCCCGCAAGGTTGTCCCAACAAAGACCCTCGAAAAATGACAAAATGGCACTGTTTCCTCCTCCTTCATTATTGATGGTCTGAAAAAGATATGCTACAATTATCGTGTGTTATTATATCCAAATATGAGGTGCTATTATGGCAAACGGGAAAATTTACATTGACATTTTTGCAGGATGCGGAGGCTTGTCTACTGGTCTGCTAAATGCTGGTTGGACCGGTTTATTCGCTATTGAAAAAAATGCCGATGCATTTTCTACTCTAAAATATAACCTCATTGATAATAAAGAACACTTTCAATGGCCGAGATGGTTGCCCGTGAAAGAATGCGATATAAATGTTTTATTAAAAGACCATATGGAAGATTTGATGGCGCTTCGAGGCAAAGTGACTTTGGTAGCAGGAGGCCCTCCGTGCCAAGGTTTCTCTATGGCAGGTAAAAGGGATAAAAATGATCAGCGAAATAAACTGGTCAAGTCCTATATTAAGTTTATAAAACTAGTTCTTCCACAGGTAATCATTTTTGAGAATGTTCACGGATTTACTGTTAATTTTAAAGGAAAAAAAGGAACAAAGCAGTATTCATCGTATGTTGACCATGCATTAAGATCCCTTGGCTATAAAACTATGCATCAAATTATGGATATGTCCGAATTTGGCGTTCCACAAGATCGCAAGCGTTTTATATTAGTTGCAATGAGGGACTACTTTCCAAAGGATGTTTTTGACACTTTAGAGAGAAACAAAGATGCCTTTTGTTTGTCCAAAGGCATCTCCTGCACCACAAGTATTAAGGATGCTATCGGTGATTTGGAGCAAGCCAACGGATTAATGCCTTCGCCCGATACGAAGGGGTTCATGGCTGGTGTATATGGGCCGGAGCAATCAGGCTATCAACACTTGATGCGATCTGGCCTAAAAACTACTGGCTTAATTGCAGATAGTCATCGCTTTGTTAATCATCGCAAGAATACCATAGAATTGCATAAAGAATTACTTGATAAAGCTCCAGTAGGTAAACGAATTACACCTAGAGATAATATAGTCGAGAACCTAAATCGTAGAGGCGTTACCGTTTTAAACGCTAATGCCCAATCTCCGACAATTACGTCAATCCCGGATGAATTGATTCACTATAAGGAACCTAGAATCTTAACCGTAAGGGAACATGCGCGTATTCAAAGTTTTCCTGACTGGTTTGAGTTTAAGGGAAAATACACATCTGGCGGCAAACAACGAAAGCAGGAAGTTCCGCGTTATACACAGGTTGGCAATGCGGTTCCACCTTTATTTGCGGAGCAAGTAGGCCTTGCTATATTGGAGGTGCTGTCACATGAACCGTCAAAATAAGGAACTATCTTTTCGTATAAGTTCCGGCTTGAAAAATCTTATTGGCCGTGACTTAATTAGTGATAGATATATAGCCGTATTTGAACTGGTTAAAAATTCTTATGATGCCGGAGCAAGTAAAGCTACAATTTCCTTTAAACAGTCTGACGATGGAACAAAAAGAATTATTATCTCGGATAATGGTTGCGGGATGACATACGCAGACATTATTAACAAATGGTTGTTTGTAGCATATTCGGAAAAGAAACCTCAACATCGTCAACAGTCTTCCTTTCGAGATAAAATTAAACGAGAAGTCGCTGGAGCAAAGGGAGTGGGTCGTTTTTCTTGTGATCGTCTCGGTGCATTATTAACCTTAGTAACTAAAACAGAACAAGATAAATACGCTAATAGAGTAAAGGTAAATTGGAATACATTTGAATTAGATGATACAAAAGAATTTGTAAACATACCAGTTCATTATTCCACTACGGAAACCCTTCCTAGTGGCTTTAAAAGTGGTACTACGCTGATTATAGAACAATTACGGGAAGAATGGGATCGTGATGCGCTTCTGCGTTTAAAACGATCCCTAATGAAGCTTATTAGCCCTGATGCTAATGAAGGAGAGCTCCCATTTAATATTGAACTTATCGTCGAATCAGAACGTGAAAACGATGACAAGACTTTAAAAAAAGCGGGAATAAATCCGGATAGAGATATAGTTAATGGAATAATCCATAATGACATTTTTGAAAAACTAAATATTAAAACGACCTGCATTGAGGTAAATATATCACCCGATGGGGAATTAATTTCTAGCAAGCTAACGGATAGAGGTGAGTACATTTTCTCGGTTGTTGAGCGTAATCGTCAATATCGTGAATTGCAAAATATTAGTATCGTCGTTTTTTATTTAAATCAAAGCGCAAAAGTAAGTTTTACCCGCCAAATGGGAGGAGTAACTCCTAAAAGCTATGGTTCGGTTTTTATTTATAAAAATGGTTTCCGTATTAATCCATATGGAGATCCTGGACAAGATTTTTTCGGAATTGATCAAAGAAAGGCTCAGGGATGGCGCCGCTTTTTAGGAACTCGAGAAATAATGGGTCGGATTTCAATTAAGGGCGAGAACGATCAATTTGTTGAAACAACTAGTAGAGCTCATGGCTTTATTCGTACTAAAGCAGTTGAAATTCTAACAACCTTTTTTATTGAAAAGGTTTTAAAGGTTCTGGAAAAATATGTCGTGACTATAATTGGATGGGGTGAGCCATTAAAAAGTGACCCCACACATACTATTTCCCCTGATGAAGTAGGAGAACAAATTATATCCCAATTTATAACGAGTATTGATTCTAAAGATATTGTTCGTATTGATTATAATCCAGCTCTACTATCAAGAAATGATGAAAAGCAAGAAAGCCTTGCTACCTCGTTAAAAAAGCTTGAAAGTGCAGCTGAGCAGACAAAGGACAAAGGGCTTATAAGTTTAGCCCAGAATTTAAAAAAACGAACAGAAGCTATAGTTTCTCAAAATCTTGAATTAGAAGAAGAAAATGCAGTTCAAGAGAGAAAACTAGCTAAGGCGTATCGTGAAGGTCAGGCAAGAGAAAAACAAATTTATTTTCTTCAAGGCAGTGCCAATCAAAATGTCACCAATTTGATTAATGGTTTTCACTCAATATATACTCTTACAGATGCCTCAAAAGGATATATTAACTATTTGTGCGAAATATTGGCACCTATAGTATTTGAAAACAAAGATTTTGTGTTATCCATTATTAGTCAAATTTACCAAGCAAACGAAAAGGCCCATAAGCTTTCTGATTTAGCTATTCATGGAAATCAATCGTTGAAGCAAAGTGGAGTAAACAGCGTATATGATTTTATTCGCCAATATATTGATGAAGGCCTTACAATACAGGGACTTAAATACGATTTAGTTCCTTCGAATGAGGCGTTTAATTGCAAATTCGATGCTTCTTCAGTCGGAGTTATTATTGACAATATTGCAAGCAATTCGATAAAAGCAGGTGCGACCGTCCTACAAATTAAGATGTCTGAAACGGCGAAATATGTTGAAATAGTATTTTCTGACAATGGAATCGGTCTTGATGAGAGTCTTGACCCATCCACCTTATTTGAGTGGGGCTTCTCTTCCAATGTAAAGAAAAAAGGGGTTGGCATCGGACTCTACCATATTAAACAGCTCATGGATGAAATGAAGGGCTCCGTCAAAATTGATACTTCTTATCACGATGGTTTTAGATTAGTTATGAGGTTGAAAAAATGAACACAACATTTAAAATATTATGGTTTGAAGATGAGCCGGCATGGTTTAATATGGAAAAATTGCGGATTGAAGAAATTCTAGGAACACACTATCTCATTCCGGTTATCGAACGTAAAGATGGTGATGATTTTGATTTGGAGGAGATAACCGGTAACGACTATGACTTGATTTTTATGGATTATAAACTAGCGGAAAGAAAAACCGGTGATACTATCGTTGCTGCTATAAGAAATAGCGACATTTTAACCGATATTCTGTTTTATTCATCTGAAGAACAGAATATGCTTTCGGCTATTAGAGCGCAGATGCCTCCTATTGACGGTGTTTATCTTACAAAGCGCGACTACACCATTTTTACAGAGAAGGCTCAAAGGATTATAGAAAAGATTGTTAAACGCTCAGAAGATGTTGTTAATCTACGTGGCTTTGTCTTAGATAACACTAGCGCTTTTGAAGTACGGATTAGAGAGATTCTCAATATTTGTTGGCAAAAGTTTACTGAAGAACAAAGAGATGCCCTAACTCAAACTCTTACAAAGCTATTAGAGAGTAAAGCGGCTCGGGTTTCAAATCAAATTGACACTGTCCAACATGCAGAATGCACTTTTACATATGCTAACAACGATGAGTATATGTTAGGTATAGCTGATAGGCTGGATATTCTGCAAACTGTTTTACCGATTCTGACTGGAGAATATAAAATGCCAAGCACGATAGTCCCAAGTAAATTTAAACAATATTATATCGAGCAAGTGAATAGGTATCGTAACAAACTGAGCCACATTACCCTTGGAGAAAAAACTATTCACATTAATGGTCGGGATGTTGAAATCAATCAAGATCTCCATAGGCTCTTACGAAGAAATATATCGGAAGTAGATTCTAAAATTCAGGAGATTGAGACGTACATTACTAACCATATCTAAAAATAGAAAGCAGCGTTGAGATGCTTCATACTTTATGTACTCCTTGTTGCCCCACTGGGTGTCGGCCACATGACGCAGCCAGGGACAGACCAGAATGCTGCCAAGAGTTGGACCTATTTTGCCTTATCCTCTTTATTCTTGCAAAACTTATTCAAATGTCTATATCATAATTGCATCCCTTTTGCATTAATTCACTCAACGCCAAGGGCCTTGAAAACAGCGTCCTCAGCGCTCTGATAGAAAACCAGATTAAAATTCCCCACCAACTCTGGTGGCACCGTTCCAAGATCAACTGCCGAGGTGATGGGAAGCAGCACCCTCTTTGCGCCGCTATCCAAACAGACCTGCAACGCATTGGCTAGCTCACTTACCTTGATCATCGTTCCACTGATGCTGATCTCGCCAAGTACCGCTAGATTGCTTACGGTTGGCTTGCCCAGAGCAATAGAGCACAAAGCAATCAAAGTTGGAAGTGCAAGACAGGTGGTCATGCCCAAGCCCTGAAGGTCCTGATAACCAATAATATAATCTCGCGTTGTTGTACTGATCGTGCCGCTGATGTGATTGCTGTTCGCCTTGAGATAGTTAAACGCTGTGTTCGTGGCTTCTTTGCACTTAGTATCGCTGCCTAGTCCTGTGCGTTCAAACTTCCCGCTTCCAGGTAGCATCTGGCTTTCAAGGCGGAATACACCGATCATGCCGGATTTACCACGGGCTACGGTGTATACATTGCCAGGATTGCAGATGCCGTCAGGAATCAGCTTTCCACCGCCTTGTTCCGGAACGGAGACAAACTTTTCTTCAAACGTATCCTTGTCGATGTAACTGAAATTCACATCGTAAAACTCCATCCCACCCAGCTTCTTGAGCTGCTCCTTTACCCGCCGACGCATTTCTAATGCAAGGATGAGAATCTCTTCCAACTGCGCTTTGGTGTATTCACCATCCGGGTAAAGCAGTTTGATGAAGCCGCCAACCATGCGGCGAACGGCAATGGTATCACGTTGATTCAGATTCTTGCCCAAGTGGAAATATTGGTCCAACGCATCGCCATACTGTTCTTTGCGCAGTTCTCTGAGAAATTCCGCGAGATAATCCGTAATGAAACCGTAGTCATTGGTAAAGTGCTCCGGACGGAATTTCGGAATCTCCCAACCGGGAATATAACAATGCATACGATCCAGAAACGCTGTATCCGTCCCCATTTCACGTGGGAACGGATCAAACAGGCTGGAGGTTTTGAGCAACACATCCACGCTTTGATTGATGTTCCCTACAAAAACCATGCTGGCAGACGCGGCTTTTTCCTCTTTGCCACGGGCAAAAGAACCGGATGCCATATAATCCTTCATGATCTGGATGCCATCTTTATCCTTGAAATTGATGCCGGCTACTTCGTCAAAGGCAACGCAATCCCACAGACCCACTAGGCCAACCGTCTTGCGGCTCATATTGTAAAACAGATTCGCCACGGTGGTTTGGCCGCCCGATACGAGGATGCTATTGGGTGAAATCTCCTTGTAAAGATGGCTCTTACCGGTACTGCGAGGCCCCAATTCGCAGAGATTAAAGTTATTCTCTACAAGCGGAAGCATACGGGTGAGCAGCAGCCACTTTTCACGTCTCTTTAATGTATCCGGCTCCATACCGATGGAGCGGAGCATAATATCCATCCATTCGTCTTGTGTAAACGCTTTGCGACCTTTCTTCAGCTCATCAATATCGACATGCGGCATTTGAATGGGCGTGAGCTTCATAATCTGTATGAGCGAAGAACTGTGCGTTTTCGTTTTGTTGGATCGAAATCCAAGGCCGGCCAGAGCATCTGAGAGTTCTTCGCTCTCGTAGGAAAGTTGAACGATGCACCAAATGCCACCGCACAACAGGCGATCGTACTTTTCAGGATACTCATCTTCGATAGGGATTTCTTTAAGACCAAGGTTGGAGAACTCCGCTTCATAGCAATTCTTTTTGATATTCAGTTGAACCGTAATTTCGTCGATGATCGTATAGCTGCCACGAGAGCGAAGCAATGACAAAATCTTCTGCGCCTCATCCGGTCGAACAAAGTTATCCGCCAGAATACGCTTTACTTGCTGTACGCCCTTTTCGATGACTTCTTCATCGTCGCTGGAACAGTATTGTCCCAGCAAGAACTCAAGGACGTACACCGGCACATTCGCGCCTTCCTTGATCTTTTTGGTCAGGTCTTTACGAACGATTCTGCCATCGAAATTCTCGCGCAGCTTTGCCTTCAATACCTCTCGGGTGCTGGCGGTTTCATCAAACGGTTCCATAGTGGCGCCTCCTGTGTGTTATGAGAAGAAGTCAAACTCATCCACGGCAAAAGCGATATCAATTCGAAATTCCTCTCGTTGGGGCAGCATAAGGCCCTGTTCGTCCATGATGACCAGATAGTATATGGCCTGTTTACTGAATTTCAGCTGCTTCAAGTTAAAATTCACGCGGAAAACTCGATCCTGATTATTGGTCGATGTGCGGTCAGCAATGATCGTCTGCATATCGCTAATCTGCTTGCCATATTCGTCCGTAAAGTAAAGCTGATAACGTTGTGCAACGCGGTTGCCGCCCACTGCCTCCTTCTGATAAAAGTTCAGGCTGAAAATCATATTGCTGATCTTGCGGCTGGAAGAAAGCAAGCCAATGGTGACAGGCATCGTATCGTATTGACTCTTGTGCTTTTGATATTCTTTGGAATCGTTTCGCAGATGGTGATACGTAAGAATGGGAACGCAGATTTCCTGAAGGCTCACGCCTCCGTGAACAAAATTTAGCCCGCCGCCTTGCATCTTGATTCTCAAGTTCTCACGGGGTGCAAAGGCGGCAAGTCCGGCCGATTCGCCTACAAAGTGAATGGGCATCAGAAAATCCGGCTGTGCGCCTGCGCGCATGATCGCATAGCGGCGGCCGTACTCCACCTCCATTTGATGAAATGAAGACTTGTCCACCTTGTCGTCTTCCTGCAAGGGACTGTACGTGTACAGGAAGCCATGATCTGCCGTGATGATAATGTGCGTCCGGTTCATCCGGTTGGTCGCAATGCGCACAAGGTTCTGTAGCTCGGTGATGGCGTCGTCACATGCGGAGAATACCAGGCTGTCGGAGGCATGACTGGCGGTATCAATGGTGTCGTGATAGATATACACCACATCCATGCCATTGGTTAGCGCGCGCAGTTGCTCGGTATTCATATCGATTACGTCCTGATACCGCAAGGCGATGCTGCGCGGATTGGCGGCCTTGAGCACAGCATCACGGTATCCGCTGTCGGTGGGCATCCCATCTGCCTGAACGCTTAGCATGCCATTGCCCTTTACCTCCACAGATAGCTGTTTGTGCGGCAGCAGCGCAGCCATGCCGAACTTTGTAATCGTCGGGAAAATACCTTGCATAGCAGTCAGTTCCACCTTGCTCTGGGTTTCGCGCTTGAGCTTCTCCGTCAAACTCGCTGCCACTTCATAACGGAGGGCGTCCGAGATGATGACAACCACTTTGCCATCTGTTGCACGCACCCAGTTAGCATAGAAATCCTCCTGTCGCGGCACTTCGGCAATCTTTCCGCTCTGCTTCAAATCATCCTCGATGGCCTTTGTCCAATTCTCCCCCAGTTGATCGAGGAACCAATGCACATACAGGCCCTCCGCCTTTTCCGCAACCTGCGCAAACAGATCATTCAGTTCCCCTTGGAACACCTTGACACTTTCGGCATAGGCCAAATGGAACCGACGGTAGAAACCATCCATACGATAATAATCCGAGACATACTCCTTCCATACGTTTTGCGCTTCCACCGTATGGAAGCCTGCCGCATGTTCCGCAAAAAACCGCTGCATGTTGGCCACCTGGGCAAGCCCCTCATAGAACGGAGCGACTTCCTTATACCACACGCAGGTGCGGCGTTTCTCAACAGCGGCTATGATGGCGTCGGCATCTATGACCTGTTGCACAATGTCCGTCATGAGCTTATTAAGGACGCACGCATGTACGCAGGGGAAACATTCGGTATCCAGTAGTTCATCCAGCGATAGCTGCATGAAGCGCTCCGGCAGGTGCAGCGCGCTTTCTACAAAACGGGCCAGCCGGTACAGATGCTCATTCCGATCGGAATGAAGCCAGTCGGAGATAAAGTCATAGCACCAGGCCTGATGCGGCGCGGAGAGATACCGCTCTAGCCCCGGCAAGATTTCCATAGGCATGGTACGGGTGGAGGCCGTCATCAGGATATGGCAAATCAGATGGCCCAAATCCGCATCCGCCTCGCTGTAACCCGTTGCCTGCGAGATCATTGTCCAGAAAGCGTCCTTCGCGCCATAGGTTTCGAGGTCGGCATAAAGGCGGTTGTCTTCGTCTACGCCAGCTTCCAGTACCACCTGCAGAATGTCCGCCGGTTCCCTGCTCTTTGCGCCTGTGATTGCAGCCATGACCGCCAGATGAAGCTGCACGGGCTGTTCGATCTGTTCCTGTTGACGCGCCACTTTGGCGCGTCGCTCCTTCGCGGCAAAGAACTTGCGGTAGGCTTTGACCGTTTTGCGCAGCGAAGATTTAGAAGAAATCTGCATCTCGTCCATCCAGAGGGAGGTCAGGTCGGAGCGGAATTCCTCGCTGTACAGCTGGATGTCCAACAGCCAGTTATCTTCCAGGCTTTCGTAGCTGATGGGGCAATAGACGAGGTAGTTGCCATACGGATCATCGTGGCTGAGCAGCTTTTTGACTGCAAAGGTATTCCTGCCGGTCATGCGGATGATACTTGCATTGCTCAGCTGAATCTCATCCAGCTTATCCTCGAACTCGCGCTCCTCGTCGTACCAGAAGATGATGCGGCGCTTGTAGTAGTCCGGGAGGGGGGCCGCAAAGCGCTTGCCTAAATCTGCAATGATCTTTTCAATATCTGTGTTTGCCATACAAGGCCTCCTAATTTGCAAAAATGTTCGCAGCCTGTGCGGCTTCCACTTCTTTTTTTAACTCATGAATCATTTGCTGTTTCACCGAGTTCCAGGTTATTGAGGAAATGGTGGAAATTTGATCCTTGCAACGTGCCATGCATAATTTTAGTACCTTGCGAACAACTTGTTCTAAGTCAAAGAGTTCTTTTTTTGTGATGCTCTGATTTGCCCCTACGTGCAGCGATTCAGAGCGGTATTGATAGAAGCTCCTCATTTTCCGGTACATGGAGGCCCTGCTTTCTGAGCTGTTTTCCAACAGCACAGCAACCCGTTTAGATAGAACCTCTTTCTTTGCTTGCTGATTACGTTCAAGCAGCATCATTTCAAGGGCTGTAATATACTTTTCAAATCCCGTGGAAAAGACAATTTGCGATTGCGCTTCTATAAATTTCCTGATGCAAGTCTCCATAATGTCAAATATAGGCCCTGAATAATCTGTTAGAAACTGATTGCAGACCTGAAGTTCATATTCATTGAGCGTATATAATCTAGTGTCCAGGGTATTTCTATCTACTAAATAGTTATTACTGTTTACGCTATTCTTAATGATTCCTACTGAAAAGCTATGACTAAAGAACATCTCTTTAGGTCCAATATTACCTTCTTTGAAAACTCTAAGTAACGCAAATATCCTGTTTAGAAATTTCATTTCCAAATGATTATACTCTTTTGCTTTCCTCTTGTATGCTGTGTCTGCATCTGTAAGCTCGCGGGATATGTCTAGCAAGTCTTCGGTTGGATATGTGTCGCTTTTGTTCAAGCAGATGAAATATTCTCCATGCTCATCCCGCAATACAGAATGATAATAATCCGTCAGAATCTGCTTTTTTCCATCAATAATCTGTGCTTTGAAAGGTAGGTTATCCATATATGTTTTAGCGATAGCATATCCCCTTCCAATTTGCAGGCCCAATATGCTATCGTTGCAATAGAGAATGATACCATTGATGCTTACTTGTATATCAAACACGGTTCATTCCCTCACTTTATCTTCCCCAGCACATCCTGGAACTTGGCATAGTTCACTTTCACCCCATCGTCCAGGTCAATGGCGATCATCTGGTCGGCGTAGTGGTGAATCTTCTCCTCGTAGACGCGGGTTTCTTCGGCCTGGTCGCGGAGTTTGGCGAGCTGCTTTTGCAGCTTTACGCGCTCGGCGGTGGAGGCGGAAGCCACGCGGTTTTCCAGGTCAGCGATGGCGGTGCGGTAGCGGCTCTGCTGCTCGTGGACATAGTCCGTGCGGATACGGGCGATGGTGTCCGGCGCATAGCGGTGCATGTAGATCAGGCACTTGAAACCGTTCTTCTTGCCGCTGTCAAACAGCCAGTAGATCGGGCGCTTCTGGTAGATCTTGCAGTGGTCGGCGTAGAAGTCGCTGAGGAAATAGCTGCGGATGACCTGCCGGGTCGTGCCCTTGCCGCCTGCCCGGCTCGGGCCGCCGAGGGCATCGGCGATGAACTTCAGGTTTTCCTCCAGCGTATCCTCGCCGTAAACCACCTCGATGAACCGGACGAACCGGCCCACGATGTCATCCGTGAAGTAGTCGTCGTCGCAGATGGGCAGGATGCCATCCTTATCGGGCTGGAATTCGGAGGTGTAGTTGGCCGCATCCCACGTGCCGCCCGCAAACGCCAGACCGGGCTTGCTGAGGGAATACCGCCCGAACATGCAGCCCACGGCGTAGGAGATCAGCGAGACCACCTCGTCGCGCTTGGTACGCACATAGGCGCTGCCCTGCATGGATTCGGGCACGTCCTCCTTGGTGTCAAACACGCGGTGGACGGTCACGTCCTTGTCTGCCACCTCCGGGGTCAGCTCGTCCTGCAAGCCGTAGATGTCGATGAAAATGCGGTTGAGCTCTTCCTCGTTGGCTTTGAGCTGCTGGAAACGTTCTGCGCATTCATTTTTCCAAGCTAGATAGGCACCTTGTAAGAAATAGGATGCCTGTTTGTTGTCGCCATCCGTAACTGTAAACCTTATGGTGTCTTTCAAGCGGAGCAGCGGGTGGCGCTGGAAGTCCCAGGAGGTTTCGTAGGAGTCCCAATCGCAGCGGGAAAGAGAAATGTTTATTTCAACAGTATTATTAATGCGCTCGCTGTTCACCATAATGACCGGCGTTCTACCAACTGGCCCTTCATGGTAATCAAGTGTAGGACAATTGATTTCTAGAAACATTTGCATGGGTTTGCTGTTGTATAAACCAAGTAAGTAATCTAGTTTGTTATCGTCAGCGAAACACATTGACCCTTTCGTTTCAAAAACAAAGCCATCTGGAACAAAACGCATCGAGAACAATCCCGATGAAATCGATGACCATGTCATTCCATGATGGAAATAATGCTCTCTGTTAATTACTCTTCCATTGGACTTTACTTTGACCCCTGGTGTATTATCAATGTAATCACATATTGTTTTCCCATCATTTTCATAATTTATGAAATAATAATTATTTCCATACCATCTACGATACTCACCCCCTTTGTTTAATGGAAACCATTTCTGTTTTGATGTTAATGCTTCTTGAGTATTAGAAAAACCAAACCCAGCTTTTTCTATGGATACTTCATGCCACAAGCGCAGAAATAATTCGTTATTTGTAGTCGCAAGTCCCTGTCGTGGCTTGGCAATATCATATAGCAAGTTTTCCAAGTAAGCCTTGTATACTGTGCTACTAACCCAATACGCCACCGGGCTGCCCGGAATCTTGGCAAAGTTGTCCTGCTGGGCGGTATAGCGGTTTTCGCCTGCAAGGAACATATCCTCCTTGCCTTGCTGGGTGGTTAGCTCAACCAGGCGGCAGTAGGTGCCTTTGTAGCCAGCCACATGGCTTTTGCGCAGTACAAAGCTGGTGGTTTGCACCACCTCGCCGCCGATTTCATCAAAGGCGCGCGCGCCCAGATGTGCCATGTTCACCGTATCTTTTTGGAGCAGTTTCAACCGGAGTTTTTCAAAGCTGCTCAGGAACATCCAGGCGTGCTGGGTAATCATCGCCTGGTAGCCGTTGGGCTTTGCCATGTGTCCGCATCGCTCAATGAACACCGCAAACAGATCGCTCTTGCTATCCGGGTAGAAGTCTTTCACGAACTGACTGAGCTTGCCGCCCATGCCGCTACTTCCCATGTACGGCGGGTTCGTTACCACCACGTCATATTTCTGCTGCATGATGACCGCCTGCTGCGCCAGCACGGGCAACAGCGCCTCGGCCCGCTCGACCCAGGCCATCACCTCGAAGTCGCCCTGAACCGTGTGCAGCTGCTCCATCAGGCGGTCGGCGCTCTCCAGGCCGGGGATGTCCACCTGCAGGATGGAGCCGTATTCCTTGGCGTCCCGGAAGGTGCGGATGAGCTGGTCCACCGTCTCCAGGCACGGGGCGTCCAGGGAAAGCAGCCCCTGCAGGCGCTCGAAGGCCTCCAGCGCGTTGCTCTCCTGAATGGCCATCACGTGGGGCTGAATACCGCGGGTGAAGAAGCGCCGGTCGTACTGGCGGGCCTTCATCATCACGGCAAAATACGCCAGCTGGGCGGCGCGGTCGTCGATATCCAGGCCGTAGAGGTTGTTCTCGACAATGCTCTGCACGGCCTCCCGGGTGGGATAGCCGTAGGCCTGGTAAATCTGCACCAGCACGTCAAACAGATACACCAGAATGTGGCCGCTGCCCATGCAGGGGTCAATGCAGCGGATGTCCTCGGGCTTGAGCTGGGCATAGCCCTTGCGGATCTCCGCCAGCTGCGCTTGCACCTGGGGTTCCTGCTCCGCCTCGGGGAGGTAGTATTTCCAGGTGGCTTGCAGGGCGTCGTCCGGGTGGCCCTCCACCCACAGGCGGCCCAAGCTGTTTTCCACCATGTAGCGCACGATCCAGTCCGGCGTGAACAGCTGCGTGGCGGCGGGGATGTCGTGCTTGCCGATCTTGATGTTCTTCTTGAGGTTGGCAAACACCTGATCCTTGGGTTCGGTGTTGTAATACTGGTACAGCCAGCCGATGATCTGCACCTGATCGAGCCAGTCCTCCTCGGGGATGAAGGCGATCATCTGCTGGATGACGCTGCCCTCGCGCAACAGGTTGTCCGGGAAGAGCAGCTCGGTATCGTCCGCAATCTTCTGGAACATGCCGGGCAGGATGCTGCTCAGCGCATTGCACTGGGTGATGAGCAGATACTTGAATAGCGCCTCGTCGTCGCTCTTTTCCTTGCAGACATAGACCTTCTCCGTATCCAGGCCGTCCAGCTCCAGGTGGATCGCCTCGGTGAGAATCTGGGGCTTGAAGGCGTTCTCCTCATCGGTGAACACCCGCACGCGGGAGGGCAGGTAGCCGTTGACCTCCATAAAGCGCAGGGCAATAAAGCGGTTGAACCAGGTGTAGGCCACTTCCTCCATGACCTGCTCATAGCCGTCCTTGCCCGCCTGCTCAATGCGGGTGATGAGGCTTTGGCGCTGGGCCTGCTCGGCGGGGGAAAGCAGGCGGCCGTTCACATGGTCGGCGTGGATGTCGCCGTGGCCCTGTTTGGTGATGCCGTATTGCTCCGCCTTTTGGGCCACGCGGGCAATCAGCTCGCGGCGCGCCCAGACGGCAAACTTCTTGATGGCGTTCTTATCCATGGGGATCGCTCCTTACTTCAGGTCGATGCCGTCGCTGCCCTTCATGTAGGCCAGCAACTGCGAGCGCATCTGCTCCACATAGGCGTTGACGTCTTCCTCGCTCTCCAGCCGCTTGGCCGGGAAGATCGACTGCCGGTAGATGGCTTTGATGAGTTTTTTAGGCTTTGCTGGGCCGGAGGCCGGTTCCACCCGGGGCGGAGCCGAAACTTGGGGGGCGCTTTCCATGTGGCGCAGAGTATCATCCTTGTACGTCCACATGGGCGGCATCATCCCATCCAGCAGGGCGAGACTTTGCGTTTCCGCGATGCGCTGCTTCTTTTGCGTGTAATATTCATCGGCCTTCTGAATCATAGGGCGGATCAGATTTTCGCTGCCGGGTTCTGCCCGTCCGTGGATGTCGGCCATGCATTGACGCACGACTTCCAGCAATTCGCTGCGTTTTTCTTCCAGCATGGCGTCGTGGGCGGCTTTCACGGTATCCATCAGAACGTTCAGCTCGGGAATGCGCTTGTAGTCGTAGCGGCCGTTAACCGGCACCAGGCAGATCAGGCGAATGGTGTTAAGGGCCTGATTCGCCGCTTCATCCTTGGCAATGTAGTCCAAGTCGTTGTGCAGCTCGGCCTCAAAGCGCACTGCCCGGTCGAAGGTGTCCACCTGGGATGCGAAGAAGCCTTCCACGGGTTGCAACTTTTCTTTGGCTTCGTCAAGGTCATCCTGCCTGGCCAGCAGGCGCGACACAAGGGCCTCGTTGTCCTTCTGCTGGGAAAGGGCATCCGTAAGGAGGGCGATCATGTTCTTCACCAGCGGACGGTCCGGGTACTTGTGGCCTTCATAGCGGGCGTCCAGGTTGGATTTATGAACTTCTTGATGTGGTTTGGTAATACCACGATTCTGTTAATGGCAGGTATGATGGGGATAGACCCGGGATTGTTTGAGG
>OGYO01000922.1_pt1 | contig 15863 bp, 16 predicted proteins | sample 1576561 | NCBI WGS metagenome assembly OGYO01 (sample SAMEA3541507, study PRJEB24748) | human gut metagenome | biome: human gut; feature: human-associated habitat; material: faeces | place: China | collected 2012 | reverse complement strand
CTACTGTTTCTTCCTTAACAGTGTACTTGATTTCATTTCCTTGAGCGTTATACTTATCAAGGTCTGTAAATTCACCTTTCCAATTATTTTGTTCGTTCAATTTTAATACCTTAGTTGTAGGAATTCCGTCTTACAATAATCTTACAACTATTTCTTTAACTCTCTTACCATCTTGGTTATTATTATCTTCCCATTTCTTTTCTACAGGAATTTTTACTTTTTCGTTATTTTTATTCGTAATTGTAAAGTCGTTCTTTGAATTTTCTTTTATTTCTGTATCATATCCGTTGATTTTTTCTTCTTCAACAGTATATTTAATTTCAGTTTTCCCGTCATCTTTATATTTATTTAAGTTAGTAAATGTGTGCTTCCAATTGTTTTGTTCATTTAAAGTAACTTCATCAACTTTTTTACCGTCAGCTAATAATTTAACTTTAACACTTGAAAGTTTCTTTCCAATCCAAGTTTTCTTAACACTTACTTCAGTTTTTTCTCTCTTATTCTTTACTGTTCTTATTACGGCTACATCATCTTTTACTTCAACATTAATTATTTCGTCGCTTTTTATCCAACCTGAAGGAGCCTGAATTTCTTTAATTTCATAAGTTCCTTGAACTAATTTATCAGAAACTGCTTCTCCTTTTTCGTCAGTTACCAATTCAAAAGTTTCATTTGTTTTCTTGTTGGTAATTTTAAATTTCGCACCTTTTAAAAGTAATTGATTATTTTCAGAGTCAACTTTAATAATCTTTATCTTACCAAGTAAATCGCCTTCAATAGTTCCATCTGAAATCGCATTTTTATAGCTACTTGATGATTCGTGACTCTCACTTTGTGCCAACATTTTTACTCTATTTTTTATTGTAAGATTAGGTTTATAAGTTGATTTATATGTTAAGAAATATTGTTCTCCATGATTTATATCTCCAAGTTCATATTTAAATTTTGTATTATTATTAGAAAACTTAACTTCATTTCCAATATTTTTTTCAGATATAATTTGTGTTATATTTCCATATTCATCAATTTTAACTTTTTGAAGTACAAAGCTATCCTTTATATAGTGAAGTCCGTCAAAAGTGCCTCCGGAAATAGTCAATTCATCTTCAAATACAACTTTTTTAAAATTTTTACCTTTTACATTAAAACGAACATTCCAACCTACTTGATTAACATTGTCACTTATTCTGTTAGGCCATTTAGCTAAAATTTCATCATCTATTTTTCCCGGTTTTTTTATATGAACTTTTTTCTTAATTTTTTTACCATTAATGTCTATTTCTAAAGTATTATCTTCTCCATCTTTTATTTTATCTTGATTAAATACAGATTCCATAGAAATTTTACCTTTTACATTGTAAAGATTTTCAACCTTTTCATTTAGAGTTACTCTTAAAGTTCCTCCACCTTCTTTTTTAACATCAAGATGTCCTTTCCCATAAACTTTTCCATCTACTCCATATATTGGAAAATCAATAGCGGAAGAATCTTCTATAAACCTGAATTTATCTGGCAATTTAACTTCAAAATAATCTCCATTTTTTAAAGTATTTCCATACTTTTGAGCATTCCAATCCAATTTAATTTTAAATCTGCTCCATTTGGAAAGTCTATCTACTTCTTTTCCTTCCCAATTTTCGATTGTAAATTTTGTAATATTTACATCAGGTGAAATATTTTTACCTCTTTCTTCTGCCGAAACTCTGAAAGCAGGTAATAAAGCGCTTAACACCATAAGCACGCTCAACATAATACAATAAAACCTTTTTTTCATTGTACTCCTCCTCATAGAATAATAATTAATATTTTACTTATTTTTAAAAATAAAATCTTATTTATTTTCAAAAATACATAGTTATTAGAAGCCTCCTAACTAATAACCTAATTTAAATAAATTTCAAAAAACGAACGAAACAATATTTAATTGATACAATAACAATAATACCATTTTTATATTTTTAGGTCAAATGTATTAAATATATATTTAAACTACTATCGTGTAAAGTGAATAAAGTATATTATGATTCTTTAGAAGATTTTTCTATAGTTGATATGACGTGTTGGGTGATTTTCTTTACCAATTGCTATGACGTGAAATTTTTGCTTTCTATACGATATTAAAATGATTTTTGAAGTTTATTTACCTTTAATGTCTAGCTACTAATCGAAGTTATCTCCCTTATACGTCATCTCGACTGGAGTGGAGCAAAGCGAAACGTAGCGGAGAGATCTCATATATTTGCTTGTTTACAAGCAAATATAAATGTATCGTAGATACATAAAATATGAAACTCTCATACTAAATAGGACTTTGAGAGATTTGCATAATAATTTTATCTAATTATTTTTTATTTCTTTCAGAAATACTATTGCTTGAAAACAAGCAATAGTTGAGATTTCCAGAGTCATTATATCAAATGCTACAATGACTCCGTCAGACCTACTTTTGTTTACTTGCAAACAAAGTTAGGGCTAGATTCACTTCGACCGATATGACGTGTTAGGTGCTTTTCTTCGTCAACTGCTATGACGTGAATTATTTCATTTTCTATACAATGTTTAAATATCTTTAGATATTTATTAGCTTTCGCAATAACAACTCACTCTTCCTCGATGCTTTCATGTGGGCTCCTGAGAACATTGTTGCTTCGCAATAAAAAAGCATACTCAAGTAAAAACACATCGAGTATGCTTTTTTTATTTTAAAATATTTTTAGAATTTTTTTCTGCTTCCCGGTTTTACAAGTTCAATTTTTCCTTCTTTACAAAGTGGACAATCATCTTTTTCAAATGCTTGAACATTTAATGAAATTGCAGGGAAAAGTGGATATTCAATATCTGATTTTCCATTTGTTCTATCAACTATTGAAGCAATTCCAACAATATTAGCTCCATGTTCTTTTAGTACTTTTATTGTTTCTAATGAAGATTTTCCTGTTGTAACAACATCTTCAACTACAAGAACATTTTCTCCCTCATTTATGAAAAATCCTCTTCTTAAAGTCATCATTTCATTTTCTCTTTCTGTAAACATTGCTCTTACTCCTAAGGCTCTTCCCAATTCGTAAGCAATTACAATTCCACCCATTGCAGGTCCAACTACTGCATCAACTTTTACATTTGCATCTTCAAGTTTTTTCTTAATTACCTTACAAACTTCTTCAGCTTTTTCTGGATACATCAAAAGTTTTGCACATTGAACATATTTGTCGCTATGTTTTCCTGATGATAATAGGAAATGTCCTTCTAATAATGCTTCGCTTTCTTTTAATAATTCCAATACTCTTTGTTCCATAATTTCCTCCTAAATAATTCCTCTAATTTCTTCTAAATTTTTTATATTTTGTTCTTTACAGAATTTTTCCATTCCTTCAATTATCTCAATCATTACTCTCGGATTGATAAAGTTTGCCGTTCCAACCTGAATTGCGGTTGAACCTGCCATAATAAATTCAATTGCATCTTGCCAATTCATTATTCCACCCATTCCGATAATTGGAACATCTACAACCGAAGCGACATCTCTTACCATTCTTAAAGCAATAGGTTTTATACAAGCTCCTGAAAGTCCCGCAGTTACATTGTCGAAAACTGCTTTTCTATTATAAATATCTATCGCCAAAGCATTAAATGTATTTACAAGTGAAAGGCAATCCGCTCCCGCTTCAACACAAGTTTTTGCCATTTCTTTTATATTTTCAGCATTTGGAGATAATTTTACCATAAGGACTTTATCCGTATTTTCTCTAACTTTTCTTACGATTCCCTCTGCAATATCACATTTTATTCCAAAAGCCATTCCGCCTGATTTTACATTCGGACAGGATATATTCAATTCAATTATTTTAATATTTGTCTTATTGATAAGTTCAATAGATTTTAAATAATCCTCTAATTGTGAACCTCCAATGTTTGCTAAAATCTGTGTATCAAAACTTTCCATAAAAGGTAAATCTTCTTCAATAAAAGTCGGTACTGAAGGATTTTGAAGTCCGATACTGTTCATTATCCCTGCAGGTGTTTCGTAAATTCTAATTCCCGTATTTCCGTCCTTGCCTGCAAAAGTAAGTCCCTTTGTAGAAATACCGCCAATTCTATTTAAGTCGATATATTCTGCATATTCTCTACCGAAGCCGAAAGTTCCGGACGCTCCGATAACGGGGTTTTTAAATTTAACTCCACAAATATCTACTTCCAACATTAAAAATTCACCTCCTTAACTTCAAATACAGGCCCTTCCTTGCAAATTCTTTTCATTCCATTTTTAGTTTTACAACTACAAGCAAGACAAGCTCCTATTCCACAACCCATTCTACTCTCTAAAGAAACATAGACAGGTATGTCAAAGCCTAAATTTTTTACAGAATTCATCATAGGATTTGGACCGCAACAATAAATTACATCATAATCATCTTTTATTATTTCAGTTATGAATCCCTTATGTCCTACACTTCCCGTATTTGTTGCGATATATGTATTTTTTGTAAAGTCCTTAAATTCTTCAGTAAAATATATTTCATCTCTAAAACCTGCATATAAATCGACATCGGCTTCCAATTTCTTTGCAAGATATAGCATTGGAGCAATTCCTATTCCCCCTGCAACAAGTGCAACTTTTTTGCCTTTAAATTCATCAATCGGAAATCCGTTACCAAGTGGTCCTAAAATTTCTATGCTGTCTCCAATTTTCTTTTCAGACATAATCTTTGTCCCTTTTCCAACAACTGCATAAAGAAAAGTTAATTTATTGTCCTCCATATCGCAGATACTTATCGGACGGGGAAGCATAGTCCCGTCCTCAAAGCATTTAACCATATAAAATTGTCCAACTTTAGCTTTAAATTCCCCCTTGACATCCATTTTGTAAATGTCTTCAGAAATTTTTTCATTTAAAATTATTTCAACTTTTTCGTATGATTTATTCTCCATAAATATCCTTCCTCATATTCAAAACAGCTTCTCTTGTATACTGAGCAAATCTTTCTTCACCGTCTTCAAATTTTTGATAGTATTTTATAATTCCTCTCGAAGAGTTTACAATTCCACCGTTAAAGTCATTCAAATAAGTTCTGATGTCTTCTGCTTTTGCACCCTGTGCTCCATATCCCGGTAATAAGAAGAAAATATTTTTGTATCTTTCTCTTATTTTTTTAGCTTCTTCGCTATGAGTTGCCCCTACAACAAATCCCAAAGGAGAATATCCACATTCAGAAGTCAATTCATCAGCAAATTTTTTAAGTTCATCTCCAACTTGAAAATAAAGAGCTTCTCCGTTGTAATCAAGACATTCAATATCCTTTGCTCCCTCGTTTGAAGTTCTAAGCAAAACGAAAACTCCCTTTTCTCCTGTTTTTAAATAATCTAAATAAGGTGTGATACTGTCCATTCCCATATATGGATTAAGAGTTATAAAGTCCGCTTCAAACTCTCCTTTAAAATGTGCCTTTGCATATTCCTTTGCAGTACTTGCAATATCTCCCCTTTTAACATCTCCGATACTTAAAAGTCCCTTTTCTTTAATATATCTTAAAGTTCTTTGATAAGCAATAAGGCCTTCAAGTCCGTTTGCTTCATAATATGCAATTTGTGGTTTATAGATTGCTACAATATCACTTGTCGCATCAATTATTGTCTTATTGTATTCAAAAATTATATCTGAAATTTTTTCGTGTTTTTGCTTAATATAATTTGGAATATAATCTAAATGGCTGTCAAGTCCAACACAAACAAATCCTTTTTCTTTTACTGCTTCATATAATCTATCTACTATCATTAAAATTCTCCTTTATATTTAATTTCTCCTGCTTTAATTGTCATAAGCACTTCTCCGTAAAGCTCCATTTTATCAAAAGGTGTATTTTTTGCTTTTGATGCAAATTTACTTGAATCTACAACAATTTTTTTATCAGTATCAACTATAACCAAATCTGCAAAATATCCCTCTTTTAAAAGACCTTTTTTAATTCCCATTAAATTAGCTCCACCATAGGACATTACCTTTGATAAAGTTCTTATGTCGATATTTTTCTCTTTAACTAATTTCGTATTACAAATCGCAAAGGCAGTTTCAAGTCCAACAAGTCCCGGACTTCCATTCGCCTTATCCTCTGCAGTATGTGGTGCATGATCCGTTGCAATCGCATCAACAGTTCCATCCACAATTCCATCTATTAGAGCTTCAACATCTGACTTTTCTCTTATTGGCGGATTTACTCTGTATGAATTATCCCAAAGTGCAATATGATGTGGAGTTACTTCACAAGTAACCTTTACTCCCTCTTTTTTCCCACGTCTTACAGCTTCTAAAGAGTCGATTGTACTGACGTGGCAAAGATGAATTCTTCCATCCAATCTCTTTGCAAGATATACATCCCTTAAAGTCATAAGGTCTTCCGCTATTCTATAATCAATAGGAGAAAGTTCGCTTTCTGCATGTATCATTATTATTTTATCGTATTTTTTCGCCTCTAAAATCGCTCTATACATTGTAGTTTCTGAAAGTACACCTTTACCGTCATCGGATAAAAATTTCGCATTTTCAAATTTTGAATAGTCAACTAAATTTTTTCCGTCAAAATTTTTTGTTACCGCAACTATTTGATTAATATCGACTAAATCTAATTCCTTTGCTCTCTTCATTATATCATTATAAGTTTCCAAATTACTGCAAATTGGTTTTGTATTTGCCATTGTATTTACAGTTGTATATCCACCTCTTAAAGCTGCAAGCGAACCTGTTTTTAAATCCTCTTTATAAGTAAAACCCGGATCTCTAAAATGCACATGCAAATCTACAAATGCAGGCATAACAGTCTTTCCCTTTGCATCTATAATTTCATAACTATCATCAAAACTCAAATTTTCACCAATCTCTACAATCTTTCCGTCTTCAATCTTAATCTCTCCAACTTTATTAATATCTTTATCCACTAAGATTGCATTTTTAATTATTTTTTTCATTATGTCCTCCACAAGAATACAGATTATCACAGTAATTACATCTATAAATTCCCTTTTCTCTATTAACTAATATAAATTTATTTTGAACATTTTCGTGGCAAGTTATGCAACGTGGATTTTTACATTTTATAAAACCTTCTACCTTTTCAGGTAAAATCATTGAAAGTTTTTCCTTGATTTTTTCGTTTTCTATGATATTTACAGTTAAATCCTTATCTATCAAACCTAAAATCGCAAGGTCAATATCCATAACATTTTCAATCTTTATCATATCTTTTTTGCCATATTTTTTAGAATCTGCATTCATTATAAGAGCTACTGTAAAATCTGCACTATCCAATTCTAAAAGTTTAAAAATTTCATATCCAAGACCCGGTTTAATATGGTCTATTACAATTCCGTTTGAAATACTATTAATATTTAACATTATTTTACCTCCAATAATTTTAAGATTAATGCCATTCTGATTATCATACCGAATTTAACTTGATTAAAATACTTTGCTCTAGGGTCTGAATCAACTTCTGTCGCAATTTCATTTACTCTTGGCAATGGGTGAAGAATTATCATATCATCCTTTGCTGTTTTCATCTTCTTATTATCTAAAATGTAAGTATCTTTAAGTCTTACATAATCAGCCTCATTGAAAAATCTTTCTCTTTGAACTCTTGTCATATATAGAATATCAAGTTTATCCATAACTTCTTCAATTGTTCTAACTTCGATAAACTCAACATTACGGTCATTTAGATACATCTTGATATATTCTGGAATGACAAGTTCAACAGGTGAAATAAAGATGAATTTATTTCCCTTAAACTTTGAAAGTGTCTTAACAAGTGAATGAACAGTTCTTCCGAATTTCAAGTCCCCACAAAGACCAATAGTCATATTTTCCAAAGTTTTCTTATTTTGAGAAATTGTAAGTAAATCTGTAAGAGTTTGAGTTGGATGTTGATGTCCTCCGTCTCCTGCATTAATAAAAGGAACAAGTGTTACCTCTTTTGCAAGTTCAGCAGAACCCTCGTGAGGATGACGCATAGCTATAATATCTGAATAACAACCCACTGTTCTTATTGTATCTTGTAGACTTTCTCCTTTAGTCGCTGATGAAACTTTAGGATCCGGAACAGTTATACAACTTCCACCAAGTCTAAGCATAGCCGCTTCAAAACTCAATCTTGTTCTTGTTGACGGTTCAAAAAATAATGACGCTAAAATCTTTCCCCTACATTTTTCTGAAAATTTTTCAGGATTATTATAAATCTCTGCTCCTAACTCCATAAGTTCAAGTAACTCTTCACAAGAAAAGTCCTCACTACTAACTAAATTTCTAAATTCTTTCATACAATCCCTCCTATTAAGTCATTTTGTCATAATCACAAAAAAAGGAAATAACTAAAAGTTATTTCCTAAAATTTAAAATATTAACGAAAAATATTGAATATAATTCCTTTACAAAGTCCTTAACAGCTTTAGTAAAAGGAGATTTTATAAACTCAAAAAAAATGCTAGAAATACATTTTTTAAAAAATGAATTCCTAGCTAAATTACTAAGTTTATTAAAAAGAGAAAATTTAAGAACAAAAACAGAAGAGTCAATTAAACAATTTTTATTGTTATTAAAAACCGACATTTTAACTGTATTTGTCATAAAATTTACCTCCGTCAAATTTTCTTTGATTATTATACAATAATAGAACTATAATGTCAATAGATTTTTAAAAGATTTCACAAAAAAACTCCACCTTTTTGGTGGAGTATTCTACTTATTCAATAAGTCCGGTTTAAATGTCGGAACCATATCTTTTAAGATGTCTGTAATTTCTTTTTTATCCAGAGTGTTTTTAACTTTATCAAGTCTTTCAAGTCCATCTTTTAAAGCTTCTACATCGTGAACTATCGGTTTCTCTATAAATATTTTTTCATATTCAGTTGCAACTGAATTTTCCATATTTAATAGTATTTCTTCATAAAGTTTTTCGCCTGGTCTAAGTCCAGTAATCTTTATGTCGATGTCTTTATAAGGTTCATAGCCAGAAAGTCTGATAAGGTTCTTTGCCAAGTCAAGAATTTTAACCGGTTCACCCATATCAAGTATAAAGATTTCTCCCCCTTTGGCGATTGCTCCTGCTTGTAATACAAGTTGGCAAGCTTCAGGGATTGTCATAAAGTATCTTATTATGTCTTCATGAGTAACTGTAACAGGTCCACCCTCTTTAATTTGATTGATGAAAAGTGGAATTACAGATCCGTTTGAACCTAAAACATTTCCGAATCTAACTGCAACAAATTCAGTTTTTGATTTTTCGTTAAATGTTTGAACTAACATTTCACAAATTCTCTTTGTAGTTCCCATTACAGATGTCGGATTTACAGCCTTATCTGTTGAAATTAAAACAAATCTTGAAACGCCATGCTTATCACAGGCTCTTAGAACATTTAATGTTCCAAAAACATTGTTTTTAATTGCAGAAGTTGAGCTGTTTTCCATAAGTGGAACATGTTTGTGTGCAGCTGCGTGAAATACTACATCCGGTTTATATTTTCCAAAGATAATATCCATTCTTACTGCATCCCTTATTGATTCAATTTCTACAACTAAATCCAAGTCCTTATAATGTCTTACAAGTTCCATTTGAATTTCATAAGCATTATTTTCGTAGATGTCTAAAATTATCAATCTTTTTGGACTGAATTTCGCTATTTGTCTGCAAAGCTCGGAGCCGATTGAACCGCCTCCGCCTGTTACCAAGACCGTTTTATTTTTCAAGAAATCATTTAGCACTTCCTGATCCAATTTAACTTCATCACGTCCAAGTAAATCTCCAATTTCAACATCTCTTAAATCTCTTATATTTAATTTTTGATCATCAATTAATTCATACATTCCGGGAATTATTTTAATCTTCATGGAAAGTTTTGAACAAATATCCGAAATGTCCTGTTGAATTTCTCTATTTGCTGAAGGCATTGCCAAAATAACTTCATCAATTCTGAATTCACTAATAGCTGAAATTATTTTTTCTTTTCCTCCAACAACCGGAATTCCTAAAATTTCCGTTCCTACCTTATTTTTATCATCGTCGATAAAAGCTACAACCTTATAACCTAATTCCTTATGTTTTCTAAGTTCATTAAGTACTAAAACGCCGGCATCTCCGGCTCCAATGATTAAAACTCTTTTAAGTTTCTCAACAGGAATTGAAAAAACCAAATTTTTTCTAGCCTTTGAAAGATATCTAGTACCTGTAACAAAAAACATATCAATTACAAACACAAGTGCTATAACGCTTCTTGGAAATCCTACATTCATCGAAATTAAAAATATTCCGGTTAGAACATTTGCAATAACTATTGCCATAAAAATTCTAAACAATTCTTTAAAATCGGCATATCTCCACATTATTCTATATAATCCGAACAGAGCGAAAACTACAATTTTAATTAACACTATAGGCACTATCCATCTCATATACATATGCCAATAACTTGTAGGAATATGCCAATCAAACTTTAATAAAAAGCCCAAATAGTAACAAAGATTTATAACTATAATATCCAATATTATTAAAAATATTTTTCTGGCCATTATTATTCTCCCATTTTAAACTCTGAAGATACCAATTTTTTCAAGTATTCTTTTATAGCATTTTGATTTGATTCATCCTTCAAACCATATTCGATACTTGCAATCAAGACTCCAAGTTTATTTCCGACGTCATAAGTTTTTCCGTCGAACTTGTAGCCTAATAAATCTCCTTTTAAAGTTAATTCATTTAAGGAGTCTGTAAATTGTATTTCTCCATTTTTCCCCGCTTTTTGATTTTCCAGAATTTCAAAGATTTCATTTTTAACAATGTATCTTCCGACCATTGCCAAATTTGAATTCGTTTCATCAATATTCGGTTTTTCTATAAGTCTGGTTGAGTCAAAAATATTCTTTTCTATTTCTTTGCCTTCCAAAATGCCGTAATTATGCCTTTTTTCATCAGGCACAATTTCAACACCTACCACTGTTTTTCCGTATCTGTTATAAATATCGACAAGCTCTTTTGTACAAGAACTGTCTTTACAGTCAATTATAACATCACCCAAAACAACGCAGAAATCTTCGCCATTCACAGCTTCTTTTGCACAAAGAATCGCATGACCCAATCCTTTTTGTTCTTTTTGAATTATAAAACTTATCTTACATTTTAATATCTTTTCCAAAGTTTCAATGTCTTTTTTCAAAACATTATTAGAATTTTTAACTCTTAAGTCAATTTCAGAGTTAAAATGTTTATCAATAGTAAAATAATCTTCGTTTACAATGAGAATTACCTCATCAATTCCCGCTTCTACAACTTCTTCAATAACATATTGCAAAGTCGGTTTGTCAAAAATCGGCAACATTGCCTTTGGAACACCCTTTGTTGCAGGGAACATTCTAGTTGCAAGTCCGGCAGTCGGAATCACGACTTTTTTTATCTTCATAATTACACCAATGCCTTTAAATTTTCAATTATATAATCAACTTGTTCATCTGTCAATAAAGTATGAAGCGGTAAAGTAATTTCTGACTTATAATTATCAAAAGCATTCGGATAATCTTTAATATCAAAGCCTAAATTCTTATAAGCTGTATGCATAGGTAATGGCTTATAATGAACATTTGTAGCAATTCCTCTTTCAGCCATTTTTACAATTATTTCATTTCTATCTTCTTCACTTGCACCCTCAATATTTACAATATAAAGATGACAACAAGATTTTCTATTTTCTTCAAAGTGAATAAAAGGCTTTATTCTTGTTCCTTCAAATCCTTTATTATATCTTTCCACAATTTCAAAACGTCTTTTCAAAAGACTTGGATATCTCTTTAACTGAGCTAAACCAATACCTGAAGCAATATCAGTTAAATTGCATTTGTAATTAGGAGCAACAATATCATACTCCCAGGAACCTAGTTTTGTCTTTGAAAGTGCGTCCTTTGACTGTCCATGTAAAGATAAAAGTTGAAATTCTTTATAAACTTCATCATCATTTAAACCTAAATTTCTATTCCAAGTAACTGAGCCACCCTCAGCAACAGTAAAGTTCTTAACTGCATGGAAAGAGAAACATGTAAAGTCTGCAATACTTCCACTTGGTTTTCCCTTATATACAGCTCCAAGTGAATGAGCTGCATCAGCCATAACTATAACTCTACCGATTTTTTCCTGTAATTTATTATTAGGCTTAAACAAAGATTTCTTTCTTTCTACAATTTCAAAAATCTCGTCATATTTACAAGGCTTTCCTGCCAAATCAACCGGAATAATTACCTTTGTCTTTTCTGTAATAGCATTTTCTAAAGCACCTAAGTCCATAAACTTATCTTCTTTATTACAATCAACTAAAACAATCTTTGCTCCAACATGATGAATAACACTTGCAGATGCTGTATAAGTATATGCACAAGTTATAACCTCATCTCCGGCTCCCACTCCAAGTAATCTTAAAGTAAGCTCCATTGCTGCTGTTGCAGAATTTAAACAAACAGTTTTATCTGTATTTGTAAAAACAGAAAGCTCTTGTTCCAATCTTTTTGTTTTCGGACCGGTTGTTATCCAACCTGATTTTAAAGTATCAACAACTTCATCAATCTCTAATTGGGTAATATCCGGCGGAGAAAATTCTATTCTCATATAATCACTATCCTATCTATTATTATTGTTATTGCTGTTGTTATTATTGTTATTGTTTTTATCATCTTTATCTTTAGTAACATCAGCACTTTCATCACTTTTGTCCAAACTTGGTTTCTTCTTTTTATCAATAACGGCGCCTTTACCGGCTTTGATATTCTTGATTAAAGATTCCTTATCTTCTTCATCAACAACCAAATACTCCACATTTTCAACTTTTTCTTCATTTTTTTTGTCGTCTATAACAACTTTTCCAGTATGGAATTTTTGACAACCCACAAAAGAAAGACAAACTAAACAAATTGCAATTAAATTTCTTTTTTTCATAATGAACTCCTATTCACTATCCTTTTCAACCATAGGTTTCATTGTTGGGAAAAGTAAAACATCTCTTATAGTATCTTGATTTGTCAAATACATAATAAGTCTGTCAATTCCTATTCCCATACCACCTGTTGGTGGAAGACCTATCTCAAGTGCATTGATGAAATCATAATCCATCATTTGTGCCTCATCATCTCCGTTTTCTCTGGCTTCAACTTGTTTTAAAAATCTTTGTTTTTGATCTATCGCATCATTCAATTCACTAAAAGCATTTGCAATTTCTCCGCAATTTACAAAAGCCTCAAATCTTTGAGTATATCTCTTGTCTTTAGGATCTCTTTTAGCAAGCGGACTGATTTCAACAGGATGCTTAGTAACGAAAGTAGGTTGAACCATATATTCTTCACAAAATTCTTCAAAGAATAGAGAAATAATTTCTCCCCTTGTAGTATGTTCAGTTATTTCTATTTTCTTTTCAATAGCAATCTTTCTTGCTTCTTCATCAGTTAAAATAGTTTCAAAATCAACTCCTGCATATTCTTTTACAGCGTCAACCATTGAAATTCTTCTCCAAGGCGGTTTAAAGTCAATAACTTTACCCTGTAACTCAACTTCAGACTTTCCAACAACTTCCATACAAACAGTATAAACCATTTCTTCACAAAGTTTCATCATTTCTTCATAATCAACATAGGCTTGATACAATTCAATCGCAGTATATTCAGGATTGTGAAGTTTATCCATACCTTCATTTCTGAACATTCTACCCATTTCATAAACTTTATCGAAACCTCCTACAATCAATCTCTTTAAATATAATTCATTAGCAATTCTAAGATACATATCAATATCTAAAGTATTGTGATGAGTTATAAAAGGTCTTGCATTCGCTCCACCGGGAATTGTATTTAAAATTGGAGTTTCAACTTCCAAAAATCCTCTGCTGTCAAGATATTTTCTGATAGAAGAAATAATTTTACTTCTCATAACAAAAACATCTTTAATTTCAGGATTTACGATTAAATCTACATATCTTTGTCTATATCTTAAGTCAACATCCTTTAAGCCGTGAAATTTTTCCGGTAAAAGTTGTAAAGATTTTGTAAGTAAGACAACCTTCGAACTTCTTATTGATATTTCTCCTGCATGAGTTGTGAAAACTTCACCTTCAACCCCTACAATATCTCCAATATCCAAAGTCTTAACTTCTTCATAGCTTTCACCTAAAACGTCAAGTTTATTAAAAAGTTGAATCTTTCCGGAAAAATCTTGCAAATCCATAAAACAAACTTTACCATGTCCTCTTTTAGTTCTAATACGACCGGCAAGTCTTACAACTTTTCCCTCATAATTTTCATAATTATCCTTTATCTCTTTTGCATAAATTGTTCCTTCAAACTTCTCTATTTCATGTGGATCTTTACCTGAATCAACTAATTCCTGTAATTTTTGTCTTCTAACCAATAACATTTCATTCAAATTTTGTTCTTCCACTATACCACCTCTTAATTTCTCTTTATATTTTGTATCTTGTATTCTACAACATTTCCGTTCGGTAATTGTACTTGAACTTTATTTCCTTTTTTCTTTCCTAAAATAGCCTTACCAACAGGTGATTCATTTGAAATTTTTCCTTCAAGAGGATTACTTTCAGCAGAACCTACAATTGTATATTCAAGCTTTTTCTTACTTTCAACTTGAACTAAAGTAACAGTAGCTCCCACATTAACAGTTTTTGTGTCCAGCTCAACTTCATCTATTATCTTTGCATTTGCAATCATATTATCAAGTTTAATAATTTTTTCTTCTATCTGGGCTTGTTCATTTTTAGCTTCATCATATTCGGAATTTTCAGAAAGATCTCCAAAATCTCTTGCAATTTTTATTTTCTCTGCAATCTCTTTTCTCTTAACGGTTTTTAATTCTTCTAATTCTAATTCTAATTTTTTTAACCCTTCAGCAGTTAAAAATATTTCTTTTTCATCCATAATATCTCTCCTTAAAAATTTACAATACTATTCGTATAATTATACTAAATACGAAAAAAAAAGTCAATTCAACAACAGAAATTATATATGTTTTGTTACAAAATTTTACAAGAGAAAACATTTGACTAAAGTATAATTTTATGATGCAATAAACTCATAAAAGTATCAGTATTGTACATCGTTTAGTTGATGTAGTGTTATGTTTTTAGTTAAATGATTTTTATAGGGAGGATGTTATGACTAAACTTAAGAAATTTGTTAGTTTATTATTAGTTTCTTTGCTACTGTGTTCCTGTGCATCTTCAGGTATATTGAAAAAGATTGAAAATAAGGTTTTTGATGGAGACGGCGGAGCACAATTAGTTATAGTAAAAGAAAAATTTAAATCTCCAAAACTTATGTTTCATGGCCCAAGTCTAATTAAACCTAATACAAATCCGGAAGAAATTGAAAAGAATAGAGATAAATACGAAAAAAGTAAAAACAAAGAGTATTCCGATGTAAAAATCGAAGAAAAAGACGGCAAAAAGTATATTGTAGCAAAAGATTTTAAATATAAACTAGTTGTTGTAGATGAAAATACAATTTTAGACGAAGAAGATAATGTAAATTATAGATGCTTACCGGATTTATATAAAGACAGTAAAAAATAAGAATTGACTAAACTCCACTTTCGTGGAGTTTTTTGTTGCGAATCAACAAGGTTCCCGGATATCCACCCGATGCGAAGCATCGTGGAATGGTGTGGTTCTTTTTCTCTATGTGATTTTCTAATATTTTTGAATTTTATTTACCTTTAATGTCTAGCTACTAATCAAAGATTCTTCTTATATACGTCATCTTGAGCGAAACGTAGCATAGCGGAGTGTAGTCAATCTAGCCCTAACTTTGCTTGTTTACAAGCAATAGTAGGTCTGAC
>OGYO01000917.1_pt1 | contig 15896 bp, 19 predicted proteins | sample 1576561 | NCBI WGS metagenome assembly OGYO01 (sample SAMEA3541507, study PRJEB24748) | human gut metagenome | biome: human gut; feature: human-associated habitat; material: faeces | place: China | collected 2012 | reverse complement strand
AGTTTACTCTATTTGGAGTTGGCTGGGTAGGGTGGTGGGTTGTTGGGCGGGGACGTTATTCCTTGTCGGCTGTTTTGGTTTACGGGTATAAAAAATACCGCAAGGACGAATCCTTACGGTATTTTCACAACGATTGCAAACACATAGCGAAAAATTATGAGTTCGTATGTGTGCGTTTTGGTTTGTGACTATGAAATAGATGAATAGTTAAGGCATGTTCCCTATAGCTAAGAACATGACACTTAATCCTTTTTATTATACTGGAATTATCAATTTACAAGTAATACATTCCGTTTAAAATGTAACGACATCTTTTATATCATGACCGCTTCTGGAAAATATCTTTTGCAGATTGTTCTGAAAACAATTTGCATTATAGTTGCTTAACTTTACGATAATTAGCTTGCATTTAGCTCGTGTTACGGCAACATAGTGATTACATAAACTTGATACATCAGATAAGCGATAGTCTTCTGCAAATATTATAACTTGATCAAACTCCAATCCTTTTGAAGAATGGAATGTAATTGCAATATGCTGATATTTTTCAGCCTCGAAAGCAACATGAAACTTCTCATCAATTATCGTTTGGTATAATTTCTTTAGATGGTCAGTTCGTGTTTCATATCCTAAATATACAGCCAAATTATCGACTTCCAAATAGAAAGCATTCTCATCAATTACAGCCTGCTCAATTTTACTTAATATTCGCTTAATGTTGGATACTATTTTACGAGTTTCATTTCCTTCAACAGGTATTTCAGAAATAACATCATAGGCTGAATATTTTTCTATAATTAGATACTTAGCGATGGCAGAGTATAACCAAGCTGTATCTGTGGTAATTTCTGCAATGGGCGTTTGAGGTATATAAGTGTACTCCATTCCATTAGCAGATAACTCATCCGCACCTATTCTTGCATTATCATTACTAAATCGGAGCAATGCAGATTTTCTGTTGGGGTCAATATATTTCATAGTTTCTGTTACCCAGTTAGTTGCCGTAGGTGATAGCCAGATAATATTACCCAAATCATCTGTCGGAGCGTACAAATTCCGTGTCTCATCAAACAATAAGTTTGAATAGTTTTGTATCTGCTTACAAGAGCGAAAATTATCGCCCATAAATATTTTGCTAAAATTTTCTTTGTTCCAAATGCTTACAAAAGCCTCTGGATATGCTCCACGCCAAATATAGATAGATTGCTTTTCATCACCAACTACAAATGTTTCAATTTTCAATGCATCACATAGATACATAAAAAGCTTGTGCATAGATTTATCACAATCTTGGTATTCATCAATATAAATCTTAAAGTATTTTGCTTGAAGATATAATCTGCAAGCAGTAGAATTTTCCACTATTTCTTGAGCTAACTCAAATACGAAATTCTTCTTATTGTCTGTGTAAGAGCAAAGAACTCCTTCGTTTTTGATTTTATTAATAGCATCCTGAAAAGTTTCAACTTTCGCCTCCCGTGAATAATCAGTACTCATATCTATATCATAATCAGAGCCATACACATCCTTCATAAATGGCTTTATGATTTCTTCTATCACGAAGCTATTATTTGTTCCTATAAAGTGCTGAGTAATATCTACAGACAATCTATCTTTAATCTCTTGTGCTGCTTTAATGGTAAAAGTAATAGCCGCAACAACCTTGTGAGTACGGTTATCATTAATTTCTTTAGCAATTTTGTTGACCATTGTATGCGTTTTACCTGTTCCTGCACTAGCTCGAACAATTAAATTGCCAGAAGTATTTATAATTTTTTCTTGAATGGGAGATAGTTTCATTCGGCAACCTCCTTTAAACACGCAAAATTATAATGGTTATATATTGTTCTGCAATTTGTATCAGAGAGTTTTTCGATTAATTCTACCATATGGTAATGCTTTGAATCTTGCAAATAATCTACAAGTGAAGTTTCTCCCAATAAGGTCAATAACCTATCATGCATTACTTCATCTAAATCGTTTTCCAAATCCAATAAGGAAAAAGCTTCTTTGTGCTGCATCATTGTTCTCAGAATCAAAAGCCGTATGGCGGTTGGCTTTATTTCCCGTAGCGCTAATTTCTTTAAATATAGTTTTTCGTCCATCATAGTGTTTTTATTGATGAAACAAAGATAGCAAAAATAAGATGCAACTAATTTGCAAATTATGTATTATCTTTACCTCGTTATTTATATAAAGCGATATGAAAAGACAATTTTTTACTCTATTGGCCGGTCTTTTTTGTCTGTCAGGAAGTGTGGCGCAGGCGGCAAAAGTGGATACGCTGTCTGTGCGCAGCAATGCTATGAACAAGAATGTAACAGTGTTGACGGTACGTCCCGATAAGGCAGTGGGCGGAGAGAAGTGTCCGGTAATTTACTTGTTGCATGGGCACGGTGGAAATGCTTTTACATGGATGACGATAAAACCTGATTTACCTCAAATAGCCGATCGGGAAGGTATCATCTTTGTGTGTCCTGATGGTAAAAACAGTTGGTATTGGGATAGTCCTCGTAATAAGGATTATCGGTATGAGAGTTTTGTTGCCAAAGAATTGGTGGAATATATAGATAAGAACTTTGCCACAAAAGCCGATAGAAGCGGACGAGTCATCACAGGATTGAGTATGGGTGGTCATGGGGGAATGTGGCTCTCCATCCGCCATCAAGATATTTTTGGCGGAGGGGGCAGCATGAGTGGCGGACTGGATATCCGTCCGTTTCCCGATAGTTGGAACATGAAGGCCCGGCTCGGTGAATATGCTTCTAATAAAGAAGTATGGGATAATCATACCGTTATCAATCAGTTGGATAGACTGAAAGATGGCAGCCTGGCCATTATTATCGACTGTGGTGCGGATGATTTCTTTTTGCAGGTAAACAAGGCTGCTCACGAAGCATTATTGAAGCGGGGAATCGGGCATGACTTTATCATACGGCCCGGAGCGCATAATCCCCGATATTGGAATAACGCGATAGACTATCAGGTTTTGTTTTTCAAGAAATTCTTTAATAAATCAAAATAAGAGATGGATAAGATTGTTTTTATCACAGGAGCTTCCAGCGGTATCGGTGCCGGATGCGCCCGTAAGTTTGCTTCACAGGGGGCAAGCTTGATTTTAAATGCCCGTAATGAAGAGAAATTGTCAGCACTGAAAGAGGAGTTGGAGCAGCAGTATGGAGCTAGAGTATGCTTGCTTCCTTTTGATGTGCGCGACCGTAAAACGGCGGCTGAGGCGTTGGCTTCATTACCCGATGAATGGAAAGCGATTGATATTCTGATTAATAATGCCGGATTGGTTATCGGAGTGGATAAAGAACATGAGGGTAATTTGGATGAATGGGACATCGTGATTGATACGAATATCAAGTCATTATTGGCTATGACCAGACTGGTAGTGCCCGGCATGGTGGCACGCGGCAGGGGGCATATCATCAATATCGGTTCGATAGCGGGAGACGCTGCTTATGCGGGAGGTAGTGTTTACTGTGCAACAAAGGCGGCCGTGAAAGCACTGTCCGATGGCTTGCGTATTGATTTGGTAGATACTCCGTTGCGAGTGACTAATATTAAACCGGGATTGGTCGAAACTAATTTTTCGGTAGTCCGTTTTCGTGGTGATAAAGATAAGGCAGATAATGTATATAAAGGTATTCGTCCATTGACCGGTGACGATATTGCAGAAACTGTTTATTTTGCAGCTTCGGTTCCCGAGTATATGCAGATTGCCGAAATGTTGGTGATGCCTACTTATCAGGCTACCGGAACCATTGTTTCCCGCAATTAATCACAAAAAGTTAAGATACGAATTATTTCTATCAGAAAGGCGGCTCCTGCAAAAAGAAGCCGCCTTTGTTCATTCTCGTTTACCTTTTTACCTTAAAATAAATTATAATTCGATAATAAGGGATTGGCGAGCACCTACGGTCATATTCCGTGTGAGGTCAATCTTTTTGCCACTGACAAGTTCTTTTCCGCTTTTTGAGTCGTTAGTCATCATACGATAGTATTTGTTGGCTACTACTTGTTCAGTGTTTGTACTGTTTAGGACAATGAGTTCAGTTTTCCCAGAATTAGTACGTGCGTACATGTATATTCCGTGTTGGGGAATGTGGTACTTAACTGTTTTCTTTTCCATCTTCTTTTAATTTAGTTTGGTTTTACGGCGGCAAATTTATATGTTTTTCAGCATATCTTATATAACTAATCGTTCAAAAATCATAATAAATCATTCATTTCTTAATCTATATCAATAAAAAATCCTCTTCCACATATTAGTTGAAGAGGATTTTATTTATTGTTTTTCAATGAATTACATCAAGAACCCAAGTAAAATACCGGCAGCTACGGCAGAACCGATTACACCGGCTACGTTGGGACCCATGGCATGCATCAGCAAGTAGTTGGTAGGATCATATTCCAGACCGATAACCTGAGAGATACGTGCCGAGTCAGGAACAGCAGATACACCGGCATTGCCGATAAGCGGATTGATTTTGTTATCCTTACCTAATACCAAGTTGAATATCTTTACGAAGATAACTCCCGAAGCGGTAGCAATGATGAATGACAATGCACCCAGCGCGAAAATCAAAATCGAATCAATGGTAAGGAATTCTGAAGCTTGCGTGGAAGCACCTACTGTCAATCCTAATAAGATGGTAATGGTATCAATCAGCGGACCGCGGGCAGTTTCTGCCAAGCGACGGGTTACACCGCTTTCTTTCAATAAGTTACCAAAGAAAAGCATACCCAATAGAGGCAGACCCGACGGAACCAGAAAACAAGTAAGCAACAAACCAATGATAGGGAACATTACTTTTTCTGTATGAGAAACGACGCGTGGTGGTTTCATACGGATCAAACGTTCGTGCTTGGTAGTGAGCAGACGCATGATAGGCGGCTGGATAACCGGTACCAATGCCATGTATGAATAGGCAGATACCGCAATAGCTCCCATCAGGTTAGGCGCCAGTTTGGATGAAAGGAAGATGGCAGTCGGACCGTCCGCACCACCGATGATACCGATAGCACCGGCTTGCATCGGGTCGAAGCCCATGGCCAACGCAATCATGTATGCACCGAAGATACCAAACTGTGCGGCAGCACCAATCAACATCAGCTTGGGATTGGAAATCAATGCCGAGAAGTCGGTCATTGCACCGATACCGAGGAAGATGAGCGGCGGATACCATCCCGAAGTAACTCCTTGATACAGAATGTTGAGTACAGACCCTTCTTCATAGATACCGACTTTAAGTCCGGCTTCCATGTTGAAAGGAATATTACCGATTAAGATACCGAAACCGATAGGAATCAGTAGCATCGGCTCAAATTCCTTGGCTACTGCCAAGTATATAAATAACAAGCCGAAAAAGATCATGACGATATGGCCGAACGTAGCGTTGGCAAATCCCGTATAGGTCCAGAAATCGGCAAGGTTATTTCCAATAAAATTAATAAATTCTCCCATATTATTCAATAATTACGAGGTCAGTACCTTCGAGAACGGATTCTCCTTTGCTCACGTTGATAGCGGTAATTTTACCGTCTTTGTCAGCATTGATGTTGTTTTCCATCTTCATGGCTTCAAGGATAATGATGGTTTGTCCTTTCTTCACCGCATCGCCGACATTCACTTTAATGTCGAGGATAACACCCGGAAGCGGAGATTTAACACCCGATTTTCCGGAGGAAGGAGCAGCCGGTTTAACAACTGTCGTGGTAGGAGCAGCCGGTGTTGTAGCTACAGGGCGGACTACAGGTTTTACAACGGCTTTAGGAGCCTTTTCCATTTCAACTTTGTAAGGAGTGCCATTTACTTCAACATGGGCGATATTGTCTTCTATATCTCCAATGGCTACCTTATATACATTACCATTGATTTTATATTTATATTCTTTCATCGTTTAATCTTTTTATTTGGTGATTTACTTTTTGTGGGGAGTTTCGCGCAAGGTGTAAATCTTAGAACTCCATGGTGAATAACTGCGTTTGACACGGGTGATGGTAAGAACAGTTTCTTCCACATCGTGTACATCGCTTTGCATTTCGTGCATTGCCATGGCAATAGCAGCAAAAACTTCACCCGGAGCTTCACCCAGTTTCTTTTCTTTAGCTTCCTTTTTATCTGTGATTCCTTTTACTTTCATTGCATTGCGCTTGCTGAGGCTGACAGAAGCTTTTCCAATTAATTTAAAAGAAATAAAGAGTAACAGTAAACCAAAGAATACTACACTCATAGCAGAAATAGCCATACCGATGCCGATACCGTCATGTTCTTCGAATTTTTCCATCTTTGCATGACTGTTGATGGTCTTGTTGTTTGTACTTGGAGTGACATATTTTTCGGGACTTCCGCCTTTTACTTCCCATTCTTCGGCAGCGTCACTGACGCGTGCGTATGATTGGTTCACACTCAATACACCGGCAGGTACTACAATCTGATCAAGTAACTTTTTCCCTGAATCATAAAGACCGATCCAATTCTCTGTTGCGGCATTCAGTGTAAAGTTAGTGTGGAAAGTACCCCGGTTGGGTTCACCGTCAGCCCAGAACAAAGCATGTTGGCGAGGTTTAACCAATGTCATGACATCACCTTTAGGGATGAAATAGGTGGCAGTGTCACCCGGCTGGTTACTGACTTTCAGCAAGCAACCGGCAAGGTCTGCGCTGCCAAATGACCTGTTGAATATTTCAATCCATGCGCTATGTACCCCATAGTCGTCCTGAAAGTTGCTTTCATTTTCAATCAGCACCTCATTCAGCAACAGCTTACTGTTTGATTTTCGTTCTCCACAAGAACTTAATCCCACCATCAGCAGCAGAGAAAGGAATATTCCGATTTTAGTTTTATTCATAATCGTTCTTGTTTTAATGTAAAAAGCCTGATTACAATGGAATATTTCCATGCTTCTTAGCCGGGTTAGTTAATTTCTTAGTCTGCAACTGCTGTAAAGCACGAATGATGCGGAAACGTGTGTTGCGCGGTTCAATCACGTCATCAATGTAACCATATTTAGCTGCATTATAAGGATTAGCAAACAGTTTGGTATATTCAGCTTCTTTTTCTGCCAGGAATTGGGCGGGATTTTCCTGATCTTTTGCTTCGCGTGCAAACAATACTTCTACTGCACCTGCACCACCCATTACTGCAATTTCGGCTGTGGGCCATGCATAGTTCATGTCGCCGCGAAGTTGCTTACAGCTCATTACAATATGAGAACCGCCGTATGATTTACGCAACGTAATAGTTACCTTGGGCACAGTAGCTTCGCCGTAAGCATACAGCAACTTGGCACCATGTAAGATAACGCCATTGTATTCTTGTCCTGTACCCGGAAGGAAGCCCGGAACGTCTACCAGTGATACAATGGGAATATTGAAGGCATCGCAGAAACGAACGAAACGTGCGCCCTTGCGAGAAGCGTTGCTGTCAAGTACCCCTGCCAGGTATTTCGGCTGATTGGCAACAATACCTACAGACTGACCGTTGAAACGGGCAAAGCCGATGATAATGTTTTTGGCATAATGAGGTTGAACTTCAAGAAATTCGCCATTGTCCACGATAGCACTGATTACTTCGTACATATCGTAAGGTTTGTTGGGGCTGTCGGGAATAATCTCGTTCAAGGAATCTTCCAAGCGATCGATAGGGTCTGTACAGTCTGCATAAGGAGCTTCTTCAAGGTTGTTTTGCGGAATATAACTCAATAATTTGCGAATCAGGGCCAAACCTTCTTCCTCTGTCTGAGCAGTAAAGTGAGTTACACCGGATTTAGTAGAGTGTACACTTGCACCCCCTAAGTTTTCCTGGCTTACATCTTCTCCTGTTACGGTCTTTACAACTTTCGGACCGGTCAGGAACATATAAGAAGTGCCTTCCATCATCAGTGTGAAGTCTGTCAAAGCGGGAGAATAAACAGCACCACCGGCACACGGACCGAAGATACCCGAAATTTGAGGAATAACACCTGATGCCATGATATTACGCTGGAATATTTCAGCATAACCGGCAAGTGCATTGATACCTTCCTGAATACGTGCACCACCCGAGTCGTTGATACCGATGACCGGAGCACCCATTTTCATGGCTTGGTCCATAATTTTACATATTTTCATAGACATTGTTTCTGACAAAGAACCGGCAGAAACAGTAAAGTCCTGAGCGAATATATAAACTAAACGTCCTTCGATGGTACCGCAACCGGTAACTACACCGTCACCCGGATAATGCTTCTTTTCCATACCGAAGTTGGTGCATCTGTGTTCAACGAACATGTCCATTTCTTCGAAGCTTCCTTCGTCTAATAACATTGCAATACGTTCGCGGGCTGTATATTTTCCTTTTTCGTGCTGTTTGGCAATCGCTTTTTCACCACCGCCGAGACGTGCTGTTGCGCGGCGTTCGATAAGCTCTTTAATTTTTTCAAGTTGATTACTCATCTTTGTTTTACTGATTAAGTTATTATTTGAGGAGAGTATTGTTATTCCTAATCTGCGGTTATCACACCGATTAGGGTTTCTCACAAAGTTCTGTTAACACACCAAGCGTTGACTTTGGATGTAAAAAGGCAATGTTCAAGCCTTCTGCACCTTTGCGCGGCGCCTTGTCAATCAAACGTATACCTGTGGTTTCAGCTTCAGCCAAAGCATTGGCAACACCGTCTTCTACTGCGAAAGCCAGGTGATGCATGCCACCGTTGCCATTGTTTTTTTCAATGAACTTTGCAATAGTACTTTCAGGACTGGTTGGTTCCAGCAACTCTATTTTAACGTCACCTACTTTCAGGAAAGCAGTTCTTACCTTTTGGTCTTCTACAGTTTCGATGTTGTAACATTTCAGGCCTAATACGTTTTCATAATACGGTAGGGCTTCTTCGATGCTCTTTACAGCGATACCCAAATGTTCGATGTGTGAGATTTTCATGATCTTATAATTTAAATGTTTGGTATAATTCTAATGTTTTTCAGATAAAACTGCACAAAGAAAGTAAATTCGGGCTAAATAAAGAAATATTTCTTCAATTTTATTTCTTTTGGAAGGGATGCTTCATAGCAGGTTAAGCAAAAAGTAAGTCCTAATCGTTTTGCGGTTAGATATACATGCGGCATAAAAGGTTGTTTAACCACTTCCAACGGAAGCGGAACCAGCGGCGGGTACTACTTTGTTTGCCACCGAAGCGGAGGATGAATTCACGGTAACCGTGCTTCTTGAATGGGAGTCCGGCATCCATAAACTCAAAATGTTCATATCCTTCTTCCCGGGCATAGGTGAGGGCAGCCCAAACTGCTAATACACCGGGATATAAAAAGGCGTATGTCTTGCGCATGCCTCCTGAAAACCAAAGATATGCATTGCCATTAGAAAATACGCAAACCGATCCTCCGATAATTTTATCTTTGTATTTGACCAAAAAGATTTTTGCCATTTCTTTGTCGGGGCGTTGCCATGTCAAAAGACGGAAAAAGTTAAGATCGGGAAAGTGTTTTCTTACTTGAGAAGAGTAGGCTTTCTTCAGCATTTTGGAGAAGAGTGTGATATCTTTATCATTGTCTGCCACTTCTATATAAGCCCCGTTCTTTAAAGCCTTGTTTATTTGTCTTTTACGGGAGACACTCAGTCGCTTCAACGGAGTCCGGCTATGTAGCGAATTGTATACTCTTAACCAGTTGATGGGGAAATATTTGTTTTTCCTGAATGCTTTGTAGCCAAATAGCGGGTTGTCTAAATTGCGAAACTCTATCAGAAAAGATTTTTGCAATACTTCATGGGTAAGATGTTCTAATATATAGCTGAAGAGCTCTTCCCGATTCTGAGTTTCATCAAAATATTCTCCATTGCCATATATTTCACAACGCTTGATGATGGAAGGTGGGAAAAGGCGTACGCTTTTTCGGATGACGGCAAGTAGTTTGGCTACCGGACGTTCTTCTAAATAGGCAACTATGAGTATAGGTTCATACCCACGGGTTAATTCGTACACACGAAATAGCTCCGTAGAATTGAAAATTGTATATCCCGGCAATGCCGGAATGGAATTTCCTTTGCGATATGTGGTTAGTCTTATCGGCATCTTCTTCGCAAATTTATTATTTTTTGTTTAGCAATCCATATTCTAATTGTATATTTGTGCAGAAAAATAAATAACTGAAAAGATTATGGAACAATTTAGTGACTTAATAAAGAACAGGCGTAGTATGCGGAAGTTCACAGGCGAGGAAGTGAATCAGGAGGAAGTTGTAACTTTATTAAAAGCAGCGTTGATGTCTCCATCGTCCAAGCGCAGTAATTGTTGGCAGTTTATAGCAGTGGACGATAAAGAAACATTGGAGAAACTTTCTCATTGCAAGGAGATGGGGGCTGCTTTCCTGGCAGAGGCTGCATTGGCTATCGTAGTAATGGCTGACCCTTTGGCTAGTGATGTCTGGATTGAGGATGCTGCAATAGCTTCTATTATGATTCAGTTGCAAGCGGAAGACTTGGGGTTGGGAAGCTGCTGGGTGCAGGTCCGTGAGCGTTTCACTGCTACCGGGATGCCTTCCGGAGAATATGTACACGAGGTATTGGATATTCCTTTGCAGTTGCAGGTTGTTTCTATTATTGCTGTCGGACATAAAGGCATGGAGCGTAAACCTTTTAATGAAGAGCATTTGCAATGGGAAAAAGTTCATATCAACAAATACGGAGGTAAATAGAAGTGGCTGTAAATCATAAGGATACTTATAAGGCTTCTGCAATATTCCTGATAGTAATGGGAATACTTTATTTGGTTGATAAGTTGATAGGCTTTGCTTCATACGGATTGCCTTGGGTGATGCAGAAGGATAACTTATTGCTATATGCGGCAGTTATTTTTTTATGGTTTAAAACTGACAAGTCGGTAGGTATTGTTTTGGCAGGCATCTGGTTAATATTGAATATTGGTCTTGTGATAGCTTTGCTGGGACAAATGTCTGCCTATCTGTTGCCGGCAGCTTTGTTGATTATAGGAGTGATTTTATATTTGGTTTCTACCCGATGATAAAAAAGATAGTTTTGATAGGTGCCGGAAACGTGGCTACTCATTTGGGAAGTGCGTTGTGTGGGGCAGGCTGTGATGTGGTGCAAGTATACAGTCGGACAAAAGAGTCGGCTATGGAATTGGCTGATAAACTTTCGGCCGAATATACTGTTTCTGTTGATGGTATTCGGTGTGATGCCGATATGTATATTGTAGCGTTGAAGGACTCTGCTTTGCAGGAATTGTTGCCTATGTTGGTGAAAGGCAGGGAACAGGCTTTCTTTGTACATACGGCGGGCAGTATGCCTATGGACATTTGGAAGGGATATTTATCCCATTACGGAGTTTTTTATCCTATGCAAACGTTTAGTAAACAGCGTGCTGTAGATTTTGCCACAGTCCCCTTTTTTGTAGAAGCCGGTGGAGAGACAGAATTAAAGATGCTGAAGGAGCTGGCAGGAAAACTGAGCCCTAAGGTATACGAAGCAACCTCTGAACAACGGAAGTATCTGCATATAGCAGCCGTTTTTGCTTGTAATTTTGCAAATCACATGTATGCACTGAGTGCCCGGATTCTGGAAAAACATCATATCCCTTTTGAAGTGATGTTGTCTCTGATAGATGAAACGGCTAAGAAAGTGCATGAACTGCCTCCGGCAAAAGCCCAGACAGGACCTGCCATTCGTTATGACGAGAATGTAATCAACCGGCATTTGGACTTGCTGGCTGATGTTCCTGATATGCAGGAATTATATGAAAAGATAAGTAAAAGCATTTATAAACAGAAATAGATATGATAAATTATGATTTAACCAAGATAAAGGCATTGGTGTTTGATGTGGATGGCGTATTGAGTGGTGAGACCATCTATCTTCATCCGAATGGCGAACCGATGCGCTCTGTGAATATTAAAGATGGCTATGCCCTGCAACTGGCTGTCAAATGTGGTTTGCATGTAGCCATTATTACAGGTGGAAATACTGAAGCGGTACGTAAACGTTATGAAGGTCTCGGTGTGAAAGATGTATATCTGGGTGCTGCTGTGAAGACAAAAGAATATGCACATCTGAAAGAAAAATATAATTTGAAAGATGAAGAAATACTTTATATGGGCGATGATATTCCCGACTATGAAGTGATGCGTTTGTGTGGTTTGCCTTGTTGTCCGGCAGATGCGGCTCCTGAAATAAAAGAAATAGCCGCTTATATTTCTCATCGTAATGGTGGTTTTGGTTGTGGGCGTGATGTGGTGGAGCAAGTACTGAGAGCGCAAGGAAAATGGATGTCTCACGAAAAAGCCTTTGGATGGTAAGTATGCTATGTTGAAAAATCTGGAGAAATATAAAGTAATACTGGCTTCCAACTCACCCAGACGTAAGGAGCTTCTATCCGGTTTGGGAATTTGTTATGAAGTAAAAACCTTACCCGGCATAGAAGAATCATACCCTGATACTCTTTCTGGAGAAGAAATCCCCGTCTTTATAGCTTGTGAAAAGGCGGATGCTTATCGGCAAACCATGCATTCGGATGAGTTGATTATTACCGCAGATACAATTGTGTGGCTGGATGGTTTGGTTATGGGAAAACCTGAAGATGAAGAGGATGCCAGGCGTATGCTTCGTTGCCTTTCAGGGAAAACTCATCAAGTGATAACCGGAGTGTGTCTTACCACAACCGAATTTCAGAAAAGCTTTGCTACTGTTACTGATGTTACTTTTGCCGAATTGACAGAAGAGGAAATAGATTATTATGTACAGAAGTATAAGCCGATGGATAAAGCCGGTTCTTATGGCATTCAGGAATGGATTGGTTTTGTGGGAGTGGAAGGCATTACAGGTAGTTATTTTAATGTGATGGGCTTGCCTATACAGCGCTTGTATAAGGAGCTAAAGAAACTATAAACTTGTAAATTGAACCCAACACGTGCCATTTTTGTTATTATACTAAATAGTAAATAGAAAAATTATGGCTTACAAAATTGCTTTTTACGACACGAAACCCTACGACGAACGCTCGTTTACGGAGGCTAATGAGAAATTTGGCTTTGATATAAAATTCTATAAGGGCCATCTGAATATGAATAATGTGGTGTTGACCAAAGGAGCAGATGTAGTCTGCATCTTCGTAAACGACACGGCTGATGCCGAGGTTATCCGGGCAATGGCGGATAATGGCGTTAAACTGCTGGCTTTGAGATGTGCCGGATATAATAATGTAGATTTGACTGCTACGGTCGGCCGTATGAAAGTGGTGCGTGTTCCGGCTTATTCACCCTATGCCGTTGCCGAGTTTACGGTGGCATTGATGCTTTCGCTCAATCGCAAGATACCTCGTGCAACGATGCGCACCCGCGATGGAAACTTTTCATTGCATGGGTTGATGGGATTTGATATGCATGGCAAGACTGCCGGCATTATCGGCACCGGCAAGATTGCAAAGATATTGATTCAGATTCTCCGTGGGTTCGGGATGAATATATTGGCTTATGATCTTTACCCCGATTATAATTTTGCCCGTGAGCACCAAGTGGTATATTGTTCGTTGGAGGAGCTTTATCACAGTTCTGATATTATTTCCTTGCATTGTCCGCTCACGGAGCAGACCAAGTATCTGATTAATGATTATTCCATCAGCAAGATGAAAGACGGGGTGATGATTATCAATACAGGAAGAGGCCGGTTGATTCATACCAATGCATTGATTGAAGGACTGAAAACGAAGAAAGTGGGGTATGCCGGACTGGATGTGTACGAGGAAGAAGGGCAGTACTTTTACGAAGACAAATCGGATAAAATCATTGATGATGATACGTTAGCCCGTTTGTTGTCTTTCAATAATGTGATTGTTACTTCGCATCAGGCTTTCTTTACTAAAGAAGCGATGGCAAATATTGCACATACTACCTTACAGAATGTCAAAGACTTTGCAGAAGGCAGACCGTTGGTAAATGAAGTGGTTGCTTCCTGATAGAAATGGGAGGGGGAGAAGTTAATCTCCCCTATAGTAATACAATAGTGCATGACGAGCTATAAAGTCAGCATTCTTTTCCACTAATTCTTTCTCTCCATATTCCGGTAACTGTGCATCAGGAATGTAATGGTGGCTGATTAGATATTCTAGCAAATCCGGTGGACATTTAGTTGGCACTGTCAGCAGATTAAAGGCTTCTTTGACAGCAACTTCCCGGTTGTATAGGTTGTTTAATGGGTCGGTGATGCATTCGCATATATCATTGGCTAATAGAATACCTTTTTCCGGATTGACCATCATGATGAAGTTCCGGTGTCCTTTCATTTGTGGGAGTGTATGATTGTCGTCATCCGGCCATTGCAATACTTGAGTCAGGAAATGATGCAGTTCTTTATAGCCGTTCAAGTATACTATCTGTGTTCCTTTTGTACCTTTGGTAAAAAGTTCGTAAGTGGTTTGGTTTCGTTGTTTTATCTCATCCGATAAGGTTGGAGTATCAGGGTAAAGTCCCTCTATCTGCTGCCAGTTTTCGGTTTGATGACCGGTTAATAAATCAATCCATTCATATAAAAAGAGTGCCATCGGGCCACAGGGAATGATGTATTTATCGGAAGCTGTTACTTGTGCGATGTACTCCTGTACAGAGGGTTCGGTGAGATAATTGTGTCCGAACAGCCATAATAGTTTGTGCTCAGCTTCAGTTCTGTCTCTGAATTTCATAAAATACTCCGTCAATGCATCATTCGCAGGTGCTGTTTCGTATTCTTCATCCAATATCTCGAAGAACATCTTGGCGGTTTGCCGGATAGAAGTTGTCATCGGATGAATGTAAGAATGTGGGTAGGGAGCTTTCTGAAGTGTGTTCCAGATAATGAAACGTATATCCTCTTCATTGATTTCATCTTTGATATAACCGGGATTTATCGTATAGAAGGGGAGTGCGGTTCCGTAAAGTTCCGAATGTTTGTTGACGAAAGACTGCCAAAGTCCCAGTCCCGAAATGACATCTTCCAGGTAGGCTGCGGTATACAGACAGATTTTCTTTTTAAATGCCTCGGGTATTTCATTTAAAGGACAAATATGGAAAAGGCGGTTTGCCAGTTGCACAAAATAGTTGTCAGAGGGCTGCTGTCGGGTATATGGATGAATAGACAGCCAGTCTTTTATATACAAGTTTGCTTTTTGCATTCTATTATTTATTTGGTTTCATTGCAAAGATATCCGTTTTTGTTTTACTTTGCATCATACAAACTTTGAAATATTGAAAAAATGGAAATAGATTTAACCACTCCGGCTTTGCTGTTCTCTGCCATATCATTGATAATGTTGGCATATACCAATCGTTTTTTGTCGTATGCCCAACTTGTCCGCACATTGAAAGACCAGTATCGTGAGAATCATTCGGCAGTCACGGCTGCTCAAATCATTAATTTGCGGAAACGTCTTTATCTGACCCGTGCTATGCAAGTAACCGGTATTGGCAGTTTGTTATTATGTGTGGTGAGTATGTTTTTAATGTACATACAGTTGTATATGGTGTCGGTTTATATTTTTGGTTTGGCACTTATATTACTCATTATATCGTTGGGCATTTCTGTCCGTGAGATTTATATCTCGGTCAAGGCATTGGAAATTCACTTGAGTGATATGGATTCCTGATTTATTTTTTTGCTCTGATATTGATGACCAGTGAGCAGGCAGTCAATGCAATGCCTGTTCCTACCACTCCACTCCATCCAAACCAATGCCAAAACGTTCCGGCAAGGAAAGTCCCCAATGAACCGCCTGCAAAATAGGTAGTCATAAAGATGGTATTGATTCTGTTGGAAGCCTTAGGATTGAGTGCGAAAATTGTAGTTTGATTACTGAGCGGGTAGGTGATCGAAGCAAAGGTGCAGGATTACCTTGCCCGCTACGATGTGC
>OGYO01000913.1_pt1 | contig 15910 bp, 14 predicted proteins | sample 1576561 | NCBI WGS metagenome assembly OGYO01 (sample SAMEA3541507, study PRJEB24748) | human gut metagenome | biome: human gut; feature: human-associated habitat; material: faeces | place: China | collected 2012 | reverse complement strand
AGCATCAGAGATTTGAACTCTGGCGGCGCTACAAACGCCCTATCGCATTTCGAGTGCGACCCCTTCGACCTCTTGGGTAATGCTCCCTATAGTAATCCCCCAAAATCTTCTCCGGAAAAAGGAGAGAAAAGTAGGAGAGAACAGCAAATATTTAATTGTAGAAAACAGTGGATTTTTAACGATGGGTCGTTAGAAAATCAATGACAACTTCCAAAATGCCTGCTTGATTTCGAGTCAAGTACATCAAGGTATTCGTCTTATATCTCTTTATTCCGCTTTGCGTTGAAACGTCTGTTTTCTGTTCTTACGCTTGTTTTTGATATTTTGACTTATTTCGTTTTATATGTTGCCTGTGGCTGTTTGGGCAACATTTAGGCAACAATCGTTTTTCGGGCAACACTTTTTGGCACAACACAGGGAAAATTAAAAATTTGTACAGAATTTGAAGATTTGGCTATATTTCAGTCCAAATCTTTTTTCTTTGTATGGAGATTTTACCGTGAAAAACACAAATTCTGCTGCTGAAAGTGGTGCTTTTGTCCGTAAAACGCGCGGATACTCTGTTGTGCAGAACGAGGCACTGTTCAACGATAGCTTATCCATGAGCGCTAAAGGGTTGTATGCCTTGATTGCTGCCCGTATTGATTATACCGCAGTACCGCTGACAAAGCAATGGCTGATGAACCACTGCACCGAGGGCGAACGCGCCTTTAATCGTGCATGGGATATGTTGAAAAATAATGGCTATTTGGTTGCGCACGTTCGTCCGGCAAATCGTGGACGATTCTGCTATGAGTATGAACTGCGCGATTCCAATAACGGTTGGAACGGTGTGTATTTAATCTATTACGATGCACAGGGAAACATCAGCAATACCAATCTGACGAAAGCCAACCACACCCTACAAAATGTACCTACTGGTATGACCACTACCCACAAAACCGCACCAGTGGTAACCACACCTGTGGTAAGCGCAGTGGCGGTAATGTAGGCAGTATTATAATTACTATAATTAAATACTCTTAGTAATTACTATATCAAATACTATAAATAAGCCATCTGAAAAAGAAAAAGGACAGTGCAGAAAATTTGCCGCACAACAGTCTCTCTTTTTCAGAAGGCTTGCAGAATGAAAGGGTTACACAATGAAAATGGAATATGTGAATGTAAACGGCTATCTGATTCCAAAGTTGGAAAATGGTCCAATCACAGACAACACCATTGGAAAATACGGCATGATGCGAGCGCGATACCTTGATGAGCATCGACCAATGGAGCGCGACCAGATGTTGTTGGATGGAACGCTGGCACAGCACCTCACGGACATCGACTGCGAGGCACATCGTCAAGTTGAAAGTCTTACCAAAGTGTTGGCAACAGAAGCCAAAATCAACGAAGAAATGAAACGCTGTAACCCGCTGGAATGGGCCGCAGCTATGCAAGGTTTGCAAGCACAGGCAGAAGAAATTGTGTGTGCTGAACTGATTTACGCAGAGGAAAACACGAACGATTCACTCTCTTTACCGGGAAAGTGATAGCGTTCCCGGACAGTGCGGCAAGCACGTCATTATGCTGTCATGCCAGCATAACGACCGTTTGTTAGGGGCAAGCCCCTAAGACCCCAATAGGAGAAAGCAAATGTTAAAACGCCAAAAACAAGTAACGGTACGTTTTACCGAAGAAGAATACCATCAACTGAAAAATAAATGCGATGCAGCCGGTATGAAGATGGAGCCATTTCTCCGAGCGTTGGTTAGTGGCTGTACAATACGCGAACGCCCGCCGGATAGCTATAAAGCCTTGGCAGCACAGGTAGCCGCAGTCGGCAACAATTTGAACCAGCTTACCCGGCTGGCTAACAGTACAGGCAAGATTGAAAATGCTCAACTTGCCGAGGCGAGCCGCATCATGCAGCGCATCTGGCAGTTTATGCAGGAGAAAAGTTAATGGCTATTACAAAGATTTTGCCCGTTCGTGGGCAACTAAAAGGCTGCTTAGACTATGCTGCCAATCCGCAAAAGACAGAATATTTCAGTACGGCAGATATGCAGCGGTTAATCAGCTACACACAGAACAAGGATAAAACCGAACACCAGCTTTATGTTTCGGGCTTTAATTGTATGCCGCAAAATGCTTATTGCATTATGCAGGCAACGAAACAACGATGGGGCAAGCCTTTGAACGGTGGCAATGTGGGCTATCACATTATTCAAAGTTTTAAGCCCGGAGAAGCAACGCCGGATCAAGTGCATGAAATTGGCTGCGAATTCGCACGGCGATTCTTAGCAGATCGGTTTGAATGTACCGTCAGCACCCATTTAGACAAAGGCCACTTGCATAACCATATTGTTGTAAACTCGGTTTCGTTTATGGATGGTCGAATGTTTCGTAATGATTTTACTACTTACTACAAGGGTATTCGAGCTATTTCCGACGAACTGTGCCGCGAAAACCGCTTGTCGGTTGTAGAAACAGACGGACACGGGAAATCTTACGGCGAGTGGAAACATGAAAAAGAGGGCACACCTACGCTACGCGGTATGGTAAAAGCCGATGTGGAAATGGCGATGGCTTCCGCAGACAGCTTTGCCGGATTTATTGCAGAGTTGCAGCAAATGGGTTATAAGGTGAAATACGGACCGAAGGTTACACATATGGCTGTGCGCCACAAAGATGCACAGAGAAATATTCGATTGGATAAGATTAGTCCACGCTTCAGCGAGGACGCCTTGCGGAGTTACTTCCAAGAGTTGCGTAAACTTCCACCTGCAATGCAGCAAGAATACAAGCGGAAAATAGCATCTGAGCCACCACACTGGCAGCCGAAAGAGCAGCCCATGCCTGTTCGCCACCGCGCACGGTATCGCGGTAAGCTGAATTATAAATGCCGCAAAATTACCGGATTTATGGCTTGCTATTATCGCTACTGCGCATTGCTGAGAAAAGCATATAAAGGCAAAGTTGGCAAGCGGTGCTATTACCTGCTGCGTGATGATTTCCTGCGGTACAATCGCTATCGGCGGCAATGCGACTTTTTATGGGAACAGCGAATCACAACGCTTGATAACCTTTTGACTTGTAAAGAAAATCTGCAAGCTGAATATAATGCCCTTACAGCGCAGCGTAAGGTGCTCTACCGTAGTAAGGGCAAAGTCGCCAGTATTAACCGTTCAAAACAAATACAGGCGCTTACAGCCCGTATTAGAGCATTGCGGCGAGATATTGCAACCTGCGTGGATATTGAGATGGATTGCGAAGCAGTGCGGAATAAGGTGCAGCGGGCAGCACCGTTACGGAATGAAAAGTGCCAAGAAAATATATATCGCAGCCGCTTCTAAACTTAGTAATCACGCTGCCACCGCATTTGCGTTCACGCGCTCTATTGCCTGCCGAATCCCTACCCACACGGACAAATCGGTAAACACTTCCACAATGCTGCCGTGGTCGGTAAACGGAGCTTCCTGCAAGACGGACAAATCTTTCATCATACCGTTATGAACAATGTACTCTACAATCTGGTTCACAAAATAAATCTGTCTGCTGTCGAGACTGGTATCGTTCAGATACTGCGCAAAAGCCTCTTTTGCGGCGTTCATGTCAAGGCCGACAATCTCCCTCACAAACTCGCCCAAAGGCTTTTGACCGTACTCGGCTTCGTAATCCTGCTTTGTGCCGACTTCGTTCCACAGAATTTCTTCCAGCGCCTTTACATCCTCGCTATTCAGTGGAATATTACCTTTCAGTTTGGCAATAACGGCGTTGTCCGTATGTTGCCGTACATAAAATTCTGCCTTGGCCTTGTAATTTTTCAAGTCATCGTTTTCCAACTCGGACTCGTTCCAATCTTCGGACAGAATTGCATCATCGAAATTGGTATCATAGCGAACTTTTACGATGGGAATATACTTGATAAGGTCGCGTAGGTTTTCGCGAATATGCTCAAATTCGTTGATCCCCGCTGTTTCCAAATAATCCGTGTGCAAAATCTTATTGAGAAGATCAGATTGTGCCATGATTTCCGGGATGTTTGCAACAGACGCAACGGCAGCAACCTTTTTCATCAAATCGCTGCGTGCCTTGCCGTACTTTTTCCCAGCGAGGTAGGCAAGCTCTATGCCATACATCAGGGCATCAAACCGCAGCGCCTTGGGATCGTCCTCCTCGGGGGTAATCAGCGGCGCTAACTCCTGCCCCATCAGCAAGGTGTCCTCATAGGTCAGAGCGGTGTAGTTGTCGGCGTTGGCATACAATTCCACATATTTCAAGTGTTGGCGCACAGCAAAGTTGTCTTTATTCAACTCCTGTACTTTGCGCACCATATCATCCACAAGTGCCTTGCGGAACGCAATCAAATCAGTGGTCTGATATGCCAAATCTTGCAACTTAAAAGCAATCTGCGCTTTCAAGTGGAAAATTGCCCCTTGCAGCGCAATCATGTTAGCAGTGGGTTTTCCCTTGCTCATGCGGAAAAACTCAAAGTTCCCGCAGAAGTCAAAGATATAAAATTTGTCTTTATCCTTGCCGTCCAACAGAGCAGGGCAAAGGCGCGTACCGCGACCAATCATCTGCCAGAACTTTGCCTTGCTCATAACTTTTTTGAAAAACACAAGGTTCAGCACTTCTGGCACATCGATACCTGTGTCCAGCATATCTACGGAAATTGCAATCTGGGGCAACTTTTTCGGGTCAGAGAATTCATCAATCGCGCTTTGGGCATAGGTCATATAGTTGTCGATGACCTTGGCAAAGCCGGGCAAATGGGGGTATTCTTTATTGAATACCTCCAATATTTTTTCCGCGTGGTCATGGTTCTTTGCAAAGATTATTGTCTTGCCCAGCTTGTTGCCGTAATCGATTTTGATACCTTTTGTCATCAGGGTATTCAGAACCTTGGAAATTGTATCCTCGTTAAAGACCCATTCGTTCAGTTTCGACGAATCGATTCTTTCAGGCAGCTCTCCGTTTTCGTCCTCAAATGTGCTCTCGTAAATCTGTTTTTCTTCATCCGAAAGTGCATCGTAAACAATGCCTTCCTCAATAAACTTCAACTTTGTTTCAACGGACAAAAAATCTACGAGATATCCGTCCTTAACGGCTTGCGCCAGCTCGTAGCCATAGGTAGGAACACCGTTTTCCAATTCAAAAATTTCATAGGTGTTCTTGTCGATTTCATCCTTGGGCGTTGCGGTCAAACCGACCAACGGCGCGTCAAAGTAGTTGAAGATGTCCTTGTACTTGTTGTAAACCGAGCGATGTGCCTCATCACAGATGACCAAGTCAAAGTGTCCGCAGGTAAACAGCTTGCCGTTCTCATCCTGTACGCTGTCAATGACATTGTACATGGTTTGATAGGTGGAAAACACACAATGCGCCGTATAGTTGTCCTTTTCTTCGCAGAGGTTCGTAACGGACAAGTCCGGCAGCAGGTTCACAAAGCTGCGCTTTGCCTGCGTGACAAGGCTGTTGCGGTCCGCCAGAAACAGGATGTTTTTCACCCAGCCGTGTTGCAGCAGCACATCGCACAGGGCAATCACCGTGCGTGTTTTGCCGGAGCCGGTAGCCATGACCAGCAGAGCCTTGCGGCGGTTGCGGGTAAAGGCATCACAGGTCGCTTTGATAGCGCCCTCTTGGTAATAGCGTCCCGCAATACTGCGGTCTACCATCACATTCCGCAGGCTGGTACGCATGGATTGCAGGTTGAACAGCTTTTCCAAATCACGTTTGGAATAAATAGCAGCGCACTTGCGTTCGGGGTAAATCGTGTCGGTAATGCGTGTTTCAAAGCCGTTGGTCAAAAAGATGACCGGGCGGCGGTGATACTTCTTTTCCAGCAGATCGGCATACAATTTTGCCTGCTGGCGACCTTTTGCCACATCCACACAGGTGCGCTTTGCTTCTACCACAGCCAAAGGACGACCATCATCGCCGTAAAGCACGTAATCGGCATAGCCTACCTCGGATTTGTTGGGCATACCGGGCAGTTCTACCTCGTTCTGCCAGTCCTTGCCTTCGGTCCAGCCTGCATCGGTGAGCATGGTGTCAATGTACAGCTTGCGGGTCTTATACTCGGACAGATCAAGCGGTTTGGGGACATAAGTCTGCTGCTGCTCGGCACGGCGGGCGGTGAGTTCCTCCTTCAGTGCGGCGTTTTCTGCCATAAGGGCGGCAAGGTCAATGTCCTTTTCTTCGTCAGGCTGCGCTGCGGGGGCTTCAGCGGGCTGCTCCAGCAGGGCGCGGTCAAAGTGTCCGGCAGTATAGTTTTCCCCATAGCAATACGCCACAAAATCAAGGAAAATGTACAGGTTTTCAAGGCAGAGTCCGGCCTGTTCCTCGGTGACTTTTTTGCCGCTGTGGGCGGCATTGTTCCCCATACGGCGGATAAAATCCATGCGCCGCCAGATGTCCGTGCCGACAATATCCCGGAAATCCTCGGCGTTCATCAGGCTGACCAGCGTGTCCTGATAGGGCATGACCAACGCCTTATCCACCGAGTACATCCATTTTACGGCAAACTCCATCGCCCTGCGGCAGTTGAGGACGCAGGCGGATGGGTCGATATGCAGGATGCGCTCAGCGGAGATGGCAACCGAGGCAAAACTCTCAAATTGCGGGGTGGCGGTAAAAATATCGAAGTTTGTCATAAAACGTTCTCCATACAGTATTGCATAGAAAATTTCACTTTTTTTCAGAAGCAGCTTCTGCGGCTTCATTCAGGTTCTTATAGTGCATAGTCTCAAGTTTTTCGTTGTAAGTCGTTCGGTCAATGATTGCCTTGACAAGAGTATCCAATTCACGCCCGTCTGAATAATCCGCCGGTGCAAAATATTTGATACGCTTATCGTGCATCATTTTATAGACTTTTTTCTTGTCTTGAGTATCTGCGTTATAAACACCAATCGAGTGGCCTCCATAGGAATTAACCAGTTTCATGCAGGGAATATCCGTATCACTGTCACCTATATAAATCATGTTTCTGAACGGAATTCGCATGTTATCCGGTGTAAAATATTCATTAACACCGGGATCGTTTATGTCTAAAACACCCTTCTCAATTCTAAACAGAAACTGCGTTTTATTTGTGTAATTTATAACCTGTGCAGGCCATACTGCTACGCCGCGCTCATTATAGTAGAAAGAACTGGCGTATATTTTCTTGAACGCGCCATTTTTGGCAACCGATGTTCCTTCAATCATTTCCTTCAGACCGGAAGAAATAATGTAATGCTCAACTTCGACGCCTTTGGTTTTCCCATACTTCCGAATTCTTTCAAACCAAGTCTCTACACCGGGAAATAATTGCACCTGCGCACCGTATTCTTGCAGTTTCTGACGATTGAATACAAACTTGCCTTCCGACTCTGTCATCATGACATACATATAGGCAAGATTGTTGTCCATATCATTTCCGCGTGCCAATCCGTTTGATTTCTTCCAGAAATCGCCTACGTCAAACCCAACAGATTGGATATATCCCTGCGCTTGCATATCGTCAGGAGACAAAGTTTTGTCGAAATCATAGCAGATTGCAACAACGGGAATGGATGTTTTTTCTTCTCTTTTAAATTCAGAAGTACTCATGTTTTCACCTCATTGCTATTTAAATTGGTTTATAAATTATGCCTATAGGCACAACGACGAATATAATCCTTCGACAGCTTTTGATTTGTCGATTTGTTCGATGAAGGCAGTGAACCACTCCTGTAACTCCAGTGGTGGTGTCGGGATATTCAAAGCAGCAAGGATTTGTTGATTGAGGTTCTGGATATTGGCACCACGCCCTGCCATCTTCTTTCGCATGGAATCTGTTTTTAATACACGAAGCAAATAGGCTATGTTAACCTCAGCGCTCGTTAACCGATAGCGAATACAGAAACCGCTATAAGTGGTTGGTGTATTGTGAGGGTAAACAAGCAAGCAACGGCCAACAAGAGCTTTGTTGCCGTTAGAGCGGACAAAGACGAGATCTCCATCTTGCAGCATACTTTCTTCGGGAGGTGCCTCATTCAGGGATATAGTAGGCAAATAATCTGTGCCATCAATAACAGAGTAATCCTTGAAATCGCCAACACCCAGACAGTGCATTTCTATACCACTATCACCCGTATGGAAGTTCATGCCATTTTTGCAGTATCCCATTTCAAGCAAAGGTTTCGTAGGCCAGTCCATCGGATTTGTTACAGGGTCCCCAAACATCTCGACAAATCGAGCTTTGACGAGTTCATCCAACTTTTGGAGTTGTTGTTGGCGAACTAGAATTATTGTGGATATCTTATCAAGCAAATTTGCAATGTTTTTCTGTTCTTCTAAAGTAGGGAATGGAATCAATGTATTGTCAAAATCCTTTTTGACAATGTGCTTCATTGTTGCGCCATGCGTTTTTGACTCCATTTCTTTTAGCTTATAGCGAACAGCATAAACAAAATATTCTCTGTTCACCTCACATTTATCAAATACCACCTTAAAGATGTGCTGGTTGAGCAGCGCCTTTCCTTTATCCCAAACATACACGCCAAGGCTTGCAGACCATGAAATCAACACATCTCCGTCATTGATTTCAATGCGTTCGGGATAATTGCCAGCATAAAATCCTAAATCATAGGCATTGCCCGTCAGATCCTGGATGCGAATAATAGGTAATCCTACTGTACCTCTATCCTCTGGTTTGAACGCAAAACCATTTATGTATGTTGCAATATCCCCCAGTCTTTTTTGCTCTATCATATTTTCTCCCACAAATCCGAAGTTGTATCAGGCGATAAACTTCTGGTGGGAGGCTTTGACGTTGGTTTGGTTGACCATGGCATACTGCATAGTGGTATCAATTTGCGAATGACCGAGGATTTTTTGCACCTGTTCAATCGGCATACCTTTATCTATGGCGCGGGTTGCCATCGTGCGGCGGAATTTATGCGGGTGGATTTTTACCAAATTGACGCTGCGCCCCAGTTCCCGCAGACGAACCTCCACGCCGCTGATTTTTAGGCGGTCATGTGGTGCGTCCAAAGTAACAAACAGGGCGGGGTTGCGGTCCGTACGGTGCTTTAGATAATTTTGTAGGTGCAATTTTGCCTTTGCATCGAAATATACGCGACGTTCTTTATCGCCCTTGCCAAATACCACACACTCGCGGGCTTCAAAATTCACATCGTCGATGTTCAGATTTACCAATTCACCAACACGGATGCCTGTAGAATACAGCAGGTCGATCATCGCCAAATCGCGCGCACAGGTGCAATGGTCGCGCAGCTGCTCAATGGCTTCGTCCGAGATTGTTTCTTTAACCTGTTGTTTTGTCTTGATTTTGTGGATTCGCCGCATAGGGCTTTTGAGGATATAATCCTCTTCTTCCAGCCATGAGAAAAAGCTGGAAATGTTACGGCGAATATTATCCACAGTCACCTTGCCACAGCCGTTGATTTGCTGATACCCCGAAAGATAACTGCGAATTTCTTCCGTGCATATTTTTCGGATGGGCGTGGTAATACTTTGCAGCATTCGCTCCACCGTGACACGGTAATATTGCAGCGTTCTTTCAGAGCAGCCCTCGATTTTCTTGGCATCCAGAAACATTTGCAGATATTCTGCGTTGGAAATTTCCGCTTTTTGCGGTTCGTTTTCTGCCAGATTTTTCAGCAGCACTTCTTGCAGCTTTTTCATCTGGGCAATGCTCAAATATTCCGCCATTTCGTTGAGAATTGTGACAAGCTTTTCTTCCATGATGGTACACTCCTTTTCTGTGTACCATCGTCCTGCCCCGGCATAAGCCCGTATTTACTTATTTTAGCCGAAATAATGCTGCATCAAGCTGTCAAACAAAAGCTGCGCTTCATCCAAGGATTTCTGTACGGCAACTTTTGATTTGTCGACCCGATTAATGAACTTGGAAAATTCTTCTTGCTTACTAATTGGGGGTAAAATAATTTGCAGTGATTCTACTTGCTGTTTGGTTATAGCCTCACGTGTTGCCCCACTTCCAGCAATGCTCCAAAGTAAATCTTGATAGTTATCATCAATCAAAAGGCTATTTATAAAGTCGGGCATGATTGAATCTTTGCACCTAATAATACATACGTGCTGGTTCACCCGTGCCGGTAATACATTTGTTGGAACAACACAAGACCTTGCCACCGAAGCACCTGTAATATTCAGCAAAACATCATTTTTTTCAACAGCAACATTTTCGAGTCTTGCTGCTTGCTCATCTGAAATATGTGCCAACTCTTTATACTCGAATTTTCCATTATGAACATTCATACTTCGGATAAGACTGATTCCGTCCGTCTGATAGGCTTCTTTTCCGCCTTTTGGGGTTGCGCCGGAGCCAATCTTTATTGTTAATTGCCCCAAATCCGATACATTCCACCCTTTATTATTGATAACAGGGTTTCCAAACAATTCGACAAATCGAGCTTTGACGAGTTCGTCCAGTTTTTGAAGTTGGTTCTGCCGATTGTAAATTATTGATTCAACTTTATCCAATACCTTAACAGTTTTGACCTGTTGATCTATAGGCGGATACTCAATTTCAAGCTCTTTTAACCATTTATAGTGCCTATTGTACCCCGTGTTTGGAATTTTCGCATTTTTAAGTGCGTAATACAGGTAACGGTAATTGGCATTAGGCACTTTGCTTCGAAGGACTTTGACACCATCTGCACCAAGAAAAAACGGACAATCAACGTACTTTATAATCCGCGTGTGGTCACCAAAAACGATAGCGGGGACAGCGTCGAGAAGCCCATCTTCCAAATCGGTAAAACCTGCGACCATCTCTTGACCTTGGTCGATAATTGGGTGTTTGCCATTTGAATGGTACCCATCTGTTTTGATTTTCGTGCCAAGTTTGGTACAATCCTCAAATATTTCATCAAATTTTTTTCTCATTTCCATCCCCACAAATCCGAAGTTGTATCCGCCATCACAGCAGAGTTATTCTTTATCATCTTCATCTTTCACAACGCCCTCGATCATCCCGGTAACAGCCTGCCCCAGCAGCATTGTGCTTGCGTTTTCTGCCGTAACCACCGGGCGACCGGTCTGCGCTTCAATTTCTTTTCGGGCGTTGCCGGCTACCGTGCCGCCCTGCTTTGCCACAGTGCGGTTTTCTTCCAACCCATGCGGGTTCTGAGCCTTGGTGAGTTCTGTTGTGGTGGCTTCCGCCAACATATTCAGCGCCAGCTCCAACGTACTCATATTGTCGCGCAGATTTTCCTTTTTCAGCCCTTTCAGGTTCTTGTACTGCCGCGTATTCAGCCCGGACCACGCCTTTGTGACTTCGTCCGTCAAAACGGCGTACTCCTGCCCCTTTTGCACCCCGTGTGCGCTCCACGCATCGGTCAGCTCCTTGCGGGCGCGGATGGTTTGCAGGCGCTGGTTGATCCACTCCGGCGGGTAGCCTTTCTGTGCGTAGGTGTCCAGCGCGCGTTCAATGGTAAGCTCCGGGTCGATGATTTCCTCAATGCGCTCACGCCCGACCATAGCCAGCCACATTTTGAACGGCTCGACCTTTTTGGACGGGATGGACTGGATGATGCGCAGTAACTGCTCGGTATTCGCTACATCCGTAAGGCGGCGCTTGCCATCGGCGGCTTTCATTTTCAACTGGTGACAATTTGTCACCAGTTCATTTCCTTCTTCTTTCAAGCGCTGCTTCAGCTTGTTCCAGTATTTTCTGCCGGTCTTGTAGTCGGGGCTTTCTGTCAATGCGACCACGACATCCACCACCGAAAAATACCATTCTTCCTTTTCCTCATCCCAAGCGGTGCGGATGGTCTGATCTTCAAATACTTGCAGCTTGTCGTTTTCCGTCATGGTGCGCTCCTTATTTCAGCATCTGCTCCAGTTCGTCCATTGCCGTGTTGACCTCTTTCTCCAAGCGGCGCAGCTCTGCCATGATCTCACTCGTCGGCGGGTACTCCACAGGCTTGTACTCGGTCTTTTTGTATTTGTTGATGGACAGGTCGTAGCCGTTATCCACAATTTCCTGCTTGGGAACAAAGAACGATTTTTCCGTGCGGGCGCGGTTTTTCTCGGCGTCCGGATTTTTGAAGCGCGCAATAATGTCGGGAATATCGTTCTCCTGCACGGGGCTGCGCTTGTCGTCCAGCGAAAGACCGTCGGCCTGCATATCGTAGAACCACACGTTATCCGTGCCGCCATGACCTGTCTTGGTGAAAATCAAAATGGCGGTGGAAACACCGGCATAGGGCTTGAACACGCCGGACGGCATCGAGATAACTGCCTCCAGACGGTTGCCGTCTACCAGTTCTTTACGGATTGCCTTGTGCGCGGTGGACGAGCCGAACAGCACACCATCGGGAACAATGCAGGCGCAGCGCCCGCCGATTTTCAGCATACGCAGGAACAGCGCAAGGAAAAGCAGTTCGGTTTTCTTGGTCTTGCAGACCTTCAGCAGGTCGGCGGATACTGTGTCCGCGTCCAGACTGCCCTTGAACGGCGGATTGGCAAGAATCAGCGAGTATTTTTCCTTATCCGGGTTCTGGTCGCTCAGGCTGTCACGGTACTCAATGTAGGGGTTATCGATGCCGTGGGTCATCATGTTCATGGCGCCGATGCGCAGCATCGTGCGGTCCATATCGTAGCCGAAGAACATATGGTTCATGTAGTGGTCTTTTTTCTGACGGTCAAAGAAGATTTCTTCTTTGCGGTGCTCTTTCAGGTACTCGCCCGCTGCGACGAGGAAGCCGGACGTGCCGCAGGCGGGGTCGCAGATAATTTCGTCCGCCTTGGGATCCATCAGCTCGACCATCATACGGATGATATGGCGCGGCGTACGGAACTGACCGTTCAGACCGGACTGTGCGATTTTGGAGAGCAGATATTCATAGGTGTCACCGCGCACATCCACCGCCTGCGATTCATTCATCAAGCGGTAAATTTCATCCAGCGCGTCCACCACTTTGGAAAGCAACAGCGGCGTGGGCAGCTTGAAAATGGCGTCGTCCATATATTTGGAGTAGGCACTGTTCTTGTCGCCGTGCAGGTTTTTGATGAATGGGAACACCCATTCCTGCATGGTGGCGTACATTTTCTGCGCCGGAAAGTCGTGAAATACGCTCCATTTGAGCTGCTGACCGTCGATGGTGCGCTCGCCGAGCTGCACCTCGTCCGCAAAAATGCTCTGGTACGGCAGACCCAGCATGGCGGCTTCCTTGGCGCGCAGATTGTCGGAATCGTCCAAGTCGTGAATGAACATTAAATAAGTGATTTGTTCAATGACATCCAGCGGATTTACAAGACCGCCCGCCGCAAAAATATCCCAAAGGCTGTCAATTTTGTTTTTGAGTTCTCCTGTAATCATGTTAGTTCTCCCCATTCCAAATATAAGAAGTGTAGCGGCCACCGCCGATTTTTGTGATTTGCTTGTTATTTAGCAGGTCTGCCAGCGCCCGCTGGACAGTGATTTGGCTGATGTCCGGACACTGCTTTAGGATTTCGCTTTTGGTGATTTCACCTTGGTGCAATTTAATGATTTCGCGCACGCGGTCAGGCTTTGACAGACCTTTGGCGGTTAGCTGTGTGGCAATCTCGTCAAAGTTTTTGTATGCCGTAACAAGAGTGTTCAGCAGGTAGGCGGTAAAAGGTGTGTAGTCATTTGTGCCAGCAGCCCAGTTATGGGAACTGCGTTGCAGCGATGTATCATAGGACACTTTTGTGTTAAGAAGAATTGCGTCTATGCTGCTGTATTGCTCCACTTCATAGCCGGAACGGTACAGGAGCAGTGCCAGCAGCAGGCGGCTCATTCGTTCGGTGCCGTTATCGAAGGGGGCGATGTTCAAAAAGTCCACCATGAACATCGAAATCAGCAGCAGCGGGTCAAGGACTGGGTCTTGCAGGGCTTGTTCAAAGGCATTGCATAGGGAAGCAAGGCTTTCAGCGCATGGTTCGCCGGCGGTATCTTTATAATTGCCGCCCACAGCTTTACCGCTGAATTTGTATAAATCTCGGTGTAACTGCAAAATAGTGGGTGGTACTGGTGGCAGGAAGTCATAATTGGCACTTATGGAGGTCAGCACATCCCGATAACCTGCCACTTTTTTCTCATCATCGGTTTGCGGATTGGTTTTATTCAGGATGAGCTTTTTCAGCCGATCCTCGGCACCGGTGATGCCTTCCATGCGATTCGATGCGGCAACAGTTTGCAGTGCTGCGGTCTCTTTGATTTCGGATAAGGCGGCAGCATCTGTTTCAAGGAGTCTGTTCAGCCGACCTTTGTATTCATGGAGCTGCGTTAGACGGAACACAATCTCTGGTGTCAGCAGCTGAGAATATACTGCTTTGAAGTCAAATGTTTTCATTGTAGAACCTTTATTTTTATTTACATCAAATTTATTAAAATGATGTAAATATATTGTATTCTGTTATTGCAAAAAAGTCAATAGAAAGTACATCTTTTTGTAAAATATGATGAAGTTAAATATTCGATTTGGTATATATGACAAAAGCGCCCTATCAAAAGAAGCCAATCCACTTCTTTTGATAGGGCGCTTTTACGATAAAATATGCTCTCGTCAAAAATCTGTTTCGACATCATGCAGGATACTATTCCGCGTGAAAGTCTCCGCTTCTGCTTTTAGCGAGAACATAGTTTTGTACCAACCGCTTTCATTTTCCTGCTTTGTCGTTGGAGTTATGCCGCGCATATCAGCCAGTACAGCCATCATCACGCTGGTTTCATGGCGATATTGTTTGTCTTTATCTGCGATAAATTGATGATAGTCCGGGCGTTTCAGCATTTTTCTGTATAGGCGCGGGTCTCGCTCAGCAACAGCAAACTCGTATTCCTGCCCATAATAGCCGAATTTCAATAGTGCGTAGTCGGATTCTATTAGTGCAGCTAGTTTTTCTTGTTCTGCGGTCAATTTACTGTCCATTTATTGTTACTCCTGTATGCAGAAACGATTTTAAGTTGAGGTATCTTCTTCACGGCTGGTATCGGACCAAATCCCAAGTTCTTCGGTGTCATGCAGAAACCTTGACTGCTGATTGTACCACTTTATTTCTTCAGCAAGTGTCACACCAGTATCAGGTTGAATTTCGTCTGCGTTCATGGCAACGGGAGCTTCTTCGTCTGAACCGAATAGCGGCTGTTCCATAAATTTCTTGATTAAGTGCAATGCATATCTGGCGGGCTCGGCTTGTAGTGTATTGGGCAAACGGATAGAAGTTGTACCGTTTTCTTCGATAATTTCTATGCCGTGGTAACTGGAGTGCATTTCGTAGATGATGGCGAGCAGCCCCTCGATTGTATCCACATCCAACGGACGCAGCATAGCAGGCGCTACGTCAAGCGCCAATGCGATTTTGTTTAACTGATCTTCCTTGGGATGGCGCGTACCATATTCGTACTGTTGAAGAAGCGTTGAGGTAATGCCGGAGCGCTTAGAAAGTTGAGATTGCGAGATTCCCTTTTTCAAACGCAGACGTTTAATGCGTCTCCCAGTTGTATCCATAAAGAACCTCCCACAGAAAATAAGTTGCAATAAAAAGTAAAAATATATATTGACAAGCAAAACGCTTGTGGTATAATGAACTTGCAGACATCACAAGCGTTTTGAATGTGGTGCTGATGAACCTTGAAAACTGAATATACCAAATCTTCAAGCCTTACAAATGATCGTGTTCCTGTGCTGTGCACAAGTACCACAAACAATTTGTTTTATAAATTATACCGCAGGAGGGATAGTTATGGCAAGATATGCAAAGCAAAAAACACCGCAAGCTGTGCGAAATCCGTTTGAGCCGATGCTGAAAACTGTGGAACAAATGGCAGTTGTTTCCGGCATCGGAGAAAATCGACTGCGCCAGTTAATGGACAACGGCGAGTTGGAGTTCATCCAGAACGGCAACCGTCGCCTGATTTCCGAACAGGCGATTTGGGATTATTACA
>OGYO01000912.1_pt1 | contig 15917 bp, 11 predicted proteins | sample 1576561 | NCBI WGS metagenome assembly OGYO01 (sample SAMEA3541507, study PRJEB24748) | human gut metagenome | biome: human gut; feature: human-associated habitat; material: faeces | place: China | collected 2012 | reverse complement strand
AGGTTTCCCAGCTGATGAGCGAAATCGTCGCATGGCATTTGCAGGGGCGCGAGCAGATCAAGATCTACGATCCAACATCCGGTTCCGGCTCTTTGCTGATTCATATTGGCCAGTCTGTGGCTCGGCGCAATGGCAATCCGGATTCCATCATGTATTACGCGCAGGAACTCAAGGAGAACACCTACAACCTGACGCGTATGAATCTGGTGATGCGCGGTATTCTTCCCGACAACATCGTCGCCCGCAACGGCGACACCTTGGAAGACGACTGGCCGTGGTTCGACACGTTGGAGAACAAGGAGGAAACATACAATCCGTTGTTCGTGGATGCGGTGGTTTCCAACCCTCCCTACTCGCAGAATTGGGATCCCACTGACAAGGAGATCGATCCACGCTTCAGCTATGGCATAGCACCGAAGTCCAAGGCGGATTATGCGTTCCTGCTCCATGACTTGTACCATCTGCGTGCCGATGGCATCATGACCATCGTTCTGCCGCACGGTGTGCTGTTCCGCGGCGGCGAGGAAGGCCAGATTCGTAAGAACCTGATTGAAAACCACCATATTCAGGCGATTATCGGCCTTCCGGCGAATATTTTCTTCGGTACGGGCATCCCCACCATCGTGATGGTGCTGCGCAAGAAACGCGATGACGACAGGGTGCTCATTGTTGACGCGTCGAAACATTTCATCAAGGACGGCAAGAACAACAAGCTACAGGCTTCTGACATCAAACGCATTGTCGACGTGGTGTCGAACAACCGCACGGTGCCCAAATTCAGCCGTTTGGTGTCCATTGACGAGATTCGCGCCAATGATTACAACCTCAACATTCCCCGGTATGTTGATTCGTCTGAGAATGCGGAGACATGGGATGTGTACGCTTCGATGTTCGGAGGCGTTCCGAAGAGCGAAGTCGAGCAGCTTGGGGAATATTGGAACGCCTGGCCGAGTCTGAAGGCTGAGCTGTTCCGCGATAATGGTGCCTGCTATGCCTGCGATCACGATGATATCGCCACTGTGGTGCGCAATAATGCCGACGTACAGGCGTTCATTGCCTCGTATGGACAAGCCATTTCCGACCTGCCTGCTGACTTACGCTCCCGTTTGGTGGAGCATCCTGAACAGGTGGATGCGCTCGGGCAGGAAACGGCCATTGGCGAGGAACTGGATGCGATGGTTGCCGATACCGCGCTGATCGACCCGTATGACGCCTATCAGAAGCTTGATGATGCTTGGGGCGGCATCTCCATTGATTTGGAAGTGCTGGGTTCCGAAGGCTTCGATGCGGTAAGAGCCGTGGACCCGAACATGGTCATCAAGAAAAAAGGCGGCAAGGATGTGGAAGTGCAGGATGGCTGGATTGGCCGCGTTCTGCCCTTCGACTTGGTTCAGCGTGAGCTGCTGCACGATGATTTGGCCGCGATCGAGGCGGACGAACGCCGTGTACAGGACATTGATTCCGAGATTGAAACCATTTTGGAAGGTTTCGATGAGGATGACAAGCAGAATAGTGACGCGGTTAATCAGGACGGTGATGCCTTCGTTGCTGCCGAGTTGAAGAAAGCGGTTAAGGCGATCGGCAAGAATCCGGCTTCTGATTTTGAGCGCGGCTTGGTGCAGGCCCAAAAGCTGTTCGATGAGTCAAAGAAACTGAAGTCCGGTATCAAAACCAAGCGAAATGCGTTGGAGGAGAAGACCTGCGATGCGATCAAGGCGTTGGGCGATGACGAAGCCAGAAGGTTGCTGGAAGCCAAGTGGATTACACCATTGCAGAAGCAGCTGGAGGCATTGCCGAATGCTGTGATCGACGAGTTCATCGGCAAAGTGAACGCGTTGAAGAACAAGTATGCCACCACATATGCCGATGTATGCGGCCAAATCGATGAAGCGGAGAAGGAATTGGCTGGAATGCTGGGCGATTTGACCGGCAATGCTCGCGATATGGCGGGTTTGGAAGAGCTCAAAGCACTGCTCGGGGGTGAATGATATGGCCGAACAGCATGAAAAAGCGTTGGTTCCGCAGATTCGTTTCACTGGTTTCACTGACCCTTGGGAACAGCGTAAGCTGGGGGAAGTTGCACGTAGGGTTACCCGAAAGAATGAGAACGGCGATTCCGATCTTCCTCTTACCATTTCTGCTCAGTACGGCTTGGTGGATCAGAGAACTTTTTTCAACAGCCAGGTTGCAAGCAAGGATATGAGTGGATACTTCCTTCTGCATAGGGGAGAATTTGCCTATAACAAGAGCACCTCGACCGACAGCCCATGGGGAGCGATAAAAAGACTGGAAAAGTATGACATGGGCTGCGTCTCGACACTGTATATCTGCTTTGAATTGCTTTCTGGAGATCCTGATTTCTTAGTCACATACTACGAGACTGATAGATGGTATAAGTCCGTTCAATTAATCGCGGCTGAGGGAGCCAGAAACCATGGATTGCTCAACATTGCTCCAGATGATTTCTTTGAAACGCAGATCTGCATTCCCAAAAGAATTGATGAGCAGCGCCGAATCGGCGCGTTCTTCGACCGTCTGGACTCGCTCATCACCCTTCATCAGCGTAAGTATTGTGGTGTTGCTTCTTGGATGTTAGGGGTTGCGCTCGTAAGATTGAGCTCGGAAAAGTGATGGTGCGTTCGGGGAGATGAAACATGTTCTACGATAAGGAATCGGATTTCGAAGACGATCTGGTCGCGGTGCTGAAACGCCATGGGTGGACCGATGGTGTGTTGGAATATCCAACCGAACAGGATCTCATCGACAACTGGGCCAACATCCTATTCGACAACAACAAAGGCATCGATCGCCTGAACGGGCAGCGCCTTACCAAGGGTGAGATGGCGCAGATCCTTGAACAGATCGAAACATTGCGCACGCCATTGGCGTTGAATTCCTTCATCAACGGCAAAACCGTGTCCATCAAACGTGACAATCCCGCAGACACAGCGCATTTCGGCAAGGAAATTAGCCTGAAGATCTACGATCGCCAGGAAATCGCCGCTGGGCAAAGCCGGTACCAAATCGCAAGACAGCCTATTTATCCAGCTAAAAATAAGATGCTGAACGATCGCAGGGGAGACGTTTGCCTGCTTATCAACGGAATGCCGGTCATCCATATTGAACTGAAGAAAAGCGGCATTCCCATAAGCCAGGCCACCAATCAAATCGCCAAATACGCGCATGAAGGCGTGTTCACCGGGCTGTTCAGACTCGTGCAGGTCTTCGTGGCCATGAATCCGGATGATGCCGTGTACTTCGCCAATCCCGGTGAAGGCGATTTCAACAGCAACTACTTCTTCCACTGGGCTGACTTCAACAATGAGCCCATAGCGGCGAACAAACATGTCGGGCAGGATGAATGGAAGCGTTTCACATCTGATCTGCTATCCATTCCCATGGCACACCAGCTCATCGGGTTCTATACGGTCGCCGATTCCGCAGACGGATGCCTCAAAGTGCTACGCAGCTACCAATACCAGGCGGTGAACGCCATTTCCGACCGTGTACGCACCTGCAAATGGGATGAGCCGGTGCCAAGCGGCACGCCGGGCCGTCCGGGCGGTTATGTGTGGCACACCACTGGCTCGGGCAAAACCATGACCAGCTTCAAGGCTGCGCAGCTCATCGCTGGCTCGAAAGATGCCGACAAGGTGGTCTTCCTCATGGACCGTGTCGAATTGGGCACGCAGTCGCTGCTGGAATACCGGTCGTTCGCGGATGATGCCGATGATGTGCAGGGCACGGAAAACACGGATGTGCTCAAATCGAAACTGGCAAGCATCGACCCCAAAGACACACTCATCGTCACCTCCATCCAGAAAATGAGCAACATCAAAGCGGGCGAGGGGCATATCACCGAAGAGGAAGTGAAGAAGCTCGCTGGCAAACGCATCGTATTCATTATCGACGAATGCCATCGTTCCACGTTCGGCGAGATGCTGCAGGATATTCGCCATTCCTTCCCGAACGCGTTGTATTTCGGTTTCACGGGCACTCCGATTCATGAGGAGAACCGTAAGAAGGGCGCGACCACATCAATGGTGTTCGGCGATTGCCTTCACCGATACAGCATCGCCGACGGCATCCGCGATGGCAATGTGCTCGGATTCGACCCGTACATGGTGTTGACCTACCGAGATAAGGACGTTCGTCAAGCGGTCGCATTGGAGAAAGCGAAAGCCGCGACGGTTGAGGAAGCCCAGGTAGACCCGGCGAAAGCTGAGGTGTTCTACCATTACATGGATCCGAAGCAAATGCCGATGGGACCCATGGAAACGCAGGCCGGAGAACATGTCAAAGGCATTGAGGACTATCTGACCGCAGCGCAGTATGCGCAAGGCACGCCACATGAAGACAAGGTCGTGGAGGATATTCTCGACCAATTCCCCTTGCTGAGCAGAGGCAACAAATTCCATGCGATGCTGGCCACGAGTTCCATTCCCGAGGCGATCAGCTATTACCATCTGTTCAAGGAACGTGCTCCGCAGATGCACGTGACCGCGCTGTTCGACCCCAACGTCGACAATTCCGACGGCGCAATCCTCAAGGAGGATGCGCTTAAGGAAATCATCGGCGATTACAACGAACTGTTCGACAAGGATTTCATCATCCCCACATGGCCGAAGATGAAGAAAGACATCACCGCGCGGCTTTCCCACAAGCGTCCATACCTGACGGTCGACCAGCACCGTGAGAAACGGCTGGATCTGCTGATCGTGGTTGATCAGATGCTGACAGGTTTCGACTCCAAGTGGGTCAACACGCTGTACCTCGACAAAATCATCGACTATGAGAACATCATCCAGGCGTTCAGTCGCACGAATCGACTGTTCGGTCCCGATAAGCCTTTCGGAACTATTCGCTACTACCGCAAGCCACACACCATGAAGGGGTATATCGAAGCGGCGGTAAAACTGTATTCCGGAGACAAGCCGCTCGATCTGTTCGTGCAGAAACTGCCGGAAAACGTGCGCCTGATGGATGCGCGTTTCGAAGAAATCGCCTCCGTGTTCAGTGCCGGAGGCGTGGAAGATTTCATGCGACTGCCGGAATCGGTGGAGGCATGCCGCAAGTTCGCAAAACTGTTCGTGGAACTCAATGATTTCCTGGAATCCGCCAAAGTGCAAGGTTTCACTTGGGAACAGCAGGAATACTCCGTCACCCATGACGATGGATCCGTGGAGGTTGTGCGGCCGAAGCTTGATGAACGGACATATCTGATTCTTGTACAGCGGTATAAGGAAATGTTCAGCAGCGGCGAAGGTTCCGGCAGCGGTCCGGAAGCACCATATGAACTTGACGGCCATATCACTGAGATAGATACAGGATTGATTGATACGGATTACATGAACGCCAACTTCACCAAATGGCTCAAGGCGCTTGGCGGAGGCGATCCGGCCCTGTTGGCATCAGCCGAGGAGGAGTTGCATAAGTCGTTCGCTTCGCTCAGCCAAGAGGAACAACGGTATGCCGAACTGTTCATGCATGATGTGGAACGTGGCGAAATCGAGTTGGAGGAAGGCAAGACGCTACGCGACTACATCACATATTACGCGAACAGCGCCAAAAACAGCCAAGTGGAGCAAATCACCAAGGCGTTTGACGTGGATGGGGCGTTGCTCAACGAGATGATGCGGCTTGACCTTACAGAGACAACCCTGAACGAATTCGGACGATTCGACCGGTTGAAAGCGTCGGTTAACAGGTCTTTGGCAAAGGCGTTTTTCGATAAGCCGGATAGTCCGGTCTCCCAATTCACGGCGAATCTTCTCGCCACGAAGCTGCTGAAGAGCTTTATCCTTGAGGGAGGATTCGATTTGGACGATCGGAAATAGCGGGGAGAATCATGGCTGTTGTTGACGAAGCGAAGCTGAGATACTTGGACTTCCTCTCCCGCGAGGATCGTGTTCGGCACCACCGGTACGTCGAGGAAATGAAGCAATACGACATGATGCGTTCCGGCGACATCAACGCCATCGCCGAAAGCACACGTCTGTGGGACTCCGGACTGTACGGCTACCTGTCGGACGATCCGCTCAAAAACGCGAAATACCGGTTCGTCACCACCATCACGCTCGCCACACGTTTCGCCATCGAAGGCGGTATGGACGAGGAGGACGCCTACAACGCCTCCGACCTGTACATCCAGAACCTGGAAAACTGCAAAACGCCCGACGACGTGCGCCGCCTGCACACCGACATGATGACATTCTTCACATGGGCCATGGCCGACATGCAGAAGGCGGAAACACATTCCAAAGCCGTCAACGAATGCCTGGACTACATCCACTACCATCTGCATGAGAAAATCACCGTGCCCATCCTCGCCGAGCATGTGCATCTGAATCCCACGTATCTGTCGGAGCTGTTCAAACGCGAAACGGGCACGGCCATATCGCAATACATCACCGACAAGCGTATGGAAGCGGCCGAGAACATGCTCAAATACTCGGAATACAGCTTCGACGAGATCGCCCAGATCCTCGCATACCGGTCGCAAAGCCACTTCTCGAAGGTGTTCAAAAAACATTCCGGCATGACGCCGGGGGAGTACCGCACCAAGTACGCGCAGAACGGCATCTGGCCGGAGTGATTGCGATCACGGCGTCTACCACGCCGGTTGCGGTGAACCGCCGGTGACGGCACCGCGAAATTCGGGTGTGCCAATCGTGAAATCGACGTGTCCGCGCGTGCGAAACACGCGCGAATCAGCTACGGTGGAAGCATTCAATGATGATGCGCGCCACCGGCCGAATGAACGGCGGAACAAGGAACGTGCGCGCAGGATGTGGATGAAAGCGAAGGAATAAACGAATATGGGAATGCCCCTTGATCTGTATGTGATCCGACATGGCGAGTCGGAGGCGAACGTCATCATCAGCGCCGGCGAACAGGGTGACAACTCGCTGTATACGCAGGACAATGTCACCGTGCCGGACCGTTCGTGGAGGCTCACCGCCACCGGACGCAAGCAGGCCGACTGCATCGGCCGTTGGCTCGTCGCGCAGCAGCCGCTGTTCGACCGCTACCTCGTTTCGCCGTACGTGCGTACGCGTGAGACGGCGGCCACGATGGCCCTGCCGAAAGCGAAATGGGAGGAGACTCGCGTGCTGCGCGAACGCTCCTGGGGTGAGATCAACACCATCACGAAGGACGATTTCAAAACCAACTACGCGCGCAACTGGATGTTCAAGAACACCGATCCGCTGTACTGGCGTCCGCCGGCGGGCGAGTCCATCGCCGACGTGGCCGAGAACCGCGTGCACAACCTGCTCACGTCCCTGAACCGCAAATCCGATGCGGAATCCGTGGTGATGGTCAGCCACGGCGACCTCATGCTGGCGCTCATGCTCACCTTGGAAGACCTGTCCGACGAGGAATTCATGCACCGTGCGGCCTCCGACGAATGGAAGATCACCAACTGCACGTGCTTCCACTATTCGCGCCGCGACCCCGCCACCGGACGAACGCACAAGCGGTTCCGTTGGGAGCAGACGGCGCGTCCCGTACTCGACGAGACGGATGGTCGCTGGGTGGTGAAAGTGGATGATTGGCGTGAATTCAAGCGTCCCGTGCTGTCGAACGGCGATTTGGTGGACGTGGTGCACGCCGTTGACCGTCACCTGTGACATACCACGGATATACGATTCATCTGTCTTGTCTGCTTGCGATTGGTGCCCCCTACTTGCGTTGATGCCTCTCGTATCTGCGGTGCCATTACAATGGCGTGTGATTGTACGGCACGACCGTTGTATTTCGTGCCGTAAGAGAGTTAGGAGACAATCACATGTCAAATCCAATCGCGGGCCTGTTCACGTGGAAGCTCCACGGCGACGGCAAAACGCTGAAGCCCGGCGAGGTCGTCGAACCTGACGAGAGGCTGACCTGGCCGCGCACCGCGGAAATCGGCGCGCAGCACGTCATCGCCATGTTCGGCGCCACGTTCCTGGTGCCGATTCTGACCGGTTTCGACCCGTCCACCACCCTGTTCTTCACGGCCATGTCGACCGCGCTGTTCCTGCTGATCAACAAGAACATGCTGCCGAGCTACCTGGGCTCGTCCTTCGGCTTCATCGCCCCGATCGCGGCCGTCGCCAGCGCCCACAAGGGCCTCGCCGTCGCATCCTTCGGCATCATGGTCACCGGCATCCTGCTGGCCCTGATCGGTGTGCTCGTCCATTACGCGGGCGCCAAGTGGATCGACATCATCATGCCGCCGGTCGTCAACGGCGCCATCGTGGCCATCATCGGCTTCAACCTGGCTCCGAGCGTGTGGAACAACTTCAAAGTCGCTCCCGACACCGCCATCGTCACCCTTGTCGCGGTGCTGCTCGTCGCAGTGCTGTTCAAGGGTCTGCTCGGCCGACTCAACATCCTCATCGGCGTGATCATCGGCTACGCGTACGCCTGCTTCCGTGGCCAGGTCGACTTCTCAGCCATCGGCAAGGCCGCATGGGTCGGTCTGCCGGAATTCCGTCTGCCGCAGGTCGACTTCACCATCCTGCCGATGTTCATCCCGGTCGTGCTCGTACTCGTTGCCGAAAACGTCGGCCACGTCAAGTCCGTCTCCCAGATGACCGGCCGCGACTATGACGACCAGATCGGCACCGCGCTGTTCGCCGACGGTCTCGGCACCACCATCGCCGGTTTCGGCGGCGGCTCCGGCACCACCACCTACGGCGAGAACATCGGCGTGATGGCCGCCACCAAGGTCTACTCGACCGCCGCATACTGGTGCGCCGCCGCGTTCGCGCTGATCCTGAGCCTGTGCCCGAAGTTCGGCGCCATCATCAACACCATCCCCGCCGGCGTGCTCGGCGGCGTGACCACCCTGCTGTACGGCATGATCGGCATGGTCGGCATCCGCATCTGGGTTGAGAACAAGGTCAACTTCGACAAGCCGGTCAACGTCATGGTGGCCGCCATCACCATGATCATCGCCGTCGGCCAGTTCGAGTTCGCCTTCAACGGCATCTCCTTCAACGGCATCGCCATCGGCACCGTCGTCATCCTCGTCGCCTACCACGGCCTGAAGGCCATCGGCAAGGCGACCGGCACCATCGCCAAGGACGATCCGGACATCCTGTAACGGATCGCATCTCACGCTGACTAGTTCAACGCCCGTCGGCCAAAAAGGTCGGCGGGCGTTTTTCATTGCCGTTTTCGTCAATCGATTGACGTGTTGCGTCGCATACGTTTTATGATGGTATCTGTAAGCGATTGCGCAATGTGGCAAAGGAGACAACATGAGCACTGCGGCAGGAAAGAAAATCGCGATTGTGACCGGTTCCGCGCTTGGCTTGGGATATGAGCTGGCACGTCAGCTGATCGGCAAAGGCTGGTTCGTGGCCGGCATCGATTTCAACACGGCCCGTCAGGAGGAACTGTCCCGCACGTTCGGCGCGGACGAATACCGCGCCTTCGTCGGCGACATCAGCGACGAGGCGTTCGTGAAGGACTCCGTCGCGGCCATCAAGGAGATCGGCCACATCGACCTGCTCATCAACAACGCGGGACAGCCGTCGTTCAAAAAGCCGGTCGACTACGAGGCCGCCGACGTGGACAAGTGCCTTAAGGGGCTCAAAGGCATGATTCTGTGGAGCGTCGAAACATTGAAGGCCGACGGCGAGCAGGACCTCAAAATCGCCAATGTCATGTCCACCGCCGCCACACGCGGCAACGCCAACGAATCCGTCTACTGCGCCACCAAGTGGGGTGAGAAGGGGTATACGACGAGCCTCAAGGCGGCCTACAAGGGAACCAGTGTGAAGGTTGTGGGCGTGTATCCGGGAGGCATCGACACCGACTTCTACCATGACAGCCACGATTACGTGTCGTTGGACAAGCAGCATTCCTTCATGAGCGCCGCGGAACTGGCCGAAGTGGTGCTGTTCAACCTCGTCAACGACGCGAATCTGACGGTTTCCGACATCCTCATCGAACGCAACTACCGGTAGCGTCGGCCACCAGTCACAGCCAAGGCAAAAGTATCGGGCATGGGCTACTGTTAACAGGTTTGCGCAACGTGCGCAATGTTTGACATGAAAGGCCATTGTGCCCGATACCGCTGTGATTGAAAATGAAGATGCCCTCGCCGCCGATTTCGATGAGGCGGGCGAGGAGGAGGAACGCCCCCAGACGTTCGCCGAACTCGGCGTTCCCGGCCCGTTGGTACGCGTGCTCGCGGCCGATGGCAAGAAAACCGCTTTCCCGATCCAGGCCGACACCCTTCCCGATTCCCTGGCCGGTCGTGACATTCTTGGCCGAGGCCGTACCGGCTCCGGCAAGACCCTGGCGTTCTCGATTCCGCTGGTCGCACGCCTGGGTGAGGTCGACGCCGACGAGTACGAGAACATGAGCCAGTTCCGCCATGAGGTGGAACAGGTGCGCAAGGGGCATGCCGAGGAACGGCGCGCCGACGATTTCCTGCCGCACCCGCGCGGTCTGGTGCTCGCTCCGACCCGTGAGCTGGCCAACCAGATCAACGACGTGCTGATGCCGCTCGCGCAGATGTACGGCATGACCACCACCACCGTGTATGGCGGTGTGCGCTACGCCCGCCAGATCCGCGATCTAAGGGCCGGCGCCGATATCGTCGTCGCATGCCCGGGCCGTCTTGAGGACCTGCTCGAACAGCATGCGCTGACCTTGGAGAAGGTCGAAGTGGCCGTAATCGACGAAGCCGACGAAATGGCCGATATGGGCTTCCTGCCGCCGGTCAAGCGCCTGCTCGGCCAAGTGTCGTTCGACGCGCAGATCATGCTGTTCTCCGCCACCCTCGACCATGGCGTCGACGAGGTGGTGAACACGTTCCTCACCGATCCGAAGATCCACAGCGTCGACTCCGCCACCGCGGCCGTCGACGAAATGACACACCACGTGTTCGAAACCACGCAGGGCGACCGTCATGAGCTGGTCCGCACCCTCGCTTCCGGCAAGGGACGCCGCATCCTGTTCACCCGCACCAAATTCCAGACCCAGAAGCTCGCCAAGGACCTGACGAAGAACGGCATTCCGGCGGCCGAGCTGCACGGCAACCTGAGCCAGAACCAGCGTGACCGCAATCTCGCAGACTTCGAATCCGGCGACGTGAACGTCATGGTCGCCACCGATGTGGCCGCCCGCGGCATCGACGTGTCCGGCGTGGAGCTCGTGGTGCAGGTGGAGCCTCCGGAGGACCCGAAATCGTTCCTTCACCGCTCCGGACGTACCGCGCGAGCCGGCCATTCCGGTGATGTGGTGACCATCGTTCTGCCGAACCAGCGCCGCCGCACCCGCCGCATGCTGCATGAGGCCGGACTGAAGGTCAAGCCGATCGAAGTGACCCACGATTCCCCGGAAGTGTTGGAATTGGTGGGCGAGTCGGCCGAACCGCGTTTCGGTTGGACGCTTGAGCAGTCCCAGCCGGCGAGCAATCCGCGTCGCAGGCATGGCAAGGGCGGCGACGGTTTCGCGGAAAACGGTGGACGCTCCGGACGCAACCGTTCCGGTGGACGCAACAAGGACCGGGGCAAGGACAAGGGCGGCAAGCCGTTCAAGTCCGAACGCAAGGACCGCGCGAATCGCAAGGGACGTGAAGAGCGCGCCGAAGTCGCCGAACGCGAGCAGCGTTTCGAACCGAAACAGAATCGCGCCGAACGTCGCGCCGCCAAGTTCGAAGGCCGCGACAACCGCGAATACGAGGCACGCGAGCATCGTTGGGAACATCCTGAAATCCAAGAGGAGAAGCGCGAGAAGCACGAGGAGAAGCGCAACAACAAGCGTCGCGAAAAGTACGCGCGGCTGCATGAGCAGCAGCGTGCCGAAGCCGGCGAACAGCGTGGAACCGACAATCGCAAGCGGCGCTCCGACGAGCGTTCCGATCAGCGTGGCCAATCCGATAGGAAGCCCGGCAAAAAGCAGTATGCGAAAAAGCAGGGCGCGCCGACCAAGAAGCAGCGCAAGGCCGAAGCCCGTGCCGAACGCCGTTACGAGGACGATCGCCAATACCGCAGGAACCGCGACGAACGCGACGACCGCCGTCAGGGCGGCAAACGCATCCATCGCAAGGAAATCCGCGTGATTCATGACGAGCGAGGCGAGGACGCGAAGCGTTATGACCGTCGCATGGAAGCCAAGTATGGCGATTCCGGTCGTCGTGGCGGTCACGGAGAACGCCACGACAAGCATGCGGGCGAAAGGCAGGGCAAGCCGTTCCGCAAGCATGCGAAGATCCGCAAGGCGCCGTTCCGCTCCCGCTGACGTACGTCAACGGTCAAGCAAAAAGCCGTTCATTCCAGCAATCGCAAGGAATGAACGGCTTTTTCTATACGGGATATCGCAGTATCAGCCGTTGACCGGCTGATACTGGTCGAGCGCGGTGAAGCAACGTTTATAGACCATCAGCATGATGATGCTGTCCGCCAGCAGCGTAAGCGCCGCGATGGTGGCGAGAATCATGAACTGGTATTTCGCCGCGTCGATGGGGTTGCCGCCGGCGATGATCTGACCGGCCATCATGCCCGGCACCGTCACGATGCCGGCGGAGGCGAGCGACGCGGTGGTGGGCAGCAATCCCAGACGGATCGACGAGACGATGCTTGGCCGTGCCGCCTCCCACGTGGTGGCACCCAACGCCAGCAGCGTGTCCACTTCGTCACGACGTTCCTTCATGCTTTCAAAGAACCGGCTCAACCCCACCGCCAACGCCGAAACGGTGTTGCCCAGCAGCATGCCGGTCAACGGCACCACCAATTGCGGCGCATACCACGGTTGCGGACGGATGATGAGCTCGGTGACCAACGAGATCATGATGAGCATGGTCACGACCAGACTCAGGAACACCGTTCCAGCCAAGCCCTTCGGAACACCTTTCGCACGCGAAAGAGTGATCTGCACGGCCGCGATGAGCATGAACGCCACAAGCAGCAGCACCAGCCACGGATTGTTCGAACGGATGACGTACTCCATGATGAAGCCCATCGCGCACAATTGCAGCAGCGCACGGCAAGCCGACCACAGAAGCGTGCGCCCCACGCCCATACGCATGGTTTCGGAGATGCCGGCGGCAATGGCCACCATCACCAGCGCGGCGATGAGACCCCAGATGTCGATCGCATAGTAGTTGCCGTTCATGCGACGCTCCCTTCTACCGTGTTACCCGTCGAAGTACTACCCGTCGCAGTACCGTCCGCTTCGGCGTTGCCGGACTGCGTGAGCGTGCCATCGGCAAGACGCATGACACGTGTGGCACGGCCATCCGGCGGCCGGTGCCGGATACGAACGATCGCCATGCCGTCCGCCGCCGCTTTGGCGAGGATACGCGCCACCTTGTCGGCGTTGTCGTCATCCAATCCGGCGTCCACTTCGTCGGCGAGCAGTACCTTCGGACGGGTCAGCAACGTGCGCGCAAGGCTCACGCGCGCCGCCTGACCGCCGGACAAGTCGTGTGGCGGACGGTTCAGATCGATGTCGGCGCAACCCATATTGTCCAAGGTTTCACGGATTCTGCCGTCCGGCAACGCGTCGGTGGGGGAGATCCTGCGTGGTCCCTGCTTCGTTCTCGTCGACTGGCGTATGGCAAGCGTGAACGGCAGACGAATCGCCTGCGCCACCGTCTCGCCCAACAGCACCGGCTTCTGCGGCAGGTACGCGACCTGCGCGCGCCACTGCTGCGGGGTGAAATCGTCGGCGGAACGGCCATCCAACCGTAAATCGCCTGACGCGCGCGGATTGAGCCGTGCGAAAGCGGTCAGCAGCGAGCTCTTGCCTGCGCCGGACGGTCCGACCAAGTCCACGATTTCGCCAGGCTCGATGGCGAAGGACAATCCGGAGAATATGGTGCGGCGTTCGCCGTCGACCATAATCGAACAGCGCACGTTCGATGCTTCGAATACGTATGTCATAGCCAAAACCATACGCCAATAGCGAACGGTTCACGGCGGTTTCAGGGTTTTCCCTGAGTTTTGAGGCGAAATCAGCCATAAGGATGACGCGTGCCCGTTATTTTGCGTACTACAACTGTCAAGTTGAAGGAAAACCTATATGTTGGGGATGGGAAATATGCGTCAGTGGCTTATGAACATAAGCCTGGTCGGAGGCTGGTTTCCGGCGGCGGCGTTCGCCGTCGTCGCAGTGCTGTCCGTAACCCTGCTGGTTAGCGCGGCCGTTTCGAAACGGGACGGACGCATACTGGCTACCGTGCTGCCGATCGGCGTTGCGGCCGTGTCCGGAATGGTCGGCTATGTGGTAGCTTGGCTGCTGTCCGACGTGTTCGTGGTGTTCGGCGTCGGATTGGGATCCCGTGTGATGGCTTGGGTGGCGGCTGGTTTCGCCATCGCTGGTTTCGCCATCGCGCATATCGTGTTGAGCAGGGGCATGATGCGCGTGGCCGCGGCCATCTTGACCGTATTCGCGATACTGGCCGCGGCGATCGGCATCGACCAATCGTACGGCGAATACGCCACCATCGGCTCGCTGTTCGGCGAGGATTCCTACAGCCAAGCCGATCTGACCGGACTGGCCAAACGCAAGGACCTCATCACCGTCGCACAGTGGCGCAAACAGGCCGCCAACGGCACAATCCGCAATATTCCGGCGAACGGAACCGTCAACAAAATCGACATTCCGGCCACGAAATCGCAGTTTGAAGCACGCAAAGCCCTCGTCTACCTGCCTCCGGCGGCATTGGCCGACTCGAAACGCAAGCCGGCCCTGCCGGTCGTCCTCATGCTGAGCGGGCAGCCGGGCAGTCCGGGACGCGTCTTCCAAGCCGGCGGCATCCAAACCATGATGGACGGATATGCGAAAACCCACGACGGACTCGCCCCAATCGTCATCGCAGCCGATCAGCTTGGCGCCGATTCGCACAACACGCTATGCGTGGATTCGAAGGTGTACGGCAATGCGCTGACCTACCTGACGCAGGACGTGGTCGACTGGGTGAAAACCAACCTGCCCGCCGCACAGGATGCCAAGGATTGGGCCATCGCCGGATTCTCGCAAGGCGCCACATGTTCGCTGCAGATCGGCGTGAACCATCCCGACCTGTTTGGCACCATGATTCCCACCGACAGCGAAATCAAACCGACCAACGGCAGCCGACAGGAAATGATCGACCGGTTCTTCGACGGCGACACCACAGCCTATGAGAACCAAGTGCCGGTCAACGCCATCCGCAACCACGCGCCCACCCATCAGATGCTCATCATAGGCGCGGGGGAGAAGGACACCACCTCAATACGCAACGTCAAAACAATCGCGCCGGTCGCGGCGAAAGCCGGCATGCGCGTCGCCGCCGTCGAATCGTCCGGCAACGCACACGACTGGCACGCCGTGCAGGACGTGCTGCGTTACGGGCTCGCCGTATTCGGCCACGACACCGGACTGGATGGTGCGAACCCGAACCTATCCGACTATCCGAATCTCAAACGCATCACGATATGACGATCCTGAACACAAACCCGCAAGCCTGAGAATCCCAGAAAAGGAAAGAAATGACTCAAACGCAAACCGCGCCTGCTAAACCAGCCGAGGCATCACCCGCGAAACCACTGTTCGGCTTCTGCGCGCTGCTCGCCGATCTGGCCGGATGGATCAGACGACACCTGCTCACCGTCTGCCTCGTGCTGTTCGTCATCCTCATCAACGTGGGCATTCCATTGCGGAACACGCTTGCCTGCTGAAGGACCTGACGGACCAGGGCTATACCGCCAGGACTGCCCACCTCACCCCCGTACAGATAGGCATCCTCCTGAGCTACTGGGGGATGCCCGACCACGTGAAGGATATGACCGTGAAAAATCCGTATCTTCTGGTCTCTAAAAAATATGCGAAATAGAGAATGTATTTCTAATACATTCTGATTATTTTAGTATATTATTATATAGGGTGGTGGAGGATGAGGTGAACCCCTCTCTCGCCACCTTATGTATTTC
>OGYO01000910.1_pt1 | contig 15918 bp, 9 predicted proteins | sample 1576561 | NCBI WGS metagenome assembly OGYO01 (sample SAMEA3541507, study PRJEB24748) | human gut metagenome | biome: human gut; feature: human-associated habitat; material: faeces | place: China | collected 2012 | reverse complement strand
GCTTATATCGGCTACGCAATTAACAAAGGAAATATCAGTGCACCTTCCGGGCGTGGTGGTGGAATTGCAGGAACTCTACAGGAAGGAATTATTGAAAACAGCACTAACGAAGGAGTCATTCAAGATGACGTGAATGGTGTTTTTGCTTCAACTTCCAAACGATATAATGTGAAACGCATCGGCGGACTTGCAGGAGGTATAAATACAGATAAATACCTCAAAAATTGTATTAACAACGGAAATGTCTATTCCCAAAACGGAAGTCGTGCAGGTGGATTTGTCGGACACAATGCCGGATTTGTTCAATCGTGTACAAACAATGGAATCATCTTGTCCGATGCAACTGCTGATGGAGCCAACAAACATGGTGCCGGATGGGCCTGTGGTTATAGTGGCACCAAAAACGGTACGAACTATATCACAGATTGTCATATCGGAGGTAAAGTTGGAGCCCCCATGAACCGTGACATCCTCTCGGAGATCCTCTGCGACGATTTCGAGATCCTGGAAGCCCCCAACGGCCCCAAGTGCCTCGAGCTTCTGAACGCCTGGGGCTCGGATATTTCCATCGTGCTGCTGGACATCGTGATGCCCGACATGGACGGCTACGAGGTGATCAAACACCTGAAGGCTGATCCCGCATTGCAGGACATCCCGGTGATTTTCCTCACGGCGCTGCACAACCCCGAAGACATCGTCAAGGGGTTCAAACTGGGAGCCAGCGACTACGTCTCCAAGCCGTTCAACCACGAGGAGCTGATCACCCGCGTATCGCACCACATCTATTTGGCGGCGGCGCAGCGCACGATCATGCAGCAGCGCGACGAATTGCAGGCCACGGTCGACGCCCGCGACAAGATGTACTCGGTAATAGCCCACGACCTGCGGTCGCCGATCGGCACGTTGAAGATGGTTTTCAACATGCTCTCGATAAACCTTACGCAGCAACAGATAGGCGAAGACAACATGGAGATGATCACGATGGGCAACAACATCACCGAGAGCACCTTCATGCTGCTGGACAACCTGCTCAAATGGACGAAGAGCCAGATCGGACGCATGAACACGGTGTTCCAGGAGGTCGACATTTCGGAGGTCGTGGTTTTCGCCAGCAAGATGTCCGACCTCGTGGCACAGGTCAAGAACATCGCCGTCGAATACGACATCCCCGGCCCGATTACCGTCCCGTGCGACGTAGACATGGTGAAAACGATCATGCGCAACCTGATGTCGAACGCCATCAAGTACAGCAACGAAGGCGGACGGATCGTCATCAGCGTGCGGGAAACCCCCACCCATGCCGTAATAAGCGTACGCGACTTCGGCACGGGTATCAGCGAGGAAAACCTGCCCAAACTGCTCAACCCCGAAATACACCACACCACCTACGGCACCAAGAACGAAGAGGGATCGGGGCTGGGCCTGCAGCTCGTGCAAGACCTCACGCGCCGCAACGGCGGGGAGCTGACCATCGAATCGACACTGGGCGAAGGCTCCACGTTTACGTTCACCATCGCCAAGGTGCAACCTAAGTCCGAGACCGTAGAAGACTCGGAGGGGGGGGGTATTGCGCGTCCCTGAGCGATAAATGGTTCGATAGTCTGACCGCATTTTTCCGCGTGGAAAAGGCGGAAGAGACGATATCTCCGTAAAATCCGGGCGGACACGCACAGATAGTTCCCCGAAAAGGTCGCCATGAGCGATCTTTTTGTTATATTGCAGGATAAAAACCCGACCTCGCCATGAAGTATTGCAGTACAATCCTCGTGGGGCTTCTCTGCACCGCCGCCTGCCTGGCGCAGACCCCGCTGCCCGAAAGCCACCGCACCTCCCCGGAAATATTCATCTATAAACCCGATGCCCGAGAGCTCCGCGAACTGCATGTGAAAGGCGCGGCGCCCGACGAAGGGATGCTGCACACGTTCGTCGGCAAATATGCTGCAGCGGAAAAAATTCCGCAGCTCCCCCGGGGAAACTACCTGCGGGTCTGGACGGACGGAAACGAACTCGTATACAGCGACCATGTCGTGGACAATTTCTACTACCGGCTCGTCAAGGACGAGCAGGTGATGCTGATACTCTGCGACACGCTGGGCAACACCATCGACGATGCCGTGGTAAAACGGGGCTCGAAACGGATGAAATACGACCCTGCCACGCGCACCTACAACCTGCCGCGCATCCGCGGCGAAGAGGCCACGGTCGAAGTAAACAACGACGGCGTACTGCATTACATCACCATCGCGAACGAACCGGACTACACCTACCGTCCCGGGTTCTTCAAAACGGCCTGGGGAAAGGTCAAAACAGCCTTCAAACGGGTTTTCGCACCGGGGAAACTGCCCGCGCGGGACAAGTACGACGGATTCGTGGTATTCAGCAAACCCAGGTACAAACCCGGGGAAACGGTGAAATTCAAGGCGCACATCAACCGCAAAGGCAAGCCCCTCGACGGGAAGGTCGACGTGGCGCTCGTTTCGTATTACTCCCCGTCGATAGACACGACCCTCGTATCGCTGGCGCCCTACCGTCCCGGCATGTACGCATGGGAGTTCAGGCTTTCGGACAGCCTCCGCCTCCGTCTCGACAAGGATTACACACTCCGTTTCCGGACGGGCGACAAGCGTGCGAATGACGTCACGGGCCGTTTCCGCTACGAGGAGTACGAACTCGGGAAGCTCACCTTCACGGCCAGGGCCGACAAGCAAAAATACGCCCGGGGCGACACGGTGAGGATTTCACTGAGCGCAGCGGACGAGAACAACATGCCGGTATACGACGGGCGGGTAAAGGTCTTGGTCAAACCCGCCAGGTACATGGGCTGCAAATTCCTCGCCCGCACGGCATTCGTCCCCGACCGGCTCTGGGAGCATACGTTCGGCATGGAGGGCAAGTCCACGAAGGAAATCATCCTGTCCGACTCGATATTCGTCGACGGCGTGTCGATGTATTACGACGTCGCCTGCTCGTTCTTCGATGCGGGCAACGAACGCAGAGATGAGCGCATAAGCCTGTACCGGGACGCAAGGCGGAGGCGGATCGACTATTCGGCCGACCAGGGGATGCTCGCCCTGCGTGAACTGTACGACGGCAAAAGCGTCGAAAGCCGTGCCCTGGTAACCGCCTACAACCCGGAATACGGGATCGTATGGCAGGATTCGGTTACATTGCCCTGCAGTGTGCCGCTGTCGTGGATCGTCAGCGAATACGAGGTGCAGAGCGCCACGGCATCGGAGGACATCGAGGTCGGAAAGCTGCCGGGCGAACTGATCGGGCACCGCTTCTTCCGCCGGGACGGCAACGTCCGGCTGGTGGTGGACAACCCCGCGAAATTCCCGTTCTGGTACACCATCTGCATGGGGGACAAGACGATTGCCAAGGGGTATGCCACCGAACTCGACTTTGCGCGCAAGGACAACGGCCGCAAGGGCTATTCGATGCAGATAGCCTATCTGCAGGGGGAGAATGCCCGGACGATACGCGGCGAGCTGCCCTTCACGGAGAAAAACATCACGATGGAGGTAAAGACGGCGGCGACCGTCTACCCCGGACAGAGCGCAAAGGTCGAAGTGGCGGTGAAAGACCGCAAGGGACGCCCGGTGAAAAATGCCGACGTGACGGCCTATGCATTCACCTCGAAATTCGCAGCCCTGCCGCCGGAAGTGACGATCTACGGGAAATCGGCATCGGGCAAGGCCATCACCCCGAAAAACTACGAGGCCGACGAGGATTTCCTCTACAACACCCACAGCAGGATGGATTGGCCGCTATGGCGGCAGCGCATGGGACTCGATTCGATCGAATACTACAAATTCCTCTACCCGGAGCCGTTCTACGCCTACACCGAGGAAGCCCCCGGAAGGCTCACCCAGCTATCCCCCTATGTGGTCGTCGACGGGGAGGTGCAGGGTATCCATGTCCTGTGGATCGACGAACAACCCCACTATTTCAAACAGGCGCAGCAACTGACGCCGTACAGCTTCCCGATATGGCCGGGGCTGCACACGCTGCGGCTGCGCACCTACGACAGGGAGGTGACCATCGAGAACGTCTATGCGGGCGAAGGGCTGAAGACCATCGTTTCGGTAGACGGCGGACGATCCGCAGTGCAACCCTGGGAGGCTTCCGGGGACAACCATCCCGTGCGGATCTCCGTCCGGGAATACGGAAGAAAAGAGAAAGGCATGCTCACGCAGCGCGAGACAGCGCTGCTGACGCGGCACATGATTACGGTCGACAAAACCTTCGGGAAAGCAACCCTGCTCACAGGACAGCCGGACAGGCAATCCTCCTACACGGTTGAAACCGAGCTGCCTGGCATTATAAACGCCGGCGGAGTCTGCTACTACCTCAACGGCATGCAGAAGCAGGCCCGCCGCTACCGCCGGTACAGGCCGCAGGCCGAAGCGGCGATCCTGGCCGGGCCGTTCCCCTACCGGGGATTCACCACCGGGGGCATACAGGTCGGTACGCTCTATTCGGATACACTTGCGGTCAACAGTTTCGAGATCGAGGGCGGCTACCGTTACGACATTCGGAACAACTACCTGAAACAGCAGAGCTGGGAGCAGAACCCGATCCAGAGGCAGCTCGAACCGTTCACGCAGGCGGTCTGCTTCGGGCAGGACGCGCTTACGGCCGAAGCGATCCGCGGCATATTCAGGCGGCGGCTCGCCGACATGGTCGAAAACGAATCGGGGCTGATCTCGGCCGTCCCGCCGATCTCGCTCATGGACAGCTGCCGCCTGCAACTGTCCACAGGCAAGCTGGCGGACGGCACAAGGGCACAGCCGATCATGGTGTTCCTGCAATCGACGGGCAAGTACCCCGCCAGCAGGCTCTACTACGGCACGACGACCGAAATCGACAGGCTGCCGGAGGGGAACCTCCGCGTAGACCTCATCTTCAGGGATACGACCCGCTGTTCGGCCACCATAAGGCTGCGGAAGGGCGGCATCAACTACCTGCGGATGGATTCGCTCGTAAAGGAGCCGGCCGACGACCGCAGCCGCGCGCTGTTCGGGAAACTGGAAAGAATGTTGCGCGTATCGCGCCCCGCGGCACCGCTGGCCGACTATAAGCCCGCGGTCGCGGAGCGGGACAACCCGTTGCGGAACCCGGGACGCATCAGCGAAGCCAACCTGACGGGCAAAGTCGTCACGGGCACCGTGCGCGACCCGTATGGGGAGCCCATTGCCGGGGCATCGGTGCAGATCGACGGGACTAACGTCGGAACCGTCACGGATACGGACGGAAAATTCACCCTTTCGGACACGGGACGGGGAACGCTCGTCGTCAATTATATCGGCTACCGGAATTTCGCCACCAAACTGATCTCCGGCTACAACTATAACATCGCCCTGGAAGAAGATTACAACGCACTGGAAGAGGTCGTGGTCGTAGCTTACGGAAAGTCCGGAAAGAGGGCCGTGGTGGGAAGCACGGCCAATTCCGCGACGGTCACAACGAAAGTGGCATTCGCAGAATTCGACGAGGAAACGGAAACGCTCACAAGTACGCTCGCGGGCATGTCCGCCGGGATACAGGTGCGGGGAACGGGCACAATCGCCGGCCAGGCCCCGATGATCGTCGTGAACGGCGTACCCTACGACGGGGCGCTGTCGGACTTCGATCAGGGAAGCATCCTGTCGATGAACATCGTCAGGGACGCGAACACCGCAATCTACGGGACGAGGGCCGCAAACGGGATCATCTTCATCGAAACCACCGACCGGAACGGGGCGGGCGGCGACCGCTTCCCGCTCGAGGCCGGCATGCCGAACACGCTGCGCACCGATTTCCACGACGACGCATTCTGGAAACCCCGCCTGACGACCGACAAAGCGGGGCGTCTGACCTTCGAAGTGACTTATCCGGACGACATCACCAGCTGGGACGCCAATTTCATCGTCGTCGGCGGCCGCAGACAGACGGACAGGAAGCAACTGCGCATAAAATCGTACAAGCCGCTCAACGCCCAGCTCTCCGTCCCCCGCTTCGCCATCGCGGGCGACAGCCTCAATGCTGCCGGACGGCTGACCAACCACACCGGCGACACCTTGTCCGTACGCCGCACGATCGAAACCGACGGACGGACAGCCGAGAAGCAAATACGCATCGCCACCTCGCATACGGACGCAATACCCGCCGTCGCAGGGGATGCCGACAGCATCCGGATCGTCTACTCGCTGACGACGCCCGGAGGCTATTTCGACGGGGAGCGGCGTGCGATCCCGATCTACAAGGCCGGAATCCTGGAAACCCACGGGGAGTTCGCCGTCCTCAACGACACCGCGGCCCTGCGGTTCACGCCCGACCCGGCGCTGGGCACCGTGACGATCCACGCCGAGGCATCGGCCATGCAGGCATTCCTCGACGAGATCGAAAACATCGACCTCTACCCCCACCTCTGCAACGAGCAAATGGCTTCGAAGGTCAAGGCGCTGCTCTCGAAAAAACGGATATACACCCTGTTCGGACGGAAATTCAAGGACGACGACAAGGTCACGAACCTGCTCCGCAAACTGGCGGCCAACCAGAACGACGGCAAGTTATGGGGGTGGTGGAATCGGGAACAGACCGAGCTGTGGATCTCGCAGCAGGTCGTGGAGGCACTTCTCGACGCCGAAACGGAGGGTTATAAGACCGGCCTCGACCGGCAGGCACTGACGGACGCGCTGCTGGCCGGCCTGAACCGCCGTATGCCGGCGGCGGCATCCGACTCGACGGGAATGCGGAAAAACGAACTGCTCTCGCTGGTGGGGCTTCTCCGCAAGCTGGACGCCAGGATCGACTACCCGCGCTACTGCGCCTTCATCGCGTCGATCCCCGACGCGACGCTCGGCAACCGGCTCCGGACGGCGGAAATGCTGCAACAGCTCGCCCCGGATGGGATGCCCGCCGCGGATTCGCTGCTGGCTCTTGCCTCCCGAACCATGATGGGATCGTTGTACTGGCGCGACAAAGCGCCGCTGGAACCGACGCCCCGCAGGTTCGCGCAGCCGGACATGAGCGACGTCGAGAACACGCTCACGGCATACCGCATCCTGCGCGCCGCGGGCAACCGCAAGGCCGAGTTGGAAAAGATCCGCAACTACTTCTTCGAACAGCGTAAAAGCGGTTCGTGGCGCAACACCTACGAATCGTCGCGGATCGTGGAAACCATCATGCCCGACATGCTGGAGAAGGACGGCGGCACATTCCGCGAAGCGAGCCTGACGATCGACGGACAACGGTTCGGCAAATTCCCGCTGACCCGGACATACGCCCCCGGAAAGGAGATAACCGTCCGCAAAGAGGGTTCCATGCCCGTATTCTTCACAGCCTACCAACAAGCCTGGAACGACAAACCGGAACGTGCGGCAGAAGGCTTCACGGTCTCTACCCTGTTCCGCAAGGACGGCAAGCCCGTGACAACTCTCCATGCCGGGGAGCGCGTCGAACTGGTGGCAACCGTAACGGCCGATTCCGACGCCGAATACGTCATGGTCGAGATCCCGATCCCCGCAGGCTGTTCCTACGACTCGAAAGAAAAAGGCGATTTCTGGAAAGAAACACACCGGGAATATTACAAGGAGAAGGTCGCCGTCTTCTGCAACAAGCTCCGCAAGGGGACGCATACCTTCACCGTCAGGCTCCTGCCCCGCTATACGGGCTCCTACCACCTCAACCCGGCGCGTGCCGAGCTGATGTACTATCCGGTATTCCATGGCCGCAACGAGATGAAAAAATGCGGCGTGGCCGAAGCGCAGTAGACGCGCTGACGGAGGGGAGGGGCAGCAGCGGGACTATTATACCCGCTACCTGAACCGCAGTTCAGCGACCACGGCCTTGTGGTCGCTGACATCTTCCTGAGGCATGTAATAACGGATGCCCTCGAAAGCGTCGTCGTAAAAGATGTAGTCGATGCGCAGTACCCCTCCCAGATAGCGGAAAGTACCGCCGTAACCGCTCCCGCTGTCACGGAAACCGTCGGTCATGTCCCCCTTCATCGTACGGTAGGTATAGGACGAAGGCGTATCGTTGAAGTCGCCCGCAAGGATCACCGGATAGGGCGAAGCATCCATTTCGGCACGGATTTCACCTACCTGCCCGGCACGGATACTACTGTTGTGTTCCAGTTCGCCCAAGATTTGCTCGACGGGGGCGTCGCGGTCGTAATCCTTCCGGAACCGGTGCCTGAGCTGGGCAATGCCCGAAGTCTGGAGGTGGACAGCGAAGAGCCGCACCGTATCGCCGCCGACGAGCAGGTCGGCACGCAGGTAGTCGTTGCTCGTATCGGCAAACCGGACGTATTTATGATCGAGAACGGGATAACGGCTGGCCAGGGCCGCACCGCCCTCATGCAGGAAATAGGGCATCCGCCGAGCAAAGACCTTCCCGATGCTGTCGGCCGGGAATTCCCTGCTGTCCATAAACTCCTGCAGGCAAAGCACGTCGACCTGCTCGCGGTTTACCATGCCGGCGATGGCCCTGGCCGTAGCGGGCATGGAACCCAGCCTGCGGAATCCGTTTACGTTGAGCGTGGCGATGCGGATGTCGTGCGGGTCACCCGAGTCCTTGAAATCGGGAAGCTGTACCATGGCCGAAATATACCCCAGGTTGAGCACCAGCGCGACCAGTGGCATCAGCAGGACAATCCATTTGCGGCGAACCGCCCACCAGACCAGCGCAACTACGTTGGCCAGCAGCACGACCGGCATCAGCAATGCGAGCGTCGCCCAGAATCCGCCCTCCCCGGGGGAGACGGACGAAGCATACCGGCACAGGACGGCGGCGACCAGAAGCAGCCCGGTGAGCACCACCGAAATGCCATAAAAAAGGAAAGAAACGGCTTTGCGACCCATTTTGTGCACTATTAAAGCGATTAACGCGTACAAAGATATGCTTTTACAAATAAAATCAGTATATTTGACGATCAAAAAAGACGCGATTTGGAATGAAGAGGATTTTAATCTCTGGCGGTGCCGGATTCATCGGTTCGCACCTATGTGAAAGACTGCTTGACGAAGGAAACGACGTGATCTGCATCGACAACTATTTTACCGGGCACAAAAGCAATATCCGGCACCTGCTGAAACACCCCAATTTCGAAGTCATAAGGCACGACATAATCTACCCCTACATGGCGGAGGTCGAAGAGATCTACAACCTTGCCTGTCCTGCTTCGCCCATCTACTACCAGCACGACCCGATCAAGACGACGCAAACTTCGGTTATCGGCGCGATGAACATGCTCGGCATGGCGCGCTACAACCGCGCCAAGGTGTTGCAGGCTTCGACTTCGGAAGTATACGGCGACCCGCTGGTACATCCGCAGACCGAGGATTACTGGGGACACGTGAATCCGCTGGGGCTGCGCTCGTGCTACGACGAGGGCAAACGCTGTGCCGAGTCGCTCTTCATGAGCTACTACCGCGAACATGGCATCCCGGTGAAAATCGTCCGGATTTTCAACACCTATGGCCCGAAGATGGACATCAACGACGGCCGCGTAGTCTCGAATTTCATCGTCCAGGCATTGCGCAACGAACCGATCACGATCTACGGCGACGGTGAACAAACCCGCTCGTTCCAGTATATCGACGACCTGGTCGAAGGGATGATCCGCCTGATGGACGATACGCCCGACGATTTCACGGGCCCGGTCAACATAGGCAACCCCAATGAATTCACCATCAACGAACTGGCAGCCATCGTCCTGGAACTCACGGGTTCGAAGTCGAAGATCATGCACATGCCCCTGCCGTCGGACGACCCGCAGCAGCGCAAGCCCGACATCTCGCTGGCCCGCAAGATGCTCAACGACTGGGAACCCACGATCCAGCTGCGCGACGGACTGGTAAAGACCATCGCCTATTTCGAGGATATCCTGTCGCGGGGGAGCGTCCGGCACTGATCCGCCCCTGAAATCGGCCCGCCCTTCTTTGAACACCGTCAGCCTGTTGAGCACCGCCCGCCTGTTTGAGTACAGCCCGGCACAATTCCCAATGCAGCCCCAACCCTATTTTTCCAGGTAGTCCCGCAATACGGAGCCAACCAGCCGTATCAGCGTGCGCGTCGGATGCAATGCGGCGAACCCGTTGAGCATTCCCCAATCGTGTACCACGCCGTTGAAGCGCACGGTCGTCACTTCGACGCCCGCCTCGTCCAGACGACGCCCCATCGCCTCGCCCTCGTCGCGCAGGATGTCGTTCTCGGCAACGACGATCAGCGTCGCAGGCAATCCCCGCAGCCGTTCGGCAGAAGCACGCACGGGCGACATGAGGTCGTTGCCGCGCTGAGCCGGATCTGAAACGTACTTGCCGAACATCCATTTCATCAACGGCGCGGTCAGGAACCGCTGGCGGCCGTATTTCACATACGAATCCCAGTCGTACCCCGCATCGGTCACGGGCCACATCAGCACGAGCGTGCGCAGCCGCGGCCCGCCGTGATCCTCGGCCACGAGCGCCGCCGCAAGCGACATGTTACCGCCGACGCTGTTGCCCGCCAGCGCCAGCCGGCTGCCGTCGACCCCGATCTCCCGGCCGTTTTCGGCCACCCATTTCACTGCGGCATACACCTCCTCGACAGCCTTCGGAAAATGCGCCTCGGGCGAAGGAGTATAGTTGACGAATACCGCCGCACAACCCGACTCCACGACAAGGTCGCGCACCAGCCGCCTGTGGGTGGGATAGTCGCCCAGCACCCAGCCCCCGCCGTGAATGAACACGAACGCCGGAAGATACCCGCGCCCCGCCCCCGAAGGACGGACGAGGTTCAGGCGGAGCGTATGCCCTTCGCTTTCGACCGTCCGTTCGGACTCCTCGATGCCCGACAGATCGACATGCACGGCCGCCTGCACATCAGCCAGGACGCGACGGGCCTCCCCGACCGGCAACGATTCGACGGGAGCGCCGCCGTTCAACACTTTCAGATAAGCTTTGGTTCCCCGCGACAGGTGGTCGTCCTGCAAATAATCCGGAGCTTCCTTCAGATGATCCATAACAAACCGTTTTAAAGTTTATGACACGGACTGCAAAGGCGCTGCCACAAACGAAAAAAGCCGGACGAAATGTCCGGCTTTTCGGTATGTCAAAGCGGTTTTTACTGCGCCATGGCATGGCGGAACCCGTCCACCTTGTCCCAGTCGCCGCGCGTGAAGTCGGGCACGGCGACCGGCATACTGTTGTGTTCGAGCGACGCCGCGGTCAGCGACCCGATGCACGACCATTCGGCAGCGTCGTAAACGTCCTGATCGAGCGGCAGGCCATGCTGCAGGCAGTAAACGAGGCGATAGTCCATGATGAAATCCATGCCGCCGTGGCCGCCCACGCGGCGGGCCTTCTCCTCGATGTCCCGGGCGATCGGATGCTTGTAACGCTCCATCAGCGCCGCCTTCGCCGCCTGGGGGATGAACGAATGCTCGCTCAGATTCTCGTGGTCGGGAATCTCCTCGCCGGCGATTTGCTCGGGACGGAACGCATAGCCCTCGACCGGGTATTTATTGGCGAAGCCCTCGGTGCCCGTAAGCTGGTACATGCGGCTGTAAGGACGGGGCGTATAGACGTTGTGTTCGAGCAGGATCGTGCGTCCCCGCTCGGTCTTGATGAGCGTCAGCGTCTGGTCGGCATTGGCGAAGGTCTCGGCACCCATCTTCTCCTTGGCGAGCTTCAGGCCGTTGACCGACTTGGTATCCATCGCCACGAGGTAGTTCATCTTATCGCCGCGGTGGATGTCCAGCAGCTGGCAGGCCGGGCCGAGGCCGTGCGTGGCATAGACGTCGCCGCGGTGCGACTGGTTGAAGTCGAGGCGCCAGTTGCCCTGGTAATAATCCCAGTAGGGTTCGAGGTTATGAATATAGGAGCCTTCGGTGTGGAGTATCTCGCCGAACAGCCCGTGCTGAGCCATGTTGAGCGTCGTCAGCTCGAAGAAGTCGTAGACACAGTTCTCGAGCATCATGCAGTGGCGCTGTGTCTTCTCGGCAGTGTCGACCAGTTGCCAGCACTCGTCGAGCGACATGGCAGCGGGGACTTCGACGGCGACATGCTTGCCGTGCTCCATGGCATAAACCGCCATCGGGACGTGCAGCTGCCACGGGGTGCAGATGTAAACCAGGTCGATGTCATCGCGCAGGCAAAGTTCCTTCCACCCCTCCTCCCCGCTGTACGGGGCAGCGGCCGGGAGGTTATGTCCGGCAAGGATCTCCTGCGACTTGTCGACACGCTCGGGGTAGAGGTCGCAGAGCGCCACGATCTCGACCCCGTCGATGTTGGCGAAGCGTTCCACGGCGCCCGGGCCGCGCATACCCAGCCCGATGAAACCTACGCGTACGACCGGGATCGGGTCGACCGTCAGCCGCAAAACGGAATGCTGGCCCTCGGCACGGGCCGGGACGTCGAATACGATCACGCCGTCGACGATGCTGTAACCCTCCGCGGGCGGCGTGCTGCACCCCCAGCACAGCACGGCTGCCGCCGAGAACAATAAAAAGGCAAATTTCTTCATTATATCCGGGTTATTTAGTTATTTAGACAAAAGTATGAAATATTTTGAAATCTGCGCTCATTTGACTACTTTTGCCGACGTAAAAATCACACACCATGTTTCGTAGATTAGCGGCGGTAATCCTCTCGGTCGTCCTGCTCTCCCCGGGCTGGCTCGGCATGACAGGGCTCACGCTGCCCTTCGCCATGATCCCGCTGCTGTGGATCAGCGCATCGTACGACCAGACGCGCCGCTCGTGGTGGCGCATGTTCGGCTGGGCGGCGCTGACCTTCGCACTGTGGAACATCTCGACCGTCTGGTGGATATGGAACGCCACCCCGGTGGGGCCCGTGGCCGCGACGCTCGCCTCGACGACGCTCAACATGATCGCCTTCATGTTGTTCCACACCGTCGCGAAGAAAGGGCCGAAGGCGCTGGCATACACCTTGCTCATTGCCGGGTGGATCGCAACGGAATACTGGTATACGGTCGGCGAATTCTCGTGGCCGTGGCTGATCCTGGGCAACGGATTCTCGCACGACGTATGGCTCGTGCAATGGTACGAATACACGGGTGTCTTCGGCGGTTCGCTGTGGGTGCTGCTCTGTAACATACTCTTCTTCGAAGCGCTGCGGGCACGCCGCAGCATCGGACGGTGGATCCCGGCCGCGGGCGTCCTGCTCCTTCCGGCCGCCGTGTCGCTGGGCATCTGGTGGAGCTGGGAGCAGCCCGACGAGGGGACGGCCGAGGTGAGCGTCGTCCAACCCAACGTCGACTGCTACGACAAATTCAACGGCCGCGCCGACTGGCAGCAAGACAACATCACCGACCTTTTGGCACAGGTGCCCGCCGGGGCGCAATTCATCCTGCTGCCCGAGACTGCCGTCCCGGGGCATTACTGGGAACCGGATCTTTCGGAATTCCGCCCGGCCGACGAACCGGGCATGTTCTGGCAAGAGCTGACCGACAGCCTGCGCCGGTCGCACCCCGGGGCCCTGCTCGTCACGGGCGCCAACACCCTGCGTTATTATGCCGCCGGGGGACAACCCCGCACGGCACGCCGGGACGGGTTGGGCGAAGGTTACTACGACGTATTCAACACGGCGGTAGGGCTCGACTCCGCAGGCCGCATGCAACTGCACCACAAAGGCAAACTGGTGATCGGCGTGGAAAACACCCCGACGATCGTTTTCGACATCCTGCAATTCCTGGTAATCGACCTGGGCGGCGTCGTGGGACAGATCGGCATGGGGCAGCACGGCACGGCCTTCGAACACCGGGGCGTGAAAACCGGCCCGGCAATCTGCTACGAAGGACTTTACGGCGATTTCTTCGGCGATTTCGTGCGCCGCGGGGCACAGTTCATGGCCATCATCTCCAACGACGGCTGGTGGGGCGACACGCCCGGCTACAAACACCTCTTCACGATCTCGCGCCTGCGCGCCATCGAACACCGCCGTGCCATCGCCCGGTCGGCCAACACCGGCATGTCGGGCTTCATATCGGCCCGCGGCGACATAGGCCAGACGCTCGGCTGGGAAAAACGGGGCGTGCTCACAGCGGCCGTACCCCTCAACTCCCAACTTACCTTCTACACCCGATACGGCGACTACCTAGGACGCATCTCCGAATACCTGATGCTGCTCTGTGTGCTCTACTACATCGCCTACCGGGCCAAGAAAAAGAACCACCTCGTAAAATAAAACCCGAAACCCGATATGAATTACACCCAGACCCTCGAATTCCTCTTCCAGTCGCTGCCGGCCTTCGAAACCAAAGGCGCAACGGCCTACAAGCCGGGATTGGAGCGCATCACCGCATTCTGCCGCCACATCGGCAACCCCCAGCGCAATTTCTTCACGATCCACGTGGCGGGCACGAACGGCAAAGGTTCCGTATCGCATATCATCGCCTCGGTATTGCAGCAGGCCGGCTACCGCACGGGGCTTTTCACCTCGCCCCACCTGCAGGATTTCCGCGAACGCATCCGCGTCGACGGCGAGATGATTCCCAAACAGAAGGTCGTGAACTTCGTGGACAAACACCACGACAAGATGGTCGAGCTGGAACTGTCGTTCTTCGAAATGACCGCGGCACTGGCTTTTGACTACTTCGCACAGAGCGACGTCGAGGTCGCGGTGATCGAAACGGGACTGGGAGGGCGACTGGACGCCACGAATATCATCGTACCGGTCGTAAGCGTCATCACCAACATCGGGCTGGAGCATACGGCGCTGCTGGGCGACACGCTCCAGAAGATCGCAGCCGAAAAAGCCGGGATCATCAAGAAGAGCATCCCGGTCGTGATCGGCGAGGGCGACCTGCGCTACAACGACGTATTCGAGCAGGTCGCTGCGGCCAACAAATCGAAAGTCATCTATGCCGAAAAGGTATTCTCGTGCCAAGAGTGCGGTTGTAGGGAAGGGCGGCAGCACTTCTGCATGCACCGCATGCGCGACGACCGCAATTTCGAGGTAGACCTCGACCTTACGGGCAATTACCAGCGCCATAATATCCTGACAGCCGCGGCGACGGTCGATTTCCTGCACGAGGAAACCCCGCTGACGATCTCCCGCCGTGCCTTCCTCGAAGGGACGCGCGATGCGGCGGCCATCACCTCGCTGGCGGGACGCTGGCAGAAGCTGGGTGAAAATCCGCTCGTCGTCTGCGACACGGGGCACAATCCCCACGGCATCGCCTACGTGGCCGAACAGCTCAAAGCGACACCCCACAAGGAACTTTACTGCGTAATCGGGTTCGTCCGCGACAAAGACCTGGCACACATCCTGCCCCTGCTGCCGCGCGACGCGCACTACATCTTCACGCAGGCACAGACCGAAAGGGCATTGCCCGCCGCCGAACTGACAGCCAAGGCTGCGATCTACGGGCTCAGGGGGGAAACCATCCCCGAAGTGCCGGCCGCCGTGGCACACGCCCGGGAACTTGCCGCTGCGGACGATATGGTCTTCATCGGCGGCAGCACCTATGTCGTCGCCGAAGCGCTCTGATACATACGATATTCAGAACCCGTATAAAGTCCGTCCGAGTGTCTCGGACGGACTTTCTTTTGTCATCCTGAATAAAACTATAAAAAATAGTTTTATGTGAAGATTTTTTAGTTATATTTGCAGAAAACCAATCGCATGAAACGAATCCTTCCGCTCCTGGCGGCCATGATTGCATTGACAACCGTACTCCCCGGCAAGGCGCAAACCGGCAAATATTACATCGACGGACGGGAAACAACCCGTGAAGAGCTGTTGAAACTTCCCGCGGGCGCAATCGAATCCATGGCGAATTCGGTGGAAAACGGATTGCCCGTAGTGCGTATAAAATTAAAACCCGAAGGCGGGGAACAGGCTCCGGCCACCGGGCAACAGGAAAAAAACGCTGCGACCCCGCATGAAAAAGTAACCAATCAGAAATAGCAGTATCGACACAAGATTCTGA
>OGYO01000902.1_pt1 | contig 15956 bp, 16 predicted proteins | sample 1576561 | NCBI WGS metagenome assembly OGYO01 (sample SAMEA3541507, study PRJEB24748) | human gut metagenome | biome: human gut; feature: human-associated habitat; material: faeces | place: China | collected 2012 | reverse complement strand
TTCTGAGCTTTGCGGCGGGCGCCATGCTCTATGTGGTGGTGGAGGAGCTGATTCCAGAAATGTCGCAGGGGCGGCACTCCAACATCGGGACGATTTTCTTTGCTGTCGGCTTCAGCGTCATGATGACGCTGGATGTGGCGCTGGGGTAGAATTTAATTTTGAAAGAAGGTACGAAAATGATTCAGACAACAGTGAAAATCTCCGGCATGGCATGCTCCATGTGCGAGGCGCACATCAACGATACGATTCGCCGCGCATTTTCAGTGGAAAAGGTGTCTTCCTCCCATACGAAGGGGGAAACCGTTATCCTTCGCGCGAGCCGCTTAACGAAGCCGCCCTGCGCGCCGCCATTGCCGCCACCGGCTACACGGCGGGAGAAATCCGTGCTGCTCCGTATGAAAAGAAAAGGCTGTTCTCATTTCTGAAAAAGTAAATCATGCACTTTGAATCGCCGCTCCGGCGGCTTTTCAAAGGCCGATTGGTTAGCTTCGACTAACTAAGACCACAATCAAGGAGGAACCGTTTTGAAAAAGCAATCCAATCTGTCCCGCCTGCTGGATTATGCGGGGACATACCGAATCCTTTGCTATCTTTCGTGGGTGCTTGCCGCCGCCGGCGCACTGTTGGCGCTGGTGCCGTTTTGGTACATCTGGCGCATCCTGCGGGAGGTCATCGAGGTCGCACCGAACTATGAAAACGCCGTCCATGTGACGCACTATGGATGGATGGCGGTGGTGTTTGCCTTTGCCGCCGTGCTTACCTACATCGCGGGGCTGATGTGTTCGCATCTTGCGGCGTTCCGCATCGCCACCAATCTGCGCCTTGCCATGACGAAGCATATTGCTACGCTTCCGCTTGGGGAAATCGGGCAGTTCGGCAGCGGCAAGCTGCGGCGCACGATTTCGGAAACGACCGGCGCAACGGAAACCTATCTCGCCCATCAGCTTCCCGACAAGGCAAGGGCTGTGGCGACCATCGCGGGACTTCTGACGCTTCTTCTGGCATTCGACTGGCGGCTGGGGCTTCTGAGCCTTGTGCCGGTGGCGCTTGCCTTTGCCGTGATGACAAGCATGACCGGCAAGGGGATGCAGGAGAAGATGACACAGTATCAGAACGCACTTGCGGACATGTCGGGGGAGGCGGTGGAGTATGTGCGTGGGATTCCCGTCGTCAAGACCTTCGGTCAGACGGTTTTCTCCTTCAAAAAGTTCAAGGGCGCCATCGACAACTACGAGCGTTGGGTCATCGCATACACAAAGCAGATGCGCTGGCCGATGACCTTCTATACACTGGCGGTCAACAGCGTGTTTGTGTTTCTGATTGCAGGCGGCTTTCTGTTCTTCCGCGGCGGTGCGGACAGCGGCGTGCTGCTGAACCTGCTCTTTTACATCATCGTCACGCCGGTCATCTCGCTGACGCTCACCAAGCTGATGTTCATGAGCGAAAACGGCATGATCGTGCAGGACGCCGTCACCCGCATTGACCGTGTTCTGCAAAGCCCCTCGCTTTCTCAACCGAGCGCACCGAAGCATCCGAAGGACAGCTCCGTGACGCTGGATCAGGTAACCTTCAGCTATGACGGCATAAAAAATGCAGTGGAGAATATTTCTCTCTCCATCGGCGCGGGACAGACGGTGGCGTTTGTCGGACCCTCCGGCGGCGGAAAATCCACGCTGGCGGCGCTCATTGCCCGCTTCTTTGATCCGCAGAGCGGCAGTATTTCCGTCGGAGGTGTCAATGTGAAGGACATTGAAAAAAACGAGCTGATGAACACGGTTTCCTTCGTGTTTCAGAACAGCCATCTTGTCAAAGGCACCATTCTGGACAATGTGCGTATGGGCAAGCCGGACGCCGCGGATGAGGAGGTGCTGGCGGCACTCCGTGCGGCGCAGTGTACGGACATCATCGAAAAATTCCCGGACGGTGTGCATACGGTCATCGGCTCGCAGGGCATCTACCTCTCCGGCGGCGAAGCACAGCGGCTTGCCATTGCCCGCGCCATGCTCAAAAACGCGCCGGTGCTGATTCTTGATGAAGCGACCGCCTTTGCCGACCCCGACAACGAAACGAAGGTTCAGGCTGCCTTCAACGAGCTTGCAAAGGGACGTACCGTCATCATGATCGCCCATCGGCTGTCTACGATTGTGAATGCCGACCGCATTTTTGTGCTGAATGAGGGACATCTTTCGGAAAGCGGCAGCTTTGCGGAGCTGTCCGGAAAAAAAGACAGTCTGTTCGGGACGATGTGGCAGGACTATCAGCAGTCCGTCCGGTGGAAAGTGGAAAAGGAGGTCTGAGCGATGATCAAATATTTACAGAGACGCTATGCGCTTTCCCGCAAGGGAGCGATTGACAACATCAAAGGGATTCTGTGCTGTGCCATGCAAAATATCTCCTTCATGCTGCCGGTGGGGCTTTTGTATCGGCTGGTGAGCGATATGATGAGTGGCACGCTGACGACAGGGAGAATTCCGTTTTATGTGATCGGCTGTGTCGCGGCGGCACTGTTCATTGTTGTCTGCACACGGCTGGAATACGACAACACCTATCTTGTCACCTATGTCGAGTCGGGTGTGCGCCGGGTGGGGCTTGCCGAGAAGCTGAGAAAGATCCCGCTGTCCTTTTTCGGAAAGAAAGACCTTGCCGACCTGACCACTTCCATCATGAACGACTGCGCCGTGCTGGAGCAGAGCCAATCCCATTTTGTCGCACCGCTGTACGGTGCGATCCTCTCCACCACGGTCATCGCCGTGTCGATGCTGTTTTTCAACTGGCGCATGGCGCTTGCCTCCGTCTGGCCGCTGCCCGTGGCATTTGCCATCGTCTTGCTTGCCTCCGACGTGCAGAAAAAGCTCTCCCGCAAAGCAACGGCGGCAAAGGTCGCCTGCGAGGACGGCATTCAGGAGTGCATGGAAGCGATGCCCGATCTGCGCGCCAACAATGCCGAGGAGAGATACCTTTCGGGGCTGGAAAAGAAAATCCGTGCCGTAGAGAGCCGCCTCGTTCGGAGCGAGCTGGGAACGGCTGTCTTTGTGGTTTCCGCGGGACTTGTCCTGCGGCTGGGTATTGCCACCACCGCACTTGCGGGCGCGGCTCTGCTGGTGAAGGGAGAGCTGGATGTTCTGACCTTCTTTATGTTCCTTTTGGTGGTATCCCGCCTGTATGACCCGCTGGAGGGTACCCTGCAGAACCTTGCCGCCATCATCGGCACCAACAGCAACATCGAGCGCATGAATGAGATTCTGGACTGCCCCGTGCAGACCGGAAGCGAACAGCTCACCAACCGGAACTGTGACATTGTGTTCGACCATGTGGGCTTTTCTTATCAGAGCGGCGAAACGGTGCTTCGGGATGTGTCCTTTACGGCAAAGCAGGGAGAGGTCACAGCGCTGGTCGGACCCTCCGGCGGAGGTAAAACTACCGTTTCCCGCCTGGCGGCGCGGTTCTGGGACATTGACCGGGGCAGGATCACCGTTGGCGGCATTGATATCTCCGGAATCGATCCGGAAAAGCTGATGAGCCTCTATTCCATCGTGTTCCAGGATGTCACGCTGTTTGACAATACGATTTTGGAGAATATCCGCATCGGCCGCAAGGACGCGACGGACGAAGAGGTAATCGCGGCGGCAAAGCTCGCCAATGTGGACAGGTTTGCCGAAAAGCTCCCCGACGGCTGGAACGCCAACATCGGTGAGAACGGCTGCGAGCTTTCCGGCGGCGAGCGTCAGCGCATTTCCATCGCCCGTGCTTTTCTGAAGGACGCGCCCATCATTCTGTTGGACGAAGCCACCGCCAGCCTGGATGTGGAAAACGAAACCGCCATTCAGGAGGCGCTCTCCCGCCTCATCAAAAACAAGACCGTCCTCATCATCGCCCACCGGATGCGTACCGTTTCGGGCGCAGACAGGATCGTGGTGCTGAGTGACGGCGCGGTAGCCGAGCAGGGCTCTCCCGCAGAGCTGCTGCAAGCGGGCGGCATCTTCGCTCATATGGTACGGCTTCAGACCGAGAGCCGGAGCTGGACGCTCGGAAAATCATAAAACCGTTGCTCACGTTTGTGAGGTGTGACATGATTATAAAATTGCCCGAGAGTTTTTCGCTCTCGGGCAGTTTTGTTATTTGTGCTTTTTCTCATGCCGCAGAAGTGTATCTATCACATCGTACCACCGTCCTGACCGAGATTGGTCCGTAATCCTTTGTGCCTTGCCGCCGCCTTTTTGCTTGAATAGTGACGTTCCGCCATGGCTTCCTCTACACGGAAACTGCCATCGGGGATGTCTTTCCTGTTGCTTTTATCGTCCGCCACATGATATTTGTTGCAGATGGCTTCGCTCAGTTCTTCACGGCTTGCGTAGCGGATTAGGTGTCGAGTGCGCTCGGTTATTACTTTGTAATGACCGGGTATTTTTATTTTTCGGAGGTAATTATGAAGAACGCAAAAGTAACCCTTGCCCCGCTGGAAGCGGATGACCGTGAGCAGTTCATTCTTGATAATCAGGAGTCTTTCAAGTATGGTGCGGTGGAAGAGTTCGGGCTGCGGGACGATCATTTTGAGGAGGACGGCGAAATCATTTCCCGTGCGACGATTGAGCAAAGCATTGATGCACCCGACAGCGAGGCATATCGGATTCTGTATGATGGCAGAAAGGTTGGCGGTGTAGTGCTGAAAATCGACAAAGAGACACATCACAACGAGCTGGAGCTTCTTTTCGTTTCGCCGAAGGAACACAGCAAAGGCATCGGCTATGGCGCTTGGCTTGCCGTGGAAGCTCTGCACCCCGAAACCAAGGTCTGGGCAACCTGCACGCCATATTCTGAAAAGCGCAATATCCATTTTTATATCAACAAATGCGGTTTTCACGCCGTTGAGTTTTTCTCCGCTATGCACCCGGAGCCGAATCCGCCGAAGGAAGACGGAAAAGCAGCACCCGATGAGGGTCCCGATGAAATGTTCCGCTTTGAAAAGATTATGAAATGAAACGCACAAATAGCCCCGCACCTCATTCAAAAGATGCGGGGCTGCGGTTTTGGAACTGCGAAAACTGACCCCAATAAAGGCTTTCCCTTATTTCCATTTCGTTTCCCTTAAAATACGTTGCAAAATAAGGGAATCTTATTTTGCTGTTCTCATAGTTCGCCCCGTCAGAAACAAAAAAATGCTGCCCCACCGTTTCCGGTGAGGCATAAATCATGTACGCTCTTTCATCATTTTTCTTTTCTGCCGCCGCTGTTCGTTCTCACGCTCACGGCGCCGGTTGTATTTGAATTCCCGAATGAGTTCCTTATATTTTTCCGTGCGCGGGTGCGCCAGCCTTTGCGGTGACGCCATAAAGCCGATAAATTCCGCTTTGGTGCAGTACTGTATAGAGCCGAGTTTAATGCCGACCAGCACTTCTTCCCGTATCCATTCGTGAATGCGCTGCGGGCTGTGGCCGACAAGTTCCGCCGCCGTTTGCGTAGGCAGAGCCTCCGGCAGCTCTGCCCACTGTGAACTTAGCCACCGCCGAAAGGCTTCGCAATTTTCCGGGGTGGCTTCAAACATCGGGAGCGGATGCCATTCGGTGCGGTTGGAGAACATGCCGCTCAGCTCCGATAAAAATCCCGGCTCGGTATCCATTCGGGCTTTGAACCGCACCGCATCCTCTGTCCGCACCCGATATTTATGGGTCGTGTGTCCCGTGTTTTCGTGCGGGATATAGTTGTTGTCCATCAGATATTTCATTTTCCGCGTGGAGATGTGCAGGTACTGGCGAAGCTCGCTCCCGCTCATAAATTCTTTTTCAGTCATATATAAAATCATCCTTTCCGTCAGCAAAAATGCGCCCCAGGTGGAGCGCATTATTCTTTTGCTTTATTAAAGATACTGCTGATCACATCGGCGCTTTCCTGTTTCTTGGACTTATCCAAATGGGCATAGATATTCGCCGTTGTGGACAGATCGGAATGACCGAGGAAGGTCGATACATTCAGCAGCGGCACATCCTGATTGATTAGGATGCTGGCGAAGGTGTGGCGCAGATCGTGGAAGCGAATCTTGCGCAGACCGTATTGCCTGATCAGGTCGGCGAAACGCTGCGTGACCCGATTCGGGCGTATCAGCCCGCCGAGCTGATCAACACAGATATAATCATCGTATTTGCGGTTGTAGCTGCCCTTGAACATACGCCGGTACAGGTCCTGCTTTTCCCGTTCCTCGCACAGCATTTCATACACCGGGTCTGGCAGCGGCAGTGTGCGGCGGCTGGATTTGTTTTTCATTTCCTCCACGGGTTCGACAATGACCTTGCCGTTTTCCTTGTACTCAATGATTTTGGTGTCGAGCAGCATGGTTTTCTTTTCCCAATCTACTCTCGACCACCGTGCGCCCAACGCCTCGCTGCGGCGCAGCCCCAAGCCACCCGCTAACATTACCGCTGGGTAGATAACATCGCCGCGCAGGAGTCCGAGCATGGTTATCAGCTCGTCCTCGGAATAGTTTTCACCCGTGAACTTGTTTTTCTTCGGGCGGTCGATGCGGTCAAAGGGATTGGAGTCGATGAGTCCGTCCTTGAAAGCCCGCTTGAAGGCACTGTGCAGGACGGTGTGGTAGTGGATAACGGTGTTGGCGACTACGCCAGATGCGAACATCCACTCGTAGAAATCCTCAATGTCCTTTGCGGTGATGCTGCCGACCGTCAAATCCTTTCGGGCAGTAAAATACCGCCGAACTCTACCGTTTATCATTCCGCGGTAGCTTTCGGCGGTACTCTTTTGAATGTTTTTCTCGATCTTTTTAAAGTAGGCGCACATATAATCGTAGATCGGGATATCCGAGGCAGGCTTTTTGCTTTGGGCGATCTGCTCGGCGTAGGACTGTTCAAAGGCTTGCACCACCTCTCGGTAGGCTTTGTTCACCTTTGATTTGTTCGAGCCTTCGGGCAGCCCCAGTGCGCGCCATACGGGCTTTGTCCTGCCGTTCTCTCTGACCTGTATCACGGCATAGAGACGGCCTTTTTTAGCCTGTACGCTGGCTGCAAGTGTGGTTGTGGCATTCATTTGCGTTCACTCCTTTTTTGTTTTTGCCGACACGAACAATATCACAACTCACCGCACAAGTCCAGACTTTTTCGGAAGTTTTCTCAAGAAAACAGACCTTTGGGTTCGAACTTTTGCCTTCTCTTTGCCGCAGATAGTCAATGAGCTGCGATTTGGCAATGCGATTCTCTCTGCCGACCTTTACCGCCGGAAGGGACTTTTCTTTTATCAGCTTGTACACGGTTTTGGTGCTGACCCGCAGGATCTCGGCAACCTCCGCAGCGGTCAGCGCCGCCGGATAGCAGCGCAATTCTTTTTCATGTTCTTTTTTCGTCATAGGCAATTCCTTTCTCCTACATCTTCATGGTAGGTCCGTCGTTTTCCTCTGCGGACATATCTTCCTCGCTGTCGGCTGCGGCGGTGAGGATTCCGACCGCAAGCCCGATAACGGCACCGAAGTTGGAGGCGTTTTCCTGCGCCTCAATGCGCTTTCGGCGTTCTTCCGGGTCCTCGGCAGTGCCGTCAATTATACTGCCAGCTTCCAGAATACCGCGCAGACCAGCAGCGACAGCGCCACCGCCGATACCGCCGTGGCTATCATAATTTTCAATATTTTTCGGCGCAGTTTCTCTATCGTGCTGTCCAACGTCTCGGTACTCTTGGAAATAGTTTCGGAGCAATTCAAAATAAACTGCTCTTGATTCTTCCCAGCCTGTTCGACGAGTTTCTGCATCTGCGCCGTCGTCTTGCGGTTCTCCGTCACCACTTCCCGCACCGTCTTTTCCATATATTCCGCCTCGATATTCTGTATCCGGGTGCAGTGGTCGTTCAGTTCCTCTGCCGTTGCCAGCCGTTCGATCATCTGATACAGTTTCGGCTGAAACTCCACCGCGTCCGCCAGCAGCTTGCTCTCCCGCTTGCGCTGCTCTATCGGGATCGCATACACCTGCGGCTGATACGGGATCTGTTCCAGTTCGGACAGCGTCCGTGCGTTTTTCCTCCTCAGCATATCCATTGCCGAGTTCTGCTGTGTGCTGTTTTCTGATTGTGAATTCATATTCCAATACCTCTTTCAAATATTTTTCATCGTGCAGGCGAATGTCCCTGCACTTCATTCCGTTCGGGCAAGTGAAGGTGATATATTTTCGCTCGTCCGTCCATGTGACCTTGTAGCCGAGCCGCTGCATCTCCCGTATAAAATCCGCACGATTACCGCTGCGGTTCATCACAAAATCAATATCGGACATCAGCTTGAACTTCCAACTGTCACCCTTTGCCGCGGCGCGGTACTCTCGGCTTGAAATGTTTGCGCCGTCTTTTTTATACGGTTCCAGAACGCTCAGCCCATGCTGCTGACAGATACCGTCGCTGAGTGAGCGCAGCTTTGTCAGCGTGCCGGGATTTTGGCGGAGCTTCTTTCCGTTTTCGTAATGCACGGAGTTTATCACAAAGTGATTGTGAAGATGCTCTGCGTCGGTATGGGTAGTGACGAGAACTTCATGTCCCGGCCATGCTTTCTCTGCAAACTCCAAGCCGATTTTATGAACCTGCTCGGCGGAAATGTTCTCATTTGGCGAAAAGGACTGCACATAATGATAAAAATTCATGCCGTTCTTTTTGCGGTGCGCAGTCTTGGTCGCCATAAATTCCGTGAAAGCATTTTCGCCGTTGCAGTTGACTCCGCTCACAAGTCGCCGCCCGTTTTCTTCATCTACTACCTTTTTCTGTTGCAAACAGTAATCTATCACCGCCTTCATTGCGCTGGTGCTTTGATGTGATTCGGGAATAAAACTTACCGTTGCCATTATCCTTTCCTCGCGATCTCTAAAAGCTGTTCGTAGATTTTCTTCTGTTCGTCAACGACATCCTGAAAATCATACGAATGAAAGACACCCGAATTTATCTTCGCTGCAATCTGATTCAGGTTGTTGCCGATGCGCTTGAGTTCGATCAGTAACGGCTTTACATCCTCTGCAACATGGATAGGCGTTTCGAGGGAAAGCAAAACAATATAGTCGGTAATACTTTGCTTGGCTCGTTTTGCATTTCGCTCGATGCGTTCCTTTTCGGCACTGGTGAGCCGAATGGTAAGCGTGTTATCACGCCACCTCTTTTCACTCATTTTTATCTCACTCCGTTCTAAATATAGTGGGTTCGGGCTGCTGCCCGAAAATAATGGGCGTCACGACGCGGACAGCCGGACGCTCTGCTTGCCCCGGACGAAGTCCGGGAAATCGGAAGCCGAAGCCCTCCGAAAAAGCCCCGAATTTGCGGTTTGTTTTTCGTTGGGGTGTTTATCCCTTCTCCCCGCCGAAAGCGGCACAAACCGCCCGTAAACCGCCGACAGGGACGAAAGGAACGCTTGTGACGAACCGTTTGGGATATCCGAAGTTAACCGTCACCAACGGCACTTTCGTCACCGGCAGAAAAGAAATATTCAATTTCCAACAGTCGTACACCGTTACTGCGGTGACTGCGAAAGCGCACGCCGAAATCGGCAAGACGGTATTCCCATAGATTCATCAGCCGTTTCAGTCCTCTTGCCGATATCGCCTGTCCTGCGTATTCGTTATACCGCTCGCAAAACTCCGTGTTGCTGCCGCTGTATTTTTTCTGCACCTTCATAAACTCAACCAGTTGCTCCATCTCTTTCGGCAGCAGCATTTCCCGGTTTTCCATACTGTCACCGAGCATTTTCCAAACAAAATCCTCTTTGGAAAACCGCAGTTCAAATTGCCGATCCTCCACATCGCGCCCTGTGCAGTAGAGAGTAGCGCTGTCGGCATTGCGTCGGCTCTTGTCCAGCACAAAGGCGGTATCCACTGCGCCTACGATTCCGGTGGTGCCGGTCAGCTTGTTGAACGGATCGCTGTCGCCCTGTTTGCGCAGATGATGCACCAGCAGAAGACCGATATCGAGCTCGTCCGCCAGCCGCTTCAATATCCGTATTTCCTCATAGTCGTTTGCGTAAGAGGTGTCGATACCGTTGTTGCGCACGATTTGAAAAGTGTCCACGGCAACAAAAACCGTATCGGAATGTGCATTTACAAAATCCCGTATCTGTTCGCACAGCCCATCCGATAAGGTCCCGGCAGAGGTAGCAAAGAATGCGTTTGGCGGAACGTCATCCGTAATGCAAAGCAAACGGTTTTGAACGCGGCGTAGGGTATCTTCAAGACAAAGATACAGCGTTGTTCCTTTTGTCGTTTTCAGATCCCACATCGGTTCACCCTTTGCAATACGCACGCACAGATCCAGCACCCACCACGATTTGCCGATCTTTGACGCGCCGCCGAGGATGCATAACCCCTGTGGCAGCAGCGTGTCGACACAAAACTTTGTCGGCGGAAGTTTCATGTCCATTAAGGTTTCGCCGTCGATAACGGCGAGCTTTGTTTTTTCGTCAGCCATACTGAAATCTCCTTATAAAAAAGTAAGAGCAACAGCAGCGGCGGCGGAACCGTTGCTTTTGCTCTCCTATCTATCTAATGACTGAAAACGGGAAAATCACATAAAATGCTGTGAGCGCAAAAATCCGTTTCTGAATTTTTTGTAATTTCCGATGACAGCGAAATGATTTTATGGTATACTGATTACGGAAACGAGGTGGCGCGCATGAATCTGATTGAAACAAAACCTGTGGGCGAAACGTATTTCAGCCATTTTGCCGTTGATTTCAGTGATACGAATATCCGGCTGAACGGAAAGCAATATCCTGCCGGGAAGATCACGCACGAGATTCTTTGCCTCTCGCCCGAATGGGTAAAGACGCTTTTTTATAAGGGTGATGCTTTGTATGAGCTTTGCCTCCGCTGGTCAGGCGAAGGATATTCCGTTGAACTGTTCTCCGAAATACAGAACAGCCTTTTTGATATACTGGACTACGTCAAGGATGTCCCGCCGTTTTGTCATTTTGACACCGACGGAGAATATGCGGCTCTGAACAGATTTTTCTGTAAGGATGCGCTGCAAAGCTATGAAGAGGCTTTCCGAAAATGCGGCACGGTCTTTTATGATCAATTGCCCCGAGAGAACAGGCTCCGCGCACACATGACGGCGTTTTCCTGGATCGCGTTCTCTTATATTTACCTTGCCGGAGACACGCTCAACTTTTTAAGCGTGGCAAATATGTACTTTGTGAATCTCACGGAAAACGATAAACGAACCAAACATGAATTGGCGGAGCTCGCGCGGGAAATGTTCGGCGATCCCGAAATAATCGAAAAAATAGAGCAAAGCAACCATACGGAAGCCTTCAACAATTTCACCCTGCACCCGACCGTGGAATACGCTCCCGTGATCATGGCAACCGAAAACGGCAGCGTTCTCGGCAGGAGGATAATATTTAACCGGATGCTCAATTTTTATATCACCGATATGTTTGCCGGGCTTGCCGCCGGACATTACTCCTGGCAATGCGGAATCTGTCACCGATTTTTCTTTATGGAAACCGCGCATAAACAGCTGTATTGCAGCACCGTCAATCCGGAGTACGGCGTCCCCTGCGCATACGTTGCAAAAAACAAACTGAATATGCCGAAGCAAAAGAAAAAGGACGGTTTCGGCTATGCGATTTGGAAAAAGAGATACGATTCTCTGCGCAACGAAAAGCACAAAACCAATAAAAATCTTCCGTCCGCCAAATATGATATTGAGGTCTGCGATAAGGCTATCGAGCTTGCTAAACGGCATTATGAAGAAGCACAGATCGATTTTGATTATGCGCAAAATCAGTATGAGCAGGATATGATTTTGCTGAACCTGATTGCCGAGGCAAAAGCGGCGCTGGGCAAAAAATAAATTTATTTTTCTTTGGGAAGGGGGTGCACGTATGAACGCCGAATACAAAAAGGCTGCCGAAAAACTGCTTTGCGGCATTACGGATAAGCGGCTGCACGAGCCGACAATATGGAACGATATTCTTTCTTCTGTCCGTTCGGGTAAGCTGCGGCTTTGGGAAATCAACGATGAAATTCTGCGTATCAAATATTTCTGCAAAGAAAAAATCGAACGCGCATCTTCCTTTACCGAAAGCGATAAAAGCGGCGTGCGGTTCGATGATTTGAACACATATTTTGTTGAGGCAATCAAGAGCCAAGATAAAGGATATTTTGAAGCATTCATCCGCGCGTATGAGCCGGTACTGCAAAGCCGTGCCGAACGGTTCGTTGCACATTATAATCTGTCTGCGGATGACACCGAGGACATCAAGCAAATCTTTTTGGAAACATTGTGGTTTGCTTTCCTCGGCTATGATGCCGCCGACCCCATTCCGCTTTTGCAGTATGCGAAAAAGGCAGCGGTAGTGCGACAACTGGATTATATCCGCACAACAAAAAACGCCTGCACCGTGCCGACGCAAAACGGGTATGCCGAGCTGCGTAAGGTTATGCGCATTTATAACAGCAATCCCGAACTTCCTACCGGTGAGCGTATTGCTCTCATCGTAAAAGAAACAGGGTTTACCGAGGAGAAGGTCACCGAGTTTATTGCCATCGGCAAGGCTACCGAGTATCCCATCGGCATTGTCCCGACAGAAGAAAACGAAAGCGCGGTGGACGGCACCGTTGCGGACGAGCTTATCGAAGACCCGTCCGTATCCCTGTTTGAGGAAGTGCTGCGAAGTATTTACCGAACCTATTTCCGCGATGCCGCCGATAAAATCACACCTAAGGATAAGCAAATTTTATCTCTATCTCTCGGCGTATGTTTTGATTGCTTCGGCGTTTTCAAGCCCAGCACCTATGCGAAAATAGCATTGAAGCAAGGTGCGTCAGGCGAAAAAAGTATTGAGAAAAAACGCAAAGCGGCAATCGAAAAGTTTGCCAAGGAACTGTGCGATATGGGCTTTTGCGACGGCGTTTTCTTAAAGCAAACGGCTATAACGGTTATAAAAGAAAAAGGCAAGAAAATAGTGCAGTCAGCCGCCTACGCCTATACACCCTACGGTGACGGAAAAGCCGGAGAGATTCTGTATACCGCCGCCGGAAAGCACCGCTTTCAGATCGTCCGCCTTGCGGAATTTGATGTGACCGGCGCTTACGCAGAACAGGCTGCAAAAATCATTGACAACATGAACGGGAACTTCATCAAGGAACGGTTCTACGCTATCCCGCTCGAAAGCCTGCCCCGCATCAATAGCCATAATGCAAACCCAAGAATGCCGTTTTATCACCCGCCACGCACAGACGGACAGAAATAGTTTCAAAGCCTTCTCTCGATTTTTCGAAAGAAGGCTTTTTTCTGCCGTTTAATTTATGACTTTTTCTTGTAAACCCCGAATAAACCCCTGTTAAGCCTTGTGAAATCTCAAAAAATGTGGTATAATATATTTTATAGTATTGTATTTTCGTGAAAATGGAGGGTTTCACTATGGATAACAACCTTGAGCGCTGGTATTCGATGAAAGAAATAATGGAATATTTGGGCGTCAGCCGTGATACCGTTCTTGACTGGATCGAGCGCAGAGAAATGCCCGCCGCAAAGATCGGCAGGCTGTGGAAATTCAAAATCAGCGAAGTGGACGCCTGGATGAAATCCGGCGTTGCGGCGGATAAGTAATATTCGGAGGTGCGCTATGGCACTTGAAAACAAATTGGGGCTGACAAACGCTGCCGACCTTGCCCGCGAGGAAGAACGCATCAGCAAGAAAAAAGCGCTTGTGCTTTTTGAAAACGGAGTGTTCGATAAATTAGAAGCAGGAAAATTCTCTGCGCTGAAAGCAATTCATAAGTATCTCTTTGATGAAATTAACGATTTTGCCGGAGAACTCAGAACCGTGAATATTTCAAAGGGCAACTTCCGTTTTGCTCCGTTAATGTACCTCGAAGCGGCACTTGGCAACATTGATAAAATGCCGCAATCTACTTTTGATGAAATCGTTGAGAAGTATGTGGAAATGAATATTGCCCACCCGTTCCGAGAAGGAAACGGGCGCAGCACCCGCATTTGGCTTGACCTTATTTTCAAATCCGAGCTTCACAAAGTTGTTGATTGGGGCCGGATTGATAAAGAAGATTATCTTCTTGCAATGGAGCGCAGCCCGATAAAGGATGTTGAAATCAAACACCTTTTGAAAAACGCACTTACCGATGATGTGAATAGCCGAGAGGTCTATGTGAAGGGCATCGACCACAGCTATTATTACGAAGGATTCACAACCTTCAAGACGGAAGATTTGAGTAAGAAATGAGGTGCAAATATGCCGGATAAGAATTGGCAATTTGAACTTGAAGAATATATAAAGCAGGGCGAACCTGACAGAGCCGAAAAAAGCGAGGCGTGGCAGACCGCCATCGGCTTGCAGGCAGTTGACGGACTTAACACGTCCGAATATTTGCTGGATACCGCAAAGGAGCATATTGAGGGCAAAATCACCATTGATGAAGCCCAGAAGCGGATTTACAGTTATTATGAACAGCGCAACACCCGAACCGAGACGGAAAACGAAACCAAAGAGGCAGATATCGTTTCGGCAAGAATAACGAAACTGCTGGGAGAAAAAGCATTCCAGTTTTCCCCTGCCGAGTGGATCACCGTTCACCGCAGATTATTTGAGGGCGTATTTGACCACGCCGGTCAAATCAGGCAATATAACATCACCAAGAAAGAGTGGGTGCTGAACGGCGATACCGTAATTTATGCGGATTGGAACAGCATTAAAGAAACGCTGGACTATGATTTTGCCACCGAAAAGCAGTTTTCTTATGAGGGACTGTCGGTTGAAGCAGCAGTAATGCACCTTGCAAAGTTCGCATCGGATATTTGGCAGATTCACCCTTTCGGAGAGGGCAACACGAGAGCTACCGCCGTGTTTATGATTAAGTATATGAAAACCTTTGGATTCCGCGTCAACAACGATGCGTTCCGCGAAAACTCTTGGTATTTCCGCAACGCACTGGTCCGGGCAAACTATAATAATTTGCAAAAGGGCGTTCATTCCACCACGAAATTTTTGGAATTGTTTTTCTCCAATCTTCTGCTCGGCACAAACCACGAACTCAAAAACCGTTATATGCACATTGATTTTGCGGATGAAAGCGCTCTCCAAAGTATCAATCCCAAAGTTCCAAAGTATCAATTTGACACTTTGGACTGCACCTTAGAAGAACTTGCGGTTTTAGAATTGGTCGCAAAGAACCCGGCGATAAAACAGCAAGAAATTGCAGAATCAACCGGAAAATCCATTGCTACGATCAAGCGAATTATGAAATCGCTGCAAGATAAAAACTATATCCGCCGTGAAAGCGGCAAACGCTACGGCAAGTGGGAAGTGTTGGTTTGATTTATCAAGCTTACCCCTGTAATATGGCAAAATAATGAAAGAAGGGATTCGTCCTATGGCTAACGGAAACAACGCCGATATCGGCTTTGAAAAACAAATTTGGGATGCAGCGTGTGTGCTGCGCGGTAATATGGATGCATCCGAGTACAAAAACGTGGTATTGGGGCTGATTTTCCTCAAATACATTTCTGACCGCTTCGAGGAGAAGCATCAAGAGCTGGTCGCAGAGGGCGACGGCTTTGAGGAGGATATCGACGAGTACACCTCCGAAGGTATATTCTTCGTGCCGCAGGGCGCGCGGTGGGATGACATTAAAGACAAAGCACATACGCAGGAAATCGGCACGGCGATTGATGACGCCATGCGCGCCATTGAGAAGGAAAACAAGCGGCTGAAGGACATTCTGCCGAAAAATTTTGCCCGACCGGAACTGGACAAACGGCGGCTTGGCGATGTGGTTGACCTCTTTACCAATATTCGCATGATTGAGCATGGAAACGAAAAGGACATTCTCGGCAGGACCTATGAATACTGCCTTTCCAAGTTTGCCGAGCAAGAGGGCAAATTGGCGGGTGAATTTTATACGCCGTCCTGCGTGGTGCGTACACTGGTAGAAGTTCTGCAACCCTATCACGGGCGTGTGTATGACCCCTGCTGC
>OGYO01000896.1_pt1 | contig 16034 bp, 20 predicted proteins | sample 1576561 | NCBI WGS metagenome assembly OGYO01 (sample SAMEA3541507, study PRJEB24748) | human gut metagenome | biome: human gut; feature: human-associated habitat; material: faeces | place: China | collected 2012 | reverse complement strand
CTTGGCAATAATTACATCAGATTTTAAAATCTTCCCATCAGGTGAATTTTCCCAGGTAGTAAGTCCCATATTTTCTTTTTTAGAATCCACTCTTTTATAAACTATTTCAGCAGCAGTGTTTCCAGTAATTGCATAATGAAATTTATTTTGAATAGTTTTATAAAAAGTTATTGCAGTATCACTATTTTTATCATAATCAATAGAACATTCAGCAAATATATCCGTAATTTTTTGATAAAACATTCTCTCGCTTGTATGAATTAATTTAATTCTTTCAAGTAATCTTTTAAAATACTCTTGATCAAATTTTTTTGCTTTTAAAAATCTTTCATCATTTAATGCAAAACCTTGTACCATATACTCTTTAATTATTTTATTTGCCCAAGTTCTAAATTTAATTGCTTTTTAGAGTTAACCCTAAAGCCTATTGAAATGATCATATCTAGATTATAATATTTTGTATTATAAACTTGTTTGCCATTGTTACCCATATGTTCCATTTTGGAACATGTGCTTCCTTCTTCAAGTTTGTCATCTTCAAAATTTAATAACTTTTGTTATATTTATCATTATTTTGCTCTTTTATAAATAGAAAGAACGCTAACAAAAACTGTTAGCATTCATACTAGTAATTATTATTTTTTTCCAATTATTCCATAATATCTTCTGATTAATTTGATGCCTTTTTCAGTAGTGTTTTGTTTAACATATTTTTCAAATGTTTTCTTCTCTATTGGTTTTCTTTCATATTCATTAAATGATTCTTCTGAGAAGTCATCTAATATTGGAGTTTTAACTAGTAAAGCATATAAATCTTCTTTTGTTTTATAGTACTCTATTACATGAAGTGGAATTAATTCTACTTCTTTAAATCCTGCATCCAGTATTGCTTCATAATCTATTAAGCTTATAGGCTTAACATCGTGATATGCTTGACCTCTTTTAAACATTCTTTTTAAAGACCAACAATCCAATTTATCAACACCTCTTATAACAAGTTGCCCACCTTTTTTTAATGTTTTATATATTTGCAGCGGATCAATTATTGTATGACGTGCTGTTACTAAATCAAAGTAATTATCTGGAGTATCCATTTTTAGATTGTCCATAACTCTAAATGAAATATTCTTTCTTCCACTTTGTAATAAATTTTTATTAGCTGTTTCTATCATTTCATCTGAGAAATCTGTTCCCAATATTTCAGCACAATTTGGAAAATTTTTAAGCACTTTTTCTCCTGCTGCTGTTCCCAAATCTAAAATTTTTGTATTTTCTTTTACACGTTTTTTTATTTCATCTTCATAAATCCAATTTGTAATTACTTCGCTAGTATAGTTTATATCTTCAAAAGACCAATTAGCTATTTCACTATAAAAATCATGTTCGTTTGCTTTCATTTTCTATCATCCTCTCTTAATCAAAAATGTGATTGTATATAAAAAGAACCTCCTTTCATGAATACAACACAAAAAACAATCACAGAATTAATGTGTATATTTTTTGTCATTCATGAGGAGATTCTTAAGACTCTTCATTATTCCTTTAAACATTTATTTATCTGGTAGTAAAACGCGAATGACTAATTGATTTACTACATTTAAATTATAACAAATTAATATTAATATGTCAAAAATCACTACAAGCAAAAATGATGTCGGCATTTAAAAATGTTGTCTGCATCCTTTTTACTTATTTTTTAATTCTGTCCACATTATTTATACTATGTGGACAAGTCGTGAACAAATTGTAATCTGTAGACAAATTTATCGCTTTTTCTATTTTTGACAATCCCTTATTTTATAAGGGGGTGCGAGGCTATTTACCACAACAGTTCTTGTATTTCTTACCAGACCCACATAGTAAAATATTAAAACAACCAAGTAATTTTTTCCTTTTAAATTGATATCTTTTATTTTAATTTAATAATTTTTTATTGAAATATTGAAAGTTTTATTCAACAACTTATCTAATAACTTATCTAAAAAAATGGTTCTCATATTAAAGTTCAATTCCGAAAAAACATTTTGCTATCAAATTTCTATCAGGATAATTTTCTTTTAATAAATCTTGTTCAAAATTAGTTCTGTCATACTCTAAACTTTTGGTTTCAACTGTAAATGTTTCAGTATCAAATATTGTATATTGTGTAGTATTATCTTTTCTACATCCTGATGAACCAACATCATATAATTTGTTATCAACAGTAAATACATTATGTTCATGACCTATAAATATTAAATCATAATTTAATGGCTTTATAATTTCATTAATTGAACCATCTTTAGCAATTTTTAAATCATGAAAAGGATACTGATCATTTGAATTATAATCTATGAGAAAATGTTCGCATACTACTTTTTTACCATTACAATCAATTTCATATGTCATGTTACACTTTTCTAGATATTGTTTTTGTCTATCAGTAATTTGATTCTTTATCCAATTTTGATGTTTAATTTCTCCATCTCCCATCTCATCATCTATTTGTGTACCTTTTATAAAATAAAGTTCATGATTTCCTAAAACCATTTTAATATTATTGTCAACAATTATGTCCATACACTCTTTAGGATTAGGCCCTATTCCTATCGTATCCCCTAAGCATATTATCTTCTTAATCCCCTCTTTTTTTATATCTTTTATAATTGAAATTAATGCTTCTCTATTTCCGTGTATGTCAGAGAAAATAGCAACTTTCATAATATCACCATCCTTTTTTATTGTACCATACGTACTTAATTTTAAGGTTTATTCGGTTTAAAAAACTTATCTAAAACTTATCTAAACGCCTTTTTTGAGATAAAATCACCTAAATGTTGTAATCATAGAAATACCCGCAATCCCTTATTTTGTGTGGATTTGCGAGCTTAATTATTTTCCACAACAATTCTTATATTTTTTCCACTGCCACATGGTGTATAATCTGCAATTTCTACATTTTTTTCCAAAATTATAAATATTTTATATTTTTTACAACTTATTTTTCCTTAAAAATATCAATAAAACGTATGTAAAAACGTATGTAGAATTTATTTTTTTCGAGTGTACTTACACTGGGGATAATTAGAGCACCCAATAAATTTTCCATATTTACTTTCACGTTCAACTAACGTTCCACCACATTTAGGACATTTACTAATATCTTTCTTATCAACATTAGTTTTTATGTTTTTAATATGTTCTTTTTTTGTTTTTCTGTCTTTTACATTATTCTCTATTAATATGTCATATAACTCATTTACATTTTTTATTTTTTCTTCACTATAAGACATTATCTTATTCACAATGGTATCATATCTTACAAGTTCTCCATCATGTTCTATTTTTAATTTTGCTTTACTTGGAATACAAACTATATTATAAATGTTTGATTCATTAATGTTTAATAATTCAGCTAAAGCCTTGCAATGTCCATAATTTTGTCTAATTGGATTTGTATAATAATATTTATTTTTTCCAGCATGTCTTACCCAATTTTTATCATATTTACTTCCTGTAATATAACCGTTATATTGTTTTGTTTCTATAGAAAATATTCCATATTGAGAAATAATTACATGATCTATTTGATGAGTTAGTCCATTAACTGATAATAATAAATTATTTATAATTTTATATTTAGTTTTAGGTAATTTGCTTAAGGCTTTTTTAGTCCAATGTTCCCCAAACCAGCCAATAATTTGCTTGTAAAAAATTGCTGATATTAAACCTAAAACTAATATTGATATTATTAATGGATTTGTTAGATAATACTTTAAAAACGCAGTAGTAAAATCTGACATAATAATCACCTCCTATTAATTAAAACTACTATTCTTTCATTATTTCCAAGCGTATCTTTTCCATCATATTCATTTATTATATTAAAGTTATTTTTTTGATAGCATTCATCTAATATGATTATATTAATTTTTGCCTTTTTATCCAATGTGCAATTTATTTATTTTCAATTTGCTTTGTTTCACTTAATAGTCTATCAAAATCTGACACATAATTCTTATCCTGTATAACTTTATATTTTTCATATTCGTTTTCCGCTTTTTCGACTGCTTGTTTATGTGAGATTTTTCCTTTTCCTTCTAAAACTTCATAATGGAAAACTTTTAGGGCATTTTCTACTTCATTTTTCCAATCTTCCATATGCATGGTATTATGTCTAATTGCTTGTATTTCAGCAAAATCAAAATATCCAGATACCAAATTATTTAAAACTTTTAATTCATCTTCACTTAAATAATTTTTAGCAATTACAACATCACTTAATACTGGAATATCACCCTTAAAAGTTGTTAATCCCATAAATGGTTTATCCGCATCTGCTCTTTCATATATTACTTCTGAAGTAATTCTTTCCAATAATTGCCTCCACCATTTCCTTTAAGTTTTTCATCATCCATTGTAAATCCTTTAATCATATATTCTTTCAATCTTTCTGTCGCCCATTTTCTAAAATTTGTGGCAACTTTAGATTTTACCCTATATTCCAAAGAAATTATCATATCTAAATTATAAAAAGGTATTTCTCTTGTAACATTTCTATTGCCTTCTTTTCGAACTTGTCGGAAATTCTGACAGGTTGAATTCTTATCTAATTCTTCTTCTTCATAAATATTGTTTATATGTTCTATAATATTAGTTCTTGATGTACTAACCAGTTCTGCCATCTGTTGTTGTGATAACCATACTGTTTCATTTTCAATTTTAACATTTATTTTTGTTAAACCATCTTCTGTTTGATATATTATAATATCTCCATTTGACTCATCCATAGTTACATACTCCTTCTTTACAAATTTTTATAATGAATCATTAGTTATTTTTCTATCTAATCATTTATCATTAATATAATTATATCCATTCTTCTATATATTTTTTTGAAATATTTAGTGTTCCTGCTCCAACACCAATATCAATGTTTGGTTTCTTGTTACCATGAAAATCACTTCCACCACTTATAAATAATTTATTTTCTCTTGCATAATTAATAAGAATATTACTTCTATTATCCAGTTCAGATGATGGATGAAAACATTCTATACCATCTAATTTTTCTTCAGCCAGTAATTGAGCAATAAAATCAATCGTATTTTCAATTCTATATTCAAATGGATGTGCTAAAAATGCTAATCCTCCAGCTTTATGTATTATATTTACTACATCCTTATACATGGGTTTAAGAGCGGCATCATTCCCCGTATAATATTCACTATCAGGATTCATTAATCCTTTTCTAATAAATGTGTTTAACGATTCATATAATTCCCCTAGTATTTCTCTATTCTCTTTATGACTTAATAACTCTTTTCCAATATATACTGTTATATAATCTGTTAAAGGAATATCAATTTTAAATTTATTTTCATCGTATATAAGACCTTTTTTATCACATATATCTAATAATCTTTTCTTAGATGTTTCCTGTTGTTTTCTTAATATTTCTTCAGAGAAAAATTGATTAGACCATTCGTTTATTATATCAGTATTTTTTATATTATATCCTAATATTTCTATTTTTTTACCTTTAAATTCAGCATTCATCTCCACGCCTTTTATTATTTTTCCACTAAATATTTTATTATTTCTTATATTTTTATCATCATAAGCTTTACAAGTATTATGATCTGTTATAGAAATATATTCTAATTTTTTATACTCACACTTTATTAAAACTTCTTCTAATGATTTATCTCCATCAGAATAAGTAGTATGCATATGCATATCTATCATTACACTCATCTCCTAACTTATCTATAACTATTTATCTTTGTTACTCTTAATATCCAATAATCTATTTTTTAATATTTGAACTGAACTTATTGCTGATATATCCTCAATAAATTTTTCATCATTTCTTCTCTTGCAGAATTCTTCTAATTCAATAATTGCAGTATCAACATTATCTTTATTTACTTTATCTTCACAAACTTTCAAAGCAGTCTTAATATAACCACATATAGCACATGCAGTCATCGCTTTAAAATATGACACTTCTGGAAGATTAGATTTTAAGTACAATTCAGTTGCAAAATCGTCATCTATTTTCGTTGGATTTGTTAATATTATTTTCTCTGCTATATATATTCCATTTTCACTAACTGTTTTATATATTTTTTCATTTTCTGGAATTATAACTTCGCATAATGTATCTCCTCTTATTAACCATCTAAATATATAATCGAATGTTGAAACACAAAATCCTCCCATGTCTATTTGTTGTTCAGCATTAAAATTTATTTTTTTATCGGCAATTACAATTTCGTCAATTGGAAATCTTCTTCCATCTGAATACTCTTTAACCGTTTGAATTACTCTATAAAATTTAATATTTTTATCAGCTTCACATTCAAAAAATTTTCCTAACATAATTTCCTCCAACTTATTTATATTTCAAATTCAACAACTTCGCAATTTTCTAGTCCTTTAATTTTTTCTCTATCAACTAGATTTTCTAAAGGATACTTCATAAAATAACACTTTATAGGAATGGAGCTACTTCCATGAGTTACTATTAAAACATTTTCATCTTTATATTTTGTAGTTATTTCATCCAAACACTCATATATTCTTGCACATAAATCTTGTATAGTTTCCATATTAAAAATATCTATATTCTTCAAATAATTACACGCATCATCAATTTCAGGATATTGGATTTTCTTTTCTTTTAACTCTACTTTAGTAATTCCTTCAAAATCTCCATAGCATCTTTCCATTAACCTGTCATCTTCAACAATTTCAACATTAAATTGTTTATTAATTATTTCTGCTGTTTCTCTTGCTCTTTTTAATGGCGAAGTAATTATAATATCTATTTTTTCATCTTTGATTTTTTCACCTGTTATCAAAGCTTGTTCTTTACCAACTTCGTTTAATTCTATATCTTTTCTACCTTGTAATCTTCCAAGTGAATTCCATTCAGTTTGACCATGTCTTGTTATAAAAACCTTCATAATATATCTTTCCTTTTCTATGTTTTATTCAATTTAAATACATACAATGATTAGCTATCTCTTGATAGGCATTATATCAAAAAATTTACATTTTTACAACAAAACATCATTCATTTAAAAACTTTTTAGAGAGCTAATTATGCCAACCAGTTCTCTAATTCTAGTAAAATTTTATATTAATATTTAGATAGAAATTTTATATTCTATAATTTCTTTAATCACATCTAAATTTATTGCATTTTCATAAGAATCCTTTGCATTTTTTCTTGTTTCATCAGTGCTTGAAATATAATAATTTTCTGTAGTTTCTATATCTTTATGTCCTAACACATCTGCAACATCTCATATTTCTACTCCGTTTCTTAAAATTGTTGTAGCATAACTTCCTCTCAAATCATAAAATCTACAATTTTCTAGTCCTAATTCTTGATGAATAACTTTAAAAGGATACCTAGTTAAATGGGTAGAATCTCCTCTTTTATTTTACTATTATTTTTAAAAACATATTCACCTATAAAAACCACCCCATCAAGAATGTATGGAGTCAATCCTTTTTTTTATCAAATAATCATTAAAAATATTATTATAGTTATGAATTTTGGTTAACATCAAACTTTTTCTAATATTCTTATATGGATCTCTTCCACTAATAATAAGGTCATAAAAATCTCCATAAGTAATAATTATATTTTTAAATTTCTCAAAGCAGTTAACATCAATACTTGATATTGTTGTAGGTAAAAATATTTTTCCATTTTTTCTATTTTGTTAAAAATATTTCGTTTAATTGTCTTAACTCCAAAAGGAATTGGAGGGGCTTGAAAATTATGTTTTTTCAAACAGTTATTAAAAGGTATTATGTTAATATTAGTAACTACTTTATTTTTTATTTCATAAAATTTACTTTTCATCTTCTATAATTTTTAAAACTAATTTTTTAACTTCTAACCAAATTTTTTTTAAACTATCATATGATAAAGTTTTATAAACATCATCAAATGATGTCCATATTAAATCATGAGTGTCTAAAGAATCATTATTACTTTTACCATTATCAATTGCAATATAATAATACATATCAACTTCATCATTTTTCGAATCATAATAGTGTTCTTGAGCCACAGGCTCATTACTATACAAAATACAATCTCTTTTTGTTTCTTCTGCTGTTTCTCTTATTGCACATTCTATCAAAGACTCCTCTGATTCTCTATGCCCCTTTGGAAAAGAATAATCTTTTTGTTTTTGTCTATATATTAGTCCTATCTTATTATTTTCTTTATTAATTAATATACATCCTGCCTTTTCCACTTTCATTTTCTTAACCCTTTCATCATTAATATTCTATCATAAATATCATCTTTTTCAATATCTAAATCCTTATATTTTGAACTATTTGAAAAACTGATAAATTCTTCAAAACACAATAAATTCAACTCATTTGGTAATACACCATTAAATATCCAATCCACATCTGAAATTAAACATTTTGATACTCCATTTGAATTATGCCAATACTTAATTCTCGATGAATCCTTAGCATCTAATTTATATTTTGAAATCCATCTTTCCTCTCTCACTTATCAATATAATATCTTTTTCCTTTCACCAAATCAAAAACAGTTGCACCAAAAATTTCTTCTTTGATATTATAGTAATAATTATTTTTTAACATACTCACTGTAAAATACCCCCTCTTCTATTTCCTTAAAACTTCTAAATAATTTTTTGTGTAGTTTCTTAGGTAAATGATTATAATCAAACCATTTTATATCAGAATATTCCATCGGAATTTTGTTTTCCAATTTTCCATTAAACTTTTTCGTTTTTAATAAAATGTATAATTTTTTCCCTAATGGGTAATGCATAATATGAACAATTTTAATATCCTTTTTTTCTACTCCAAGACCAATTTGTTCTTTCACATGAAAAACCACAGAACCATATAAATCTTTATTTTCTAAAACATATCCCCCGGGTAACTCAAAAGCATCATCTCTTTTTTTTTAATATAATAAAATCTTATTATTTTTTTCTATAATGAAAAAGCCAACACGAATGCTGACTTTTATTTGTTTGCATAAATTGTTTGCAAAAGATTTCCTTTATTTATAAGGGCTTCACGGCTTCTATGTTTTTTTTTATTTTGTTTGCAAACAAATTGCAAACATTTGCCTTATTTTACGATTTTTTGTTTTCACAAATCTTCGCAAACCCTTGATTTTACTACTATTTACCGCAACAGTTTTTGTACTTTTTCCCACTTACACATGGACATTGTATTAGGAATTTTGAGAGCTTTTCTGAGCACTTGGCTCGTTAATTCGACACTTGGTATCTTCCGGGAGCACTTTGTAGCACTCGGCAAACCTAGCAGAACTTATCTAAGAACTTATCTAAAAAAATTTAATTTTAATTTTTTACAATTTTTAAATAATTATTTTTTATACCCAATATAAATGGCATGTCCGCACATATCAATAATAGATTGTTCTTCTGATGTTCTTTCTATTAAGCTAATAACTTTATCAAACATTTCCTTTTCTTTTATACCATAAAGTGAATCTTCTTTTTCATATCCGAAACCACGAATTGATCTAATCATTATTTTATCAAATCCATTCTGTGAAAATAATTTTTCAATTTCTTTTGTTGATGGATAATATCCCTCTTGGAACCCTTTATCAGATGAATTATTAAATTTACCGGACTCAAATACTTCCGATAGATTATTTATATCAACTTGTTCTGGATGTCTATAGTATCTATCCAATATTGCAATACTTCCAGACAAATATGGGATAAAACTAGCAAATACTTTCCCACCAGGTTTCAATACCCTATCAATTTCAGAAACACATTGTTGTCTTTCTGACTCTTCAAGCAAATGATAAAGTGGTCCAAATAATAATACAACATCAAATTGATTGTCATTATAAATGCTAAGATTAGTTGCATTAATAACATCACATGATATTAAATTTTCAGCTGTTTCTTCTTCTTTTTGAATCTTTGCTTGGTTTATCAAATCTTTTGATAAATCGGATAAATATACTTTATACCCTTTATTTGCAAGTGGAAAAGAATAAACTCCAGCTCCACCACCTAAATCCAAAATAACTCCTTTTTCCGGTAAATTATTTTCTAATATTTTCATTGTCATATCATATTCTAATTTTCCACTATTATCATTTTGTAATCTATTTTTTTCATCAAAACTCTTATAATAATTTTGAACTTTATCAAAATTTGTCATGTTATCAACTCCTATATTAATTATATCATATCATAAGTGTTTTTTCTTTTTAAAGGAATGTATTCTAATAATTTTTCTCCAAACAAGGTAATATGAAATCTTTCAATATTCAATGCATTAACTGTACCCAATGTACTATGATAATCTAATTGTAAAACCCCTAATCTATCAAGTTTTATAAATGATCGTACATAATATGCCCAGTTCATTGTTTTTTCTCCATTTTCATTTATTCCTTTGTCTAATATCATATATCCCATTTCACCAACATTTACATTATAAAATTTTGAAAAATCTTTCCAAAAAATTGTTTTATTTCCAATTCTTATATCCCTATCAGAGAATCTGAAATCAAGTTTTTTAATACCTTTTGTTTTTGAATTGTATTCTCTAATTTCTTCATTTTCCTTTTTTCGCTCTTCCACACGATTTCTTTTGGTCATCTCACTAGATATGTAGTATCTTTTTTCCCCATATTTCATAAAAGTTTTAATCATTTCTAATAATAACAAATCATTTTTATTTAAATCAGACAATATTTCACAAAGATCTTCATTTGCAGAATTAGTATCATTCGTTATTAAATCAATCCATATTGAAATATATATATATCAACAGTATCTGGAATGCAATTCAATAATATATTACTTAAATTATTTCTTACAACATACATATTATGCTCTGTTAAATTTGTAATTTTTTCTTTAAATTCTTCAATATTAATTTTCTTATTATTTAATTGTTTCTCTATTTTATTAATTCTCTTAACTATATCATCAGTGCAAACATAATTAATTATTTGTTTTATCACAAATGTAATTATAGTTAATCCTGCAAAGGCAGGATGTATAAGTGACAAAACATTAGCTGTTGAATCTATTCCGTCAATTACTGCAACACCATTATCATTTCTTTTAGTCAAGAATATTACCACATTTCTTCTATATAAACTATACCATATTTCTACTATATTATTTTTACTATTACTACTTTTGAGTAATAAATTACAATTTAGATAATTTTTAGATAAGTTTTGTATTGAATTTGAAATTGATACCTTAATATGTGTTTTACCCTTATTTTATAAGGGCCTGTGCAATTTTAATAACTTATCTAAAACTTATCTAGGACAGTGGACATGTCAGTTTTTGCCTAAATATTGTAATTATAGAAAAACCCGCAATCCCTTATTTTATACGGGTTTGCAAGCTTATTTACCACAACATTGCTTATATTTCTTACCAGAGCCACATGCTCATGCTCTTTTAGTATATATAGTATTATTGTTACTATCGTTATTATTGTTATTTGAAAGCAAAAGTGGTTTGGTAACATTTGGTACATATAGTATTTATGTTACTATTGTTACTATGGTTATTTCATTTTTTGGAAACAAAATGGAAACATTGTTTTCATTCGTTTACTGAAATAATTTTATCATCTATTTAATAGTATTACAATAATATTTCTATTTTTTATGTTCTATAAAATAATCATAATTACCAAAATATTCTTTAATTTGTTTATCTGATATATATAATACTTTAGTCGCTAATTTGTTGATAAAATATCTATCATGAGATACGAAAAGTACTGTTCCTTCATATGTTTTAAGTGCTTCTTCTAAAGTTTCTTTTGTTGAAATATCAATGTGATTTGTAGGTTCATCTAAAATTATAAAATTACAATGATCTCGTATTAAAGCAAATAATTTTAATCTAACTTTTTCTCCACCCGATAATTTAGATATCTTTTTAAATACATTTTCACCATAAAATTGAAATTTACTTAATGCACTTCTTAAGTGTGATTCTTCTCCCTCAAAATATTTTCTAGCAAAATCTAAAATAGTTAAATCACTGTTAAAATTTATTTGTTGAGGTATATAACCAATTTTAACATTACTTCCAAACTTTATATTTTCACATGAATTATCAATTATTCTTTTTAATAAAGTGGATTTACCACACCCATTACTTCCTATAATACATATTTTATCCTTATAATTAATTTTTAAATTAATATTTTTTATCAATTCTTTAGTTTCTATAAATAAATCATAATTAGTTATTGTTAGAACGTCCTTACCAGACCTTTTATCGATTCCAAAATTGATTGGTAATTCTTTTTTTATAATTGGTTTATCTATTTTTTCTAGTCTTTCTAATCTTTTCCTAATGTTTTCAGCTCGTTTATAAAATGGTTCTCCACCTGGATATGCTAATCTACCGAATTCTTCCAATTGTTTTATTTTCTTTTTTAAAGCCATTATTAATTTTTGCTGATCCTTATATTCTTTAAATTCAAGTTCTATTCGATCACTATTTTCTTTTAAAAATTTAGTGTAGTTACAGTGAAAAACTATAGTTTTGCCATTTTCTATTAGAATTGTTTTATTGGTTACCCTATCAAGAAAGTATCTATCATGAGAAACTATTATTATAGTACCCTTATACTTATTTAAAAAATCTTCTAACCATTCTATTGTATCTATATCTAAATGATTTGTTGGCTCATCTAATAGTAATATATCAGGTTTCTTAACAATTATAGATGCTAAAACAACTCTTTTTTGCTCCCCGCCAGATAAATCTTCAAATGTACTATTCAATAAATGATTTATATTAAGTCCATGTGTTACCTTATCAATTAGAGTATTTATTTCATATCCACCCATATTTATAAACTTTTCTTGTATATTTAAATATTTATTAATAACACTTATGTTTCCAGGTTCATTAACCATTTTAACTTCATATGTTTTTAGTTTTTGCTCATAATCAAGTATTTCTTTAAAACCTTCACATATTATATCTTTAACTACTTTATTATTATATTTATTTTCTGGTTGCTGGTTCAAATAACCTATTTTAGCACCTTTTCTTATTGCCAAACTTCCACTATCGATACTTTCTATAGAATTAATAATATCAAGTACCGTTGTTTTTCCACAACCATTTTCACCAATGATAGACACTCTATCACCTGTTTTTATTTCAATATTTAATCCATCTAATATATTTTTAAATCCAAAAGATTTTTTTACATTATTTAAACTTATTTCTATCATAATCTATTTCTCCTTTAATTCAAATAAAAAACCAAACAGACGTAACCACATCCATTTGGCGGATGCAGGCACGACAAAAACTGTCATACCTGCTAATAGATTTTTTATTACCAGGTATGACTATGCTAAAACATACATGATTGTGCGTTCAAAATAATTTAACATAATCATCTCTCCTCGATTAGTATTTTATATTATTAATTAAAGAAAGTCAAACTTTTGACTCATTATAAACAAAAAAAGTTCTAATTAAAGAACTTTTAAAAATTGTTTCCATTTAGAATTTCCTTATTTTATAGGGGTTTCCAGCTGTTTTGGAAACATTTCCATTTTTTCTGGAAACAAAATGGAAACATTTTGGCTTTTTTTACAATTTTTTGATTTTTCCAAATTCTCGCAAGCCCTTATTTTATGGGCTATTTACCACAGCACTGTTTGTACTTCTTACCACTTCCACATGGCCTTTTGTATTGGGACTTTTGGGAGCTTTTGAGAGCACTTGGCTCGTTAATTCGGCACTTAGTTGCACTTGAGAGCACTCCATAGCACTCGGCAAACCTAGCAGAACGTATCTAAAAACGTATCTAAAATTTGCCATTGTTGAATTAATTACAACTTTTTAGTATCAGCATTTTTTAAATTATTTAGTTTAGATTTTATCATTTGATAATGAAACTCTGTTTCTCCGTTTGGTTCAAAACCTAAACGTTTATACAAACTTCCAACTGGATTTTGCTTAAAATATTGAATGTGCAAATCTTGTTCTTTATGCAACTCCATTATATTTTTTAACACTTGAGTACCAATTCCTTTACCTTGATATTCAGGAATTATACAAATATTTCCAATTTCATAGCTACCATCTTCAAGTGTAGCCCCATTATAAAATCCAATATCTTTTCCATTTAACTGAATTATCCAAGCATCATTGTAAACTGAATTTATAAAACTTTCAAAATATTTTCTTTGATCTTCTTCATTCCAAGAACCCCAGCATTCTTCTACATATTTTTTATAAGCATCCTTTTTGGTTTTATATACAAACTCCTTATAATCATGATATTCATTATCAATATAAGGCCTCATATTATATTGGTTTGGATTCACATTATTTTCACTAATTTTTGGATATTTTTCCATTCTATATATTCCTTCGTCATCTACAATATGTCCTAGTTTTTTAAATCCATATCCAAAATGTTTATAAAACTCTACTGCTGTTATGCTGGCAGGTATTTCAACTCTATCAGCTCTTTTATAATATTCATCATTCTCTAATGTTTCTATTATTTTTCTTCCTAATCCTTGTCCTTTATATGCAGGATCTATAAAAATAGTAAAGAAGGAACTTTCAGTTAGGCTATCCCAATAAGGACCAATCATACCCACCCCAATTATTCTTTCATTTTCTGTTAAAACATATACATGAAATGCTTTTGCTCTTCTTCTTATTAAATCTTCATTGTGACTTTCTATTAAATGTTCTATAGCTTCTTCCGGATAATCTTTAATATTTTCAGCTAAGACATCTTTTTTTACAACTTCACATATTTCAGTTTCATCACCATCTATATATCTACGAACTTTTATATCTTTCATAAAATCAACTCCTACATATATTATACCATTATATTTTCTATATTTTTTTTAAATTGTAATTATCTACATAAAAAGTGGAAGAACTTACAATTTTTATCTTTTTAAATACGTTTTGTATCTAATTTGAAATTAAAGTTTAAATGCACGTTTTTTCCTTATTTTATAAGGCTTTGTAAAATTTTTATAACGTATCTAAAACGTATCTAAGACAATGGACACTCCAAAAATTACCCAAAATGTGGAATCATAGAAAAACCCACAATCCCTTATTTTATACGGGTTCGCGGGCTTATTTTCCGCAACACATTTTATACTTGCGTCCACTCCCACATGTAGTGGATGCTCCCATATTATCAGTATTATTTATACTTATAGTATTATTCGTATTTCCTTGTTTATCAGACTAGGTAACATCTATATTATTTGTATTTATGATATTACCTACACTATAAGTATTTCTCTAACGTGGACTTCTTGTGGACATTGTCCACATCCGTTCACTAATATAAGGATATCATATTTTCTTATCTTATAAAATGTGCAAATTATTTTCTATAAATATTTATTAGAAATGTACTTTATATAATAATTTCTATTATTTTTTAATGTGCTAATTATATCATTAAATAAATTTCTGTTTTCTTGTTTCCTAATCAAATTTAAATATCCTTTGCATTCCTCAAATGTTATATTTTCTATTCGTTGCTTTAATCTATTTAAAATTTGATCTTGATATTTATTAACTCCTATAAATATATCACTTAAAATTACTGTCTTATTTCTAATGTCAATATCATCTATTTTATAACATATATTAAATAATACATATTGTTTCTCAATTATTGACTTTGTTTTTGGTTTTAAATACTCATTGATAATCTCAACACAATTAAGTATTTCTTCAATGTTATCATAATTATTTATTGCCATTTCAATATATCTATTTAATACCTCATCATATTCTATTTTATTCAAAATAACGTCACACATCATTACATTAACAATTAAATCAGTTTTATCTTTATGGTGAATATTTTCAAAATCAAACGATTTATGTGGATTAGGGATTTCAATTGAGCTATGAATCATTAAGTAAATATCATTTATAATTTTTTCATCTTTTTCTACCATCAATAAATGTGCTAGCAATCTTATATGT
>OGYO01000886.1_pt1 | contig 16077 bp, 17 predicted proteins | sample 1576561 | NCBI WGS metagenome assembly OGYO01 (sample SAMEA3541507, study PRJEB24748) | human gut metagenome | biome: human gut; feature: human-associated habitat; material: faeces | place: China | collected 2012 | reverse complement strand
AATCTTTTTATATTAATACAAGTGGAAAATTAGCACAAACTAATGACAGTGGGCATCCTGCTGTACCTCGATGAGATCCAGTATCTGAACAAGAAGCAGCAGCAAAGCCTGCTGGAGTGCATTGAGGACGGCACGGTGACCCTGATCGCCTCCACCACTGAGAACCCTTATTTTTACATCTATAATGCACTGCTTTCCCGCTGCACCGTGTTCGAGTTCAAATCGCTGACAGCTGCGGATGTGGAGCAGGGGCTGCGGAACGCCCTGAAAAAGCTTTCAGAGAGCGAGGATGCGCCCATCCGGATGGAGGACGATGCCTGTGCCTATCTTGCAGAGAGCGCGGGCGGCGATCTGCGCAAGGCACTGGGCTGCCTTGATTTTGCAGTGACGGCGGCGGCTCCCGAACCGGAGGGAAAACACATCACGCTGGACATGATCCAGCAGGTCACTCGCCGCACTGCCATGCGGTACGACCGGGACGGCGATGACCACTATGATATCGTGTCGGCTTACCAGAAATCCATGCGCGGCTCTGATCCGGATGCGGCGCTCCACTATCTGGCCCGGCTGCTGGAAGCCGGGGATCTGCCCTCGGCCTGCCGTCGGCTTATGGTGTGCGCCTGCGAGGACGTGGGCCTTGCCTACCCGCAGATCATCCCCATCGTCAAGGCGGCGGTGGATATCGCCAACGCGGTGGGCCTGCCCGAAGCGCGGCTGGCCCTGGCGGATGCAGTTGTGCTGGTGGCGACCAGCCCCAAATCCAACAGCGCCCACGATGCCATCAACGCCGCCATTGCGGATGTGCAGGCAGGACGCACCGGGCCCATTCCACGCCAGCTGCAGAACAAGCACTATGACGGGGAGGATGCGCTGCAAATTTCACTTGTTAATATAGAACTCATGAAAACTCAGATTTCCTATATGTGCCGTTATGATACTCCGAATGGCGGGGTTCAATATGAACTGGCAAAAGATAAGAAAAACGTGATGCATGATGATGCTGCGTATGTAGCCGCATTGGCAGCATACGGACTGGCCGTCCTTCGCCGCAGCGATTTGCTTATAAAGCCGAAAGCAACAATGTCTCCGTCAGAAATGATACAGTTTAGAAAACCAATACTTTACGCACACGGGAAGAGGTGATTTTAATATTAGCGAAGCAAAACTAGATAATCCTGAACGTAACCATGATGTTGCAAATGAAATAACTGATGCAGATGCAAATAAGCAGGCTCAATTTGAAAAATCAATGATGTTTGCGCGACAACTTGCAAAGCAGAATCTGTTTGACCCCCAGAACGCAAACAGGAGAAAGACAGGAACATATTCTCTTTATACAAAAGAAAACATTATGAGTTGGCTTCAGTCTCCTGGAACAACAAGTAATGCCAAAAATCTCAGAAATGCTTCTATCTATCTCTACAACTCGTTTAATCAGTATTCACGCTTAATTGATTATTACGCAGGGTTGCCTCTTTGGGCATATGTCATATCGCCCGTGGCGTTTAATCCTGGCAAGGTAAAAGATGATGTCTTTAAGAGACAGTACTTAAAAGTGACGCAATTTTTTGAAGATATGAACATACCCCATGAAATGCATAAAGCGATGAAAATTGCGCTAAGAGAAGGTGCTTTTTATGGAGTTTTCAGAAAAGAGTCCGGATCCTGCTTTATACAGAAGTTAAACCCTGATAACTGTTTAATCTCCAGCATATCAGACGGGACTTATGTTTTTTTATACGATATGTCATCAATCACAGACGAACAGGATTTGAAAATTCTTTATCCGCCCGAATTTTCCGAAATGCATAGAAATTATAAAAAAACTGGAAAACCGTATCAGGAAGTCCCAGACAGCATATCCTTCTGTTTAAAAGCGGACGATTCTGTGAATGATTATACAATCCCTCCTTTCTCATCCGTCATGCCTCTGCTACTGGACATCTCAAATTATATGGATTTACAGCAGACAGCAACAGAGTTGCGAAATTATGCTGTCTTAACAGGAGAAATCCCCACCAACGCAGATGGAACTCCTCAAATGGACTGGCCTCTTGTGGTGGAGTATTTGAAACAAATTTACAATGCACTGCCTCCTCAAATTGGATGTGTCGCGGCTCCATGGAAAATAAATCAGGTCTCTTTCAACAAAAATGATGGCGCTACAGATGCAGATCTCATTAGCCGCAGCGCGGATAATTTTTGGTCTGCGGCATGGTTCCCTCGAATGCGTCTACGACGAGGACTACACCATTTACCATCTTAAGAACACGCTCTACCTCACCACCGAAATCGGCATGGCCAGGCGTATCGATAATGTTGATTTTTGTATCCTTATAAAATACAGCGGTATTTTTGGACAGGATGGTGATACCACGCTCACGCTCGATATCGTTGGAATCCATGACACGTTCCTGTACTTCCTGATTGGCACGGAACACACCGCTTTGTTTTAACAGCTCATCGACCAGTGTGGTTTTACCATGATCGACATGGGCGATGATTGCGATATTACGAATGTCGTCTCTTGTTGTTACCATAAATTTAACCTTCTTTTTAATATTGTTTAACTTTACATAAATAACCTATCCTATTTTATCATAAAAAGCTGATTTCGCAAGCTTTTTTCAACGTACACCGGCGATTTAAGCGTTTTAGATAGTTTTCGCCGGCCTTATCGACAAGGTTTGATGATTTCTACCAACCATTAAATGGTAAAACAGAAGCCTATCAAAAATTTCCACAAAAGGAAGGAGTATTCATGGCAGATAAAATGTGTGAAAACAATCAGGTCACTATTATGGGAGAAATTGTATCGGACTTTTCGTATAGTCACGAGGTATATGGGGAAGGATTTTATATGGTGGAAGTATCTGTCCACCGCCTGTCTAGTTTCGTCGATTATATTCCGGTGATGGTATCGGAGCGTCTGGTCAATGTGCAGGAGAGTGCGGAGGGAAAATGCGTCTATATTACAGGACAGTTCCGTTCATTCAACCGGCATGAGGAGCATAAAAACCGTCTGGTGTTATCGGTTTTTGCGAGGGAGTTTGAACTGGTTGAGCAGTTTGAGGAAGAAAATGCAGCCAACCAGATTTTTCTGGATGGATTTATCTGTAAGGAATCGGTATACCGAAAAACACCTCTGGGAAGGGAGATCGCGGATCTTCTGGTCGCAGTCAACCGGTCATATGGCAAATCGGACTATATTCCCTGCATCTGCTGGGGCAGAAATGCAAGATTTGCATCCGGATTCGAGGTCGGATCACATGTGCAGATCTGGGGAAGAATCCAGAGCCGCGAGTATGTAAAGAAAGTCAGTGAGACACAGGTGGAGCAGAGGGTTGCTTACGAGGTATCCGTCAGCAAGATTGAATTCCTGGAGTAGACTTGATTATTTGACGCTTTTGTGTTATCTTACATAGGATTTCATTTGGTTAAGAGATATCATGGAGGCTGAAATGGACAGAGGAGTGATTCAGGTTTATTATGGAGAGGGACATGGTAAATCGACCGCGGCAATCGGGAATGCAATTCGTATTGCCAGCGAGGGAAAAAGCGTCATTATCATTCAGTTCTTGAAGGGAAAAAATGAAAACGAACTGACATTTTTAAGCCGGCTGGAGCCGGAAATAAAAATATTCCGTTTTGCAAAATCGGATGAGTGTTTTGAGGCACTTTCCGAGGAGGCAAAACAGGAAGAAAGTATGAATCTGCGCAATGGATTCAATTACGGAAAGAAAGTCGTTACGACAGGTGCCTGTGATATGCTAATCTTAGACGAGGTACTTGGAATTGTGGACGAAAAGGTGATAAGCCCTGAAGAAATCGGTGAGCTGTTTGCCGCAAAGCCGGAAGAAATGACTCTGGTCTGCACAGGACGCGTTCTGGATGAAAAAATCCGTGAGGCAGCAGACGAGGTTTATAATATCGCACCGGAGAAATAGATTGACAGACTATGCCGGTGGTGGTAGAATGAAAGAAATACATGGGATAGAGGTCGCGTAATTCATGAGTAGCCTGTTGGATGTGGCAGACACAGTCGAATGCAGGTAAAAGGGGAAAGCGCCGAAAGAACCGGATGACTGCAGTCTGGTTTTTGGGCATGCGGTGAATAATCGTATGACTGTCAGAAGCGTATGAGCGTGGATGGAGAGCTATCAGATCTAAAAAAGGTTAGATTGACCAGCTCGTTTTGAGCTGGTTTTTTTATTTAGAAAGGAGAATAAAACAGTGGCAATTTTTAAGGGAGCCGGAGTCGCAATCGTGACACCAATGAAGAACAATGAGGAAGTTAATTATGATAAACTTGAGGAACTGATTAACCAGCAGATTGACGGTGGTACAGATGCCATCGTAATTGCAGGTACGACAGGAGAAAGCGCAACACTTACGATGGAAGAACACCGTGATGTGATCAAGGCAGCCATCGAGTTTACAAAACATCGTGTTCCGGTTGTGGCAGGTACCGGTTCAAACTGCACACGTACAGCCATCCAGCTTTCACAGGAGGCAGAAGAAGCGGGTGCAGACGGACTTCTTGTTGTGACACCATATTACAATAAGGCAACACAGGCGGGACTGATCAGTCACTATTCCCAGATTGCAGACAACACCAAGTGCCCGATCATCATGTACAACGTACCGGGGCGTACCGGATGCAATCTTCTTCCGGAGACCGTGGCAGAGCTGGTCCGCACCAAGAGTAATCTCGTAGGATTAAAGGAAGCAACCGGAAATCTGGCACAGGCCTCTAAGACCATGGCACTTACCGACGGAAAACTGGATCTTTATTCCGGTGAAGACGGTCTTGTTGTACCGCTTATGTCAATCGGAGCCGTTGGTGTTATTTCGGTATGGAGCAATGTGGCACCGGGCAAAGTACACGCAATGTGTGAAAGCTTCTTCAAGGGTGATATTAAGACAGCAAGAAAACTGCAGCTGGAGGCGCTTCCACTGGTAGATGCACTGTTTTCCGAAGTAAATCCGATTCCGGTTAAGAAGGCATTAAACCTGATGGGTATGGAAGTAGGACCGCTTCGTTCCCCACTCTGTGAGATGAGCGAGGCTAATGCAAAGAAACTTGCAGAAGTAATGAAAAATTATGGAATTTTAGCATAGATCAGGGAGGCACAAAAGAAAATGACAAGAGCGATCATGAATGGCTGCAACGGAAAGATGGGGCAGTGTATCACAGGAATCTGTGCACAGGACCCGGATATCGAGATTGTTGCAGGAATTGATACTTATGATGGAATCAAAAATGATTATCCGGTATTTTCCAGTCTGAATGAGTGTACGGTGGATGCGGATGTAATCATTGATTTTTCCAATGCAAAAGCGGTGGATGCACTGCTTGCTTATGGCGTGGAAAAACAGATTCCGATCGTGCTTTGTACGACAGGACTTTCCGAACAGCAGCTTGCCGATGTGGAAAAAGCATACGAAAAAGTTGCAATTTTAAAATCCGCAAATATGTCTCTCGGAATCAATACTCTGATGGAACTGCTCAAAAAAGCGGCACAGGTGTTCGCACCGGCAGGGTTTGATATGGAGATCGTAGAGAAACATCATAACCAGAAGCTGGATGCACCGAGCGGCACGGCACTGGCACTGGCGGATTCCATGAATGAGGCACTGGATGAGGCATATACCTATACCTATGACCGAAGCCAGAAGCGCCAGAAGAGGGATAAATACGAAATTGGAATATCTGCGGTTCGTGGAGGCAACATTGTCGGAGAGCATGAAGTGATTTTCGCCGGACAGGATGAGGTAATTGAATTTAAGCATACGGCATACTCCAAGGCGGTATTTGCAAAGGGTGCGGTGGAAGCAGCAAAATTCTTAAAAGGAAAGCCTGCAGGACATTATGATATGGCAGATGTCATTGAGGCAAAATAAACGGGAAGAGAGGCACTGATAATCAGTGCCTTTTTTGCGCAAAATGTTTGACAGTGCAGCTGGTTCATATTTATAATGGAAAGAAGAAACCTGACGATAAGAAAGAGGTAGAAAATGAAAAATAAAACCAGAAGGCTTGCAGCATTTTTGCTTTCTGCAGCAGTTGTCATAACTGCTGTTCCGGGAATGCAGGAACGGGTTTATGCCCAGAAAACCGGCGGATACACAGAGTCACCCAAAAGTGAAAATGTTCCGGTGGTAAAAGAAACAAAATCCAGGCTGAAAAAGGCAGAAGCAGTGCCGTCCGCCTATATGAACAAGTTGTCGGAACTTACGATCCGCTATCCTGGCGTGCGTGATCAGGGAAAATATGATACGTGCTGGGCATTTTCCGCAATCGGACTTGCGGAGTTTGATCTGATTGCAGACAATCAGACGGCAGACAAAAGTATTGATCTGAGTGAATTGCAGCTTGCCTATTTTACTTATAATAATGTAGAAGACCCGCTGGGTGGAACATTTGGCGATTCTTTAAATATTATGAACCATAAAAATTATCTGACCATGGGCGGAAATCTGGATTTCGCGAGCCGGACGCTTCTGCAGTGGGAAGGGGTGACGGACGAGAACCGTGTACCGTACGCTCTGGCACCGACCACCACGACACTGGCAAAAAGCTACGCTTTTGATCAGGATGTGGCACATCTGCAGAATGTATATATTATTAATATTCACAAAAATGTTACCCAGGTGAAACGTGAGATTATGCAGCACGGATCTGCCGGGCTGGGACTGTATATGGACGGAACGGCCAGTTATGTGGGATCTGCAGTCTATGCAGAAACAGGAGAGAATGTGGCAACCTATTACTGCCCGACAAGCAGTGTTACATCGAACCATGCAGTAAATATTGTGGGCTGGGATGATAATTTTCCGGCATCTTCGTTTAAAAATAAACCGGCAGGAGACGGAGCATGGCTTTGCAGGAACAGCTGGTCGGATAAGACAGAAAACAATATCAACAGTTATTTCTGGCTTTCTTATTATGATAAATCCATCGAGGATGCTGCATGGATTTTTGATTTTGAGTCTGCGGATAATTATGATTATAATTATCAGTATGATGGTGGGGCAGATGTGGGAAAACTGCGTGGAATTTCGACTTCAGCGAATATTTTCAGGGCAAAAAAGGCAGATAATGAACTGGTGAAAGCAGTTTCAATTTCCCTTTCCAAAGATGCGAATGTTCCATATACGATCCGTGTATATACGAATCTGACAAACCTGCATAATCCTAAGAGTGGCATACTTGCAGCAAAGGTGTCCGGTACAACAACGTATGCCGGAACCCATACCATCAGGCTGAATAAAGCGGTATCCGTACCTCAGGGAACTTACTATGCGGTTGTGGTAGAACTGCAGAAAAGCGGTGCCGGACTCGATATGGAATATGCAGTCAGTGACAGCAGTTTAACCAGCCGGGTATATTGTGATTATAATCAGAGTTTCCTCTATCGCGGTGGCAGCTGGGAAGATGTGGCGGATGTAAGCACCAGTTACGGCGGAAGAATCGGAAACATCTGTATCAAGGCATATGCGGATAATGCAGGGACAAGTATCGGTGCGGTAGAGAATATAAAAGCGGTCCGCTGTGCAAAAAATGCAGTGCGTATTTCCTGGGGCAAAACGGCAGGTGCGAAAGGGTATGAAATTTATCAGGCATCCAGCAAGAACGGAACTTATAAAAGGATTGCAGCTACAACGTCCACAAAGTACAAAATTAAGACAACCTCAAAGAAGTCGGTATATTATAAAGTACGCGCTTATAAGACAACGCAGGGTATTCGGATCTGTGGGAATTTTTCGGGATCTGTTGCTGTGAAACGTTAAAAGAAAGGAAAAAGAATGACCATTTTAATCAAAGGGGGACATGTCATCAATCCGGCAACACAGATGGATGAGGTGGCAGATGTCCTGATCGAAGATCAGAAGATAAAAAAGATTGGAAAAGAACTTCCGGAAAAAGAAGCCGAACGTGTGATCAATGCGGACGGATGTTATGTGATGCCGGGATTTATTGATATGCATGTACATTTCCGCGATCCGGGATTTGAACAGAAAGAGGATATTTATACCGGGATGCAGGCCGCTGCGCATGGTGGATATACGACAGTGCTGACCATGCCGAATACAAAGCCGGTAGCAGACAATCCGGATATTGTCAATTATGTGCACAACAAAGCAAAATCCGGGAGCTGTATTCATGTCCTGCAGGTTGGTGCGGTGACAAAGGGACAGCAGGGAAAAGAGCTTGCGGATATTGAAGGAATGGTTAAGGCAGGAAGTCCGGCAATCAGCGAGGACGGAAAATCTGTCATGGATGCCGCTTTGTATCGGGACGGTATGCTTGAGGCAGCGCGTCTGGGCATTCCGGTACTTGCCCATTGCGAAGATATCCATATGGTACGCGGAGGTGTCATGAATGCCGATGCAAAAGCAAAAGAACTGAGACTTCCGGGAATTACCAATTCCGTGGAGGATGTGATTGTTGCAAGAGATATTATTCTGGCAAAAGATACCGGGGCACAGCTTCATCTGTGTCATTGTTCCACAAAGGATTCCGTGCTCATGGTAAAAGTGGCAAAGGAAGAAGGTGTCCGGGTGTCGGCAGAAGTGTGTCCGCATCACTTTACGCTGTCCACAGACGATATGAAAGAAGCGGATACCAATTACAAGATGAATCCGCCACTCCGCACAAAGGAAGATGTGAAAGCACTGCGTGAGGGACTGCGGGATGGCATTATGGAAGTGATTTCCACAGACCATGCGCCACACACATTTGAAGATAAAAACCGTTCGATGCAGGAAGCACCGTTTGGAATTGTCGGACTGGAAACCGCCGCATGTCTTACACATAATGAACTGGTACTCGGTGGATATCTGACGCCGATGCAGATGGCAGCGTGTATGAGTTACCATCCGGCACAGATTGTCGGTATTGATAAGGGAGATATCCAGCCGGGAAAAGCGGCAGATGTCGTGATCTTTGATCCAGAGGAAACCTACCGCATTGACAAAAACACATTTGCTTCCAAGGGAAGAAATACACCGTTTGACGGGAAAGAAGTTACGGGACGTGTAAAGTGCACGATCTGTGACGGCGAAGTTGTATTTAATGAATTAAATAAGTAATAAATTAAGAAGGGAAATCAATCACATGATCAACAAATTAGTAGAAAAAATTAAAAAGACCAACGCACCTATCGTTGTGGGACTCGATCCGATGCTTTCTTATGTGCCGGAGCACATACAAAAAGCAGCGTTCGCTCAGTTCGGTGAGACGTTAGAGGGAGCAGCAGAAGCCATCTGGCAGTACAATAAAGCTATTGTCGATGCAACATACGACCTGATTCCTGCAGTGAAGCCGCAGATCGCGATGTATGAGCAGTTTGGTGTGGCCGGTGTAGCGGCATTCCAGAAGACGGTAGATTACTGCCACGAGAAAGATCTGGTTGTGATCGGAGATGTAAAGCGTGGGGATATCGGTTCCACATCCGCAGCCTATGCGACCGGACATCTCGGAAAAGTACAGATCGCAAGCAAAACATATACCGGTTTTAATGAGGATTTTGCTACAGTAAATCCATATCTGGGAACCGATGGTATCAAGCCGTTTGTGGATGTATGCAAAGAAGAAAAGAAAGGAATCTTTATTCTCGTAAAGACCTCCAATCCATCCAGCGGAGAGTTCCAGGATCGTCTGATCGACGGTCGTCCGCTGTATGAACTGGTTGGTGAAAAGGTAGCAGAGTGGGGAAGCGAATGTATGGGAGATTCCTACAGCTATGTTGGAGCAGTTGTCGGAGCAACGTATCCGGAGCAGGGGGAAATTCTTCGTAAAGTGATGCCGAAATCGTTCATTCTGGTACCGGGTTATGGTGCACAGGGAGGACAGGGCAAGGATCTGGTACATTTCTTTAATGAGGATGGATTAGGAGCAATTGTAAACTCTTCCCGTGGTATCATCTGTGCTTACAAACAGGATAAGTATAAAGAGCAGGGAATTACACCGGAGAACTTCGCAGATGCCTCCCGTCTGGCAGTCAAAGATATGATCGCAGACATATCCGGAGCACTTGCACAGAGATAAAAATAAAGTTGTGATTTTACAAAAGGGAGACAGTTGGATTTTATGAGCGAAAAATTTCAGGAAAATGTTACGGTGCTAAAGCAGCAGTGCATCGGAAAAGATATCTATGACATGACAATCCAGACGAAGCATATTGCAGGACATGCAAAGGCAGGACAGTTTGTATCATTGTACAGTAATGATGCCAGCAAACTGCTGCCACGTCCGATCAGCCTGTGTGGGATTGATGCAGAGGCAGGAACACTTCGTCTTGTATACCGGGTAACGGGAGAAGGAACCGGAACGGAAGAATTCTCCCGGTTAAAAGCGGGCGATACGATCTGGGTACTGGGACCGCTTGGAAACGGATTTACCGTGGAGCCGGGAAAGAAAGCTTTCCTGATCGGCGGAGGAATCGGAATTCCTCCGATGCTTGAACTTGCAAAGAGCATCAAGGCTGCCGGCACCTGTGAATTTGTCAGTGTGATGGGATACCGGGATGCACAGACGTTTCTTCTGGATGAATTTAAAGAACAGGGAGACTGTTACGTGGCAACGGAAGATGGAAGTGTCGGTGCAAAGGGAAATGTGCTGGATGCCATCAAAGAATATAAATTAAATGCAGATGTAATATATGCGTGCGGACCGACACCGATGCTGCGGGCATTGAAAGCATATGCAGCAGAGCAGGGCATGACCTGTTATATTTCCATGGAAGAACGGATGGCATGCGGAATCGGTGCATGTCTGGCATGTGTGTGCGATTCCAAAGAAAAAGATGCACATTCCAATGTGAAAAACAAGAGAATCTGTAAAGAAGGGCCGGTATTTCTGGCTGAGGAGGTGGATCTGTAATGAATACAAGTGTGGAATTATGTGGTGTTACCTTAAAAAACCCGGTAATGACGGCATCCGGAACCTTTGGCTCCGGAGCAGAATACAGTGAATTTACAGACTTAAACCGGCTTGGTGCGGTGGTTACCAAAGGTGTGGCAAATGTACCGTGGCCGGGAAATCCGACTCCGCGTGTGGCAGAAGTCTATGGCGGGATGCTCAACGCCGTGGGATTGCAGAATCCGGGAATTGATCTGTTCTGTGAGAGAGATATTCCATTCCTGAAAAAATATGATACTAAAATTATTGTAAACGTATGCGGACACTCGACAGAGGAATATGTGGAAGTGGTAAAACGGCTGGCAGAAGAGCCGGTGGACATGCTGGAAATCAATATTTCCTGCCCGAACGTAAAAGAGGGTGGAATTGCTTTTGGACAGGATCCGAAAGCGGTAGAAGCAATCACAAAGGAAATGAAAAAGTATGCAAAACAGCCGGTGATCATGAAACTGAGTCCGAATGTCACAGACATCACAGAGATGGCGCGTGCAGCGGAAGCAGGTGGTGCGGATGCCCTGTCTTTGATTAACACGATCACGGGAATGAAGATTGACATCAACCGGAGAAAATTTGTTCTTGCAAACAAGACCGGTGGAATGTCCGGTCCGGCCATTCATCCGGTAGCCGTGCGTATGGTTTATCAGACGGCACAGGCAGTAAAGATTCCGATCATTGGAATGGGAGGAATTATGAATGCTGCAGATGCAATTGAGATGATACTGGCAGGTGCGACAGCCGTATCTGTCGGCACCGCCAATTTCCAGAATCCGGCAGTGACCATGGAAATTGTAGAAGGGATTGAGCGCTACATGGAAAAATATCATGTGAGCGATATCAAAGAACTAATCGGTGCCGTTTCGGAATAAAGATATGGTAACTGTTTACTGTTTTTGAATATATTGTACCAGGGATTTCATTTTGGCAGCAATGTTTTCCAGAATCTGTGTGTTTACGGTCTCTGCATCCATTGTTTCGGATGCATGGGCGGTCAGTTCTTCAGAAACTGCGGAAATTGTCTGTACGGAATCTGAAATTGCCTGATTAGAGTTACGCAGATCTGTGGTATTGCTGGTCAGTTCCTCGCAACACAGTAAAAGTAACCGTTAAATAACAGCCGGATCCGTATTTAAGAACAGCATCCGAAACTTTGCGGGGCAGATCGCCTCGCAGGGTTGGGGATGCTGTTTCTTTTTATGATTCGCGCATTGAAAACCCACCGGAAGTATGCTAAAATTTAATAGAAAACTGCGAAATAACAAGGGCAGAATGCCTTTTGATACAGGAGGAAAGTATACAATGGAAAGTTACAAGAGTGAGTTCATTGAGTTTATGGTAGAGAGTGATGTTCTCAAATTTGGCGATTTTACACTGAAGAGTGGAAGAAAATCGCCATTTTTTATGAATGCAGGTGCATACGTGACAGGTTCCCAGTTGAAGAAACTCGGAGAGTATTATGCAAAGGCGATCCACGCCAGTTACGGGGATGATTTTGATGTGTTATTCGGACCGGCATACAAGGGAATTCCACTGGCTGTTGTTACCGCAATTGCATTCAGTGAATTGTACGGAAAAGAGATCCGTTACTGCAGTGACCGCAAGGAAGCCAAGGATCACGGGGCAGACAAAGGCGGATTTTTAGGAAGCAGCTTAAAAGATAAAGACCGCGTGGTGATGATCGAGGATGTGACGACATCCGGCAAGTCCATGGAAGAAACTGTTCCAAAAGTACGTGGGGCTGCAAACGTTGAGATCGTTGGTCTTATGGTCAGCTTAAACCGCATGGAAGTCGGACAGGGCGGCGTAAAGAGCGCACTCGATGAAATTCATGAGAAATATGGTTTTGAAGGAAAAGCAATTGTTACCATGGAAGAAGTGGTAGAACACTTATATAATCGGGAATGTCAGGGCAGAATTGTAATTGATGACACGATCAGGAAAGCAATCGATGCCTATTATGAGCAGTATGGATGCAAATAAGCAAAAAGGTTGTAGGAAAGAGAGACGCATATGAGAAACCGGAGAAGACGTGGCTATAAGTTTACCGAGAAAAAACATTCCAGACAGGGAATATTGGCCACGGTATTAGCACTTGCTCTTCTGGTATGGTATCTTGTGTTCCTGAAGCTTGCTTTTCAGGGAGGCGGTTCGCTGTCTGCTTATTATGGGAGCGCAGGAGTCGTTGCGATGATCGCAACATTTGTTGTTCTTGTCATCGCAGCCAAAAGTCTGCGGGAAGAAGATTCCTTCCAGTTGTTTCCGAGACTGGGACTAGGACTGACCCTTTTGGATATGGTATGCTGGATCGGAACCTATATCTGGGGATTTTTGAGCTAAAAATTATAAGAAGGAAACAAACTATGAGCTTTAGAGAGATCAATCACAAAAATAACGAGGAATACTGGGAACGGCTGGAACTTGTGATGGAGCGCATTGAGGCGGTCAGCGAGGAGGAAGCCTCCAGTGTGGAAGAACTGTACCGGGGATATTTCTTTGAAATGTCGGAACTGTTTCTGGTTTTGTATAAATTAGCAGAAGCGTCCCTGAGTGGAAAACTGGCAGAAATTTCCACGCTGGAAGGGAAAAAGATCAATCGCCGTCTGTATCTGGATGTGCAGGAAGATTATGCGGACAGTTATGCAAACCCAGCATATGCCGTCAGTAAGATGGGCTGGGAATACGGACCGCTGCTCTCGGCATTGGATGCCAGACTGCATGGAATTTATACCAGCTGTATGGAAGGAAATATCCGTTATCTGTGTATTTATGCGGAACTGTTTGTGGAAATTTACAACTGTTTTGAGGATGCACAGAATCTGAATGTGCACGAGATCAGAAAATGCATTTATTCTTTTATGCATGATTACACAGAAATTTTTAATGCGGATGCGATCTGCAGACTGATCGATCCGGAATATGATTATTTCACCCAGATCGTGATGGAAGCGGAGCTGGATCATCCGGCATATCTGTACCGTTATGGTCTGTATATCGGAAAAGATGAGACGGAGTCCGCACATTTTCTGCATTCCTTGACAAAGCAGCAGATGCAGGCAATGGCGGATACATTTACCGAAGGATACCGGATCGGATTTGAAACAACCGGAAAAGATATTTCTAAAAAGTCGGTAGTGGAGATCCGTTATCCGCTGGGATTCGAGCGGATGGTACGCGCCGCCGTACACAATTTTAAAAAGATCGGATTGCAGCCGGTGCTGCGTCCGTACTCTATTTCCCTGAACAAGCAGTTTACTTACGATCACAAAGAGGACCGCGGGCTGTGGCTGGATAAGGCACTCATCGAGCGGGGACTCGAAGTTGACCGTACTGTCTGGGAAAAACACAAAGCGATTGCTCCAAATTACGGAGGACCGGCAGTGATCGAAATTTTCGGGACAAAGCCGTTTTCGCCGGAGCAGAAAGAGGAGCGCGTTACCTATACCGACAAACAGAGGGAAATCGATGTGTATGAGCGCAGCGAGAAGAGCCAGCTGATCAATCATTACATTCACGGGGAGGAACGCAGTTTTACGATTATTGCTTACCCGGTTCCGTCCATCGGAGAAAAATACGAAGAAATCTTTGCGGAAACGGTGCATATCAATACGCTTGATTATATGCTTTACCGCAATATGCAGCAGAAGATCATTGATGTGCTGGATACGGCGGACCGTGTGCACATCAAAGGCTGTAACGGAAACCGCACGGATCTGTATGTAAAGATTCATCCGCTTTCCGATCCTGCCAAAGAGACCGCATTTGAAAACTGTGTGGCAGATGTCAATATTCCGGTCGGGGAAGTGTTCACATCTCCGGTATTGCAGAAAACAGAAGGAAAGCTGCACGTCACACAGGTCTATCTGGGGGAATTCCTTTTCAAGAATCTGGAACTGGATTTTGAAAACGGAAGAATTACAGCTTATTCCTGTACAAATTTTGATTCTGAGGATGAAAACCACAAGTATATAGAGGACAATATTCTGTTCCATCACAAAACACTTCCGATGGGAGAGTTTGCAATCGGAACAAATACCACCGCATACCGGATGGCACGGAAATACCAGATCGCGGATAAGCTTCCGATTCTGATTGCGGAAAAGACAGGTCCGCATTTTGCGGTCGGAGACACCTGTTACACGTACGATGAGGACAACATGACATACAATCCGGATGGAAAAGCGATCATCGCAAGGGACAATGAAATTTCAATCCGGCGCAAAGAAGATATTTCAAAAGCATATTTTAACTGTCATACCGATATTACGATTCCGTATGATGAGTTAGGAGCGATTACAGTAGTACGTGCAGATGGCACGACGACAGATATTATAAGAAACGGGCGGTTTGTTGTTCCGGGAACGGAACCGTTAAATGAGCCGCTGGATGCAATGGAACCATAAATTTTTTCAATCTCAAGAAGTGCTTCCTGCGTATATTCCTGAAATGTTTTCTTCTTCGCCATATCGTTCTTTTTCTCCTTTTTAAACTCTTCAATTTTCTCTGTTACGGGATAGGCATTTCTGCCGGAAGGGGAACCCTTCTTCGGATGGATCATCCGCAAACACTTTCGGAATTCCCCTTCAGAAAGATGCTACTTCCGTAGGACGCACATACCTTTTAAGGTATATAAGTGCGCTCTTCTGCTTTCAGCATCCGAGTTTTTCTTACTCAAACGGAAGTTCTTCTCCGTCTGGAAGATGCATAAATCCATCTGGATCGGTATCTTCTTTCTTTTCTGATCCTGACAGTTTCTTCCCTTCTGCGAAATAATGTTCTTCTACAATCACGTTGGTGGCATAAACTTTATTCCCCTCCTGATTCACATAGCTTCCTGTCTGGATCCGTCCGCTTACTAAAATCTTCAAACCTTTTTTCAGATATTTTTCTGCAAACTCAGCATTCTTCCCAAAGGTAACACAGGAAATAAAATCTGTTTCTGCCTTTCCATCCTTTCGATATCGTCTGTCTACTGCCAGCGTGTATCGTGCCATTGCAGTACTGTTTTCATCCTGGCGTCCGTCTCCTGAGGAGTTGGCAGATGAACTGGAAATTCCGGTTGATAAAATCTCTGATACGCTGAAGGTGTCCGGCCGTCATATTTCGGTGGATGCGCCTTTTGTGGAAGGAGAGGATAACAGCCTGTTGGATGTGTT
>OGYO01000877.1_pt1 | contig 16133 bp, 13 predicted proteins | sample 1576561 | NCBI WGS metagenome assembly OGYO01 (sample SAMEA3541507, study PRJEB24748) | human gut metagenome | biome: human gut; feature: human-associated habitat; material: faeces | place: China | collected 2012 | reverse complement strand
GAAAGCGCTGACGCTTGAATGATTCTCGCCGGTCGGCACTCTGCGCAAAGGGGGGACTTTCTGTTTCAGCGGGCTGGGCGGCGTGTGTGGTTGGCACACGCTGGCGCTTTTCCTGTAAAATCCGAAATTGACGGTAGCTGATTCGTCCTGTGTCCAGCGCCTTGCTTTGCAGGTTTTCTGCCGCCTGTGCGGCTTTTTCGGAAACAACCGTCTGGGCGTATTCTTCCGGCGTCTGCTGCTCGGTATCTGCTGCAGATTCCGCCTGCCGCACTGTCTGCTTTCGCTTGGCTTCAGCTTTTTGCAATGCCGCGCGTATCAGCCGCTTGCGCTTATACTCCATAGTCAGCGCTCCCCACGGTTGGCGGCGCTGCGCTCCTGCATCAGGCGTTTATACTGGTCAGGGGTGCATTTCATCGGCATAATCCCAATGGGGGTCGGTAAGAACAGCTCCGGGTCACGAAACAGCTTTTCGTAGTAGCGGAACTGTTTGTCGGTCAGGCTGCAAAATTCCTCCCCGGAAAAACCGCAGATGAAGAAATTGCCCGCGATAACATCGTAGTCCTCAATGCAACGGTTCAGCGGCAGACCGTCCACCTTGCCCGAATCGTTGCAGACAAGCGCCACATTGTCCTTTGACCACGGGTATACGGCTCGCATATACCCGCCGACAAGCTGCTGAAGGGGGTGCAGCTCATTTGCAGCAAGCCGTTCCTCCGGATACTTGCCCGGCTGAACATACAGAATACGGATTTTGTTTTCGTTAGACATTGCAATAGCTCCTTTTTTGACAATAAAAATACCGCTGTATCGGGTGATACAGCGGGGGTGACAAATATAAAGTGTCCGGCTCCTTATGCGTTAGACGGGGGCGCTTGCTTGGTAGCCACCTTCGCCGCCACAAACCACCGTCCATCTTCAAACCATAACTCGCGCTCTTTGCCTTGAATCATACAGGTGTAGCGGTCCCCAACGCCGCCCACGTCGGCGGCACGGCGGCAGATGTCCTTGATCTTGTCGATTTTGTAGACCTGCCCTTTATCAAAAATAATCTGCAGAGGTCGCAATCGTCCCTCGGTGCTGAAGCGCACATCGACTTCCACATAGCGCTTTTCTCGTTGAATCATTTACGATGCCTCCTATGCCGTATGAAAATACCCGACCGGGTGGATGTTGTGGTCATCGTAGGCGTTAATGCCGCCCAGCACCGGGTCTGTGTATACTACGGCCCTCTGCACACTGCGGTAGCCGTACCGCTGGCGCAGGGTGTCCACGGCTTTGTCGATGTGCTCCAGCTTCTCGCGCTTTTCCTCATTGGAGAAAAAGCCTAATTGCACTGCGCAATCCGCGGGGCACAAGTCGGCACCGCGCACACCGATGCTACGCAGGGGCTTTGGCCACGAGTAATTGCGCTTGAATAAATCAAAGGCAATGCGGGCAATTTCGATGCTCACATTGGTGGGGCTATCCAGCTTTCGACGGCGCGTAAAGCCGGACAGTTCATTATCCCGCACATAAATCTCCACCACATTGCACTTGCTGCCGAGGTCGCGCATACGCATGGCAACGCTTTCGGAAAGCAGCACCAGCATCAGCCATACATCTTCGTCCGTAGTCAGATCGCGCGGCGTGGTGGCGCTGTTGCCCACACTCTTAATGGCGGAATGTGCATCCTGCTTGGCGACCGGCGTTTGGTCCAATCCGCGCGCAAATGCCGAGAGCGTATAACCCATCACGCCAAACCAGCCCTTGAGGACTTCAGGATTCATTTCCGCAAGCTGACCGATGGTGCGGATGCCGTAATTGCCGAGCTTGCGCTGTGTGGCTGCACCAACATACAAAAGATCTCCCGCAGGCAACGGATATACGATTTCCTTATAGTTTTCCGGCTCAATAATTGTGATAGCATCCGGCTTTTTGTAGTCACTGCCGAGTTTCGCGGTAATTTTGTTGAAAGAAACACCAATGGAAACGGTGATACCCAATTCACGCTTTATACGCACACTGATTTCCTTTGCGATCTTGACGGGGCTTCCGAACAACCCTACGCTGCCGGTTATATCCAGCCATGCTTCGTCAAGCCCAAAGGATTCAACTTGATCTGTATAATCATTAAAAACTTCTCGCACATAGCCGCTGTACTTCTGGTATTTTCCATAGCTGGCGGGTACAATAATTAAGTCACGGCAGTGCTGCTTGGCTTCCCATATTGGCATCCCTGTTTTCACGCCCATCCGCTTGGCGGGGTAACTGGCGGTAAGTACAATGCCGTGTCGTGCTTCCGGGTCACCGCAGACCGCAATGCTTTTCCCGCGCAGTTCAGGATGCTCCTGCATCTCAACACTGGCATAGAAACAATTACAATCGCAATGTAATATATGCCGTTGCCCCATATTGCCCTCACCTCCGTTAGCTCTATTATAATTACACATTGTTTCACTTTCAAGTGCTTTTTTTAGCACAAAATATGAAAATTCGTGTAATCGTACCCTTGACTTTACTTGGGCGAGGATGTACAATAATGTTGAGGTGATATACCGTGAGTAATTGGAGCAGCCGAATCCGCGCTGAACGTGAGCGTCAGAATCTCACCCGTGAGCAGGTAGTGCAGCGTATGTTGCAATTCTTACCCGATTCCGAAAAAGCCGTCACCACAAGAACTCTGATGGCTTGGGAGGCCGGTGAACGTGAACCCCGTGTTACCGTAGGTCTAGCGTTGGCGCTGGCACTAGGTGTTGAAGATATGACCGACTTATATCTGGATTCCGAACCCAAATTGAACCGAACGGGGCAGCAGCGCTTGGGCGAGTATCGTTCGATGCTTTTGCATACAGCCGAATTTGTGGAACGGCAGGAACACACACTGCGTCTGTTGCCGGTCTATTTACAGCCCGCCTCTGCCGGTACCGGTCAGTGGCTGGACGATGACGCCCAAGACTGCGTTCCCTTGAAGCCGTCCGGGCCGTTGTGGAAAAAGCGCGAAAGCGGGATGACGACTGCCCCATGCCGGAAGGCTTTTTCCTGGTGAAGGAAGGCAGACGCGCCGGGCTGTACAAGCTGGAGACCAAATCGGACGGAGACAGTCAGGAAATCCGGCTTGGTCCTCCGCTTCTGGTCAAAGGCATGACGCGGGGAGCTGACGGCAACGAATGGGGCCTGATGCTGGAATGGATTGACCCGGACGGTAACAGGCACGCATGGGCCATGCCCGTGGAAATGCTGTTCCGGCAGGGAAGCGACTGGTACAGCATACTGGCCTCCGGCGGGTGGTTCGGCAATCCGTCCACCCGGTCGAAGCTGGCGGCATTTCTGTCCACGGTCCGGCCCCTCCGACGGATACGCTGTGTTTTGCGCACGGGCTGGCATGAATCCGTCTACGTCCTTCCCGATACCGTTTACGGCGTAACAGAAGAAGACATCGTGCTGCAATCCTCGCAGCATGGCGGCTTGTACCGTACATCTGGAACGATGGAAGGCTGGCGGGAGATAGCGGAATTGTGCGTCGGCAACTCCCGTCTCAGTTTCGCGTTATGCGCGGCCTTCGCCGGGCCTTTGCTTCGCCCGGCCGGTCTGGAAGGCGGCGGCTTCAGCTTTGAGGGAGGCTCATCCTCCGGTAAGACCACGGCATTGCAGATCGCCGCCTCCGTCTGGGGCGGTCCTGAGCATGTCCGAAGCTGGCGGGCTACGGACAACGGGCTTGAAGGCATCGCCGCCCTGCACAACGACAATGTGCTGATTCTGGATGAAATGGGGCAGGTCAACGGACGTGTTCTTGCCGAATGCGCCTACATGCTGGCCAACGGACAGGGCAAAGGCCGCTCGAACCGTGAAGGCGGAATTCGTCGTTCCCAGAACTGGCGTCTGCTCTTTCTCTCCAGCGGCGAACTTGGGCTTTCCGACAAGCTGGCCGAGAACGGTCTGAAGTCCAGAGGCGGACAGGAAGTGCGTTTCGTGGGGCTGCCTGTGGACTCGTTCATGCTCACCAGCCTGCATGGTCTTCCCGATGCCGGAGCCGTGGCCAATCGTATCAAGTTGCTTGCTTCCGAACATTACGGCCATGCGGGGCATGATTTCCTGCAAAAGCTGACGCAGACCGAAACACTGAATACTGTCCGGTCGGAAATAGGCACGGCAATGGCCGATGCCGTCAGGCATCTTGTTCCCGAAGGCGCTGACGGACAGGTACGACGTGTGGCCATGCGTTTCGCCCTGTGCGGCATGGCCGGAACGCTGGCCATACGACTGGGCATCCTTCCCGCCACTCTGGACGTGCTGAACTGCATCGAAACCTGCTTCCGGGACTGGCTCACGGCAAGAGGAGGTACCGGAGCCTCTGAAGATGCCGCCATCCTTTCCACGGTACGGCTGTTCATCGAACAGCACGGCGCAAGCCGCTTTCAGGACTTGGATACGCAAATGTCCACCTGCATCAACCGGGTGGGCTTTCGACGCAAAGTGAACGGCAGGACGGAATATATTGTTCTTCCTGAGTCCTTCAAGGCGGAAGTGATCAAGGGCTATTCCCCCCGGCGGGCGGGAGAGGTGCTGCGGGCTGCCGGGTGGCTGCATCAAAGTGATGGAAGAAGCACTACCAAACGTGATCTGCCCGATATGGGGAGAGTCCGTGCCTATGTTCTCATCCTCCCAGATGAACAGGATGAGGAAAATACCACCCCTCAGTCTTAGCCATGCTCAAAATCATGTGGGCATTGTGGGCATGTGGGCGAGAGCTTGCCATTCCTTGCTTTGCGCCGCCCACATACCCCAAAAAGCAAGTGGGCAGGCGGGAAAAAGTGGGCGCAACAGGGCGATGTTCCGCCCACATGCCCACTTTCGCAAGAATATGATTTTCCGATGTGGGCGTTGGAAAATATTGCGGCTGTTGGCTTCGCCCACATGCCCACTTCGCCCACATCAAAATTCTATACGGGAGAAAGAGCTATGTCCTATCTCGTACTCCACATGGACAAATTCAAGAAGGAAGCCATACGCGGCATCCAGAGCCACAACCGGCGGGAGCGGGAGAGCCACAGCAACCCCGATATTGACTACGACAGAAGCGCGGCGAACTACGAGCTGCACGAATCCGCCTCGTCGAACTATGCCGAGGCCATTCAGAACCGTATTGACGACCTCCTGCTGGTCAAGGCTGTAAGAAAGGACGCCGTGCGTATGTGCGGGCTTATCGTCACCTCGGACAAGGCGTTTTTTGATGGCCTCACGCCGGAGGAAACAAGGCGTTTCTTTGAGGAGAGCAAAGCCTTTCTCACGGAGTTTGTGGGCGCGAAGAATGTCATTTCCGCAATGGTTCACATGGATGAAAAGACGCCGCACATGCACTTCCTTCATGTGCCGGTGACGCCGGACGGGAGGCTCAACGCCAACAAAATCTATACCCGTCAGAGTCTGAGGAAACTGCAATCAGAACTTCCCGCTCATCTGCAAAGCCGGGGTTTCGTCATTGAACGCGGTGTGGAGCAGACTCCCGGCTCCGCAAAAAAGCATCTGGATACCCGCGAGTTCAAGCAGCAACAGGAAGCGTTGGAAAAACTGATTCAGGAATCCGAAGAGACTTCCCGAAATTCACGGCAGCTTATCAGCGCATTGGAACAGCGTGAGGAAGAGTTGAGAAAGAGCATTGAAGAGTATGAGCGGCAGGCTGAGGAGGCGGAAAAGGTTCTTCGGGAAGATTCCTCTCTGCCGAAAGCCTCATTTTTCAATTATCCGTCCGTGCTGGAAAAAGCCTCCTTTATTATTGAAGAGTTGAAAAAGGCGCTTGCCGTCAAGCATCTTGTCCAGACAGAGAAGGAAATTCTGCAACGGGAAGTGGAGTCGTTACGCCGGAAACAGACGCGGCTTGAAACGGAACATACGGCCCACAGGAAACAGAGCCATGAGGAAAAAGAGGAGCTGGAGAGTCAGTTGAAGAAAATGAAGAGAATCATGGCAGGCTATCAGGAATTTCTGCTTCTGCCGGAAATCCGTCCGCTGCATATCGAGTTCGTGGAGCGCAAGCGTGCCGAACAGCTTCAGTGGCAGCAGGAAGAGGAACGGCAGCGGCAGGAGCAGGAAGTGCGGGACAGGGAGCGTCGGCAGGCGCGCTCCGCCCGTGGCATGAGGATGAGGTAAGGCGTCGGGAGGAAATCTTCGTACAGGCCGAAGATATAGCCCACTATGCTTCACTTCGTGAAGCGTGGGCGACCGTTCCGCTCGACCGGAAAGACAAAACGCCAATCCGGGGCATTGCCCTAGCGAAACACAGGAGAACACACCATGACCATTACCGCGACGCAACTCAGAGAAATCAGACAGGAGTTCGCCAAGCTCAAACCCGCCTCCATCACGCTGGATGGAAACCACGCCATGACCGTGAAGCAGGCGATTTTCATCCTCGCCTCGACGCTGGAACGGATGAAAAAACGCGGCTTTGACACGCAGGAGATTGTCGAAAAACTGCATGAGAAAGGGATTGAGGTGAAGGCCCAAACCCTGACCAAGTATCTGACCGGAGCCCGACGGCAACGGGAAGGACAGAAAGCCTAAAAGAGAGACACGCCCCGGCCCGCCTGCCGCACCACGAACTTCATTGTTGCTGATATACCGGATGATGAACTGTGAAGGCAACGCCAATTTTGTCTGACAAGGTGTACTTTAAAATAAGGAGGGGCAGAAGACAGAAATATCGTCCAATGGAGATTGACAAAGTACTTTTTGTTATCCCAAAAAAATAAAAGATCATCAAAAAAATACATTGGGTTAAATAGATTTTTGACGAAAATTGAACGCGCTATTGCCCCGTAAGTAGACAGGTTACGGGCGCGGCAACGTTATCCCGTTCCCGTAGTCCTGGCATGGGGAGGTAAGAGAGCCTTTGGCCCCTGTTCGGCCCAAGAGGTCACATTGTGCGAACAAGCTTTTTCGTATAGTATCCGGGCACGTCAATTTTTTTCTTGGTGAATACTCGTACTCCCCCCCACCGGACACCTTGTGAACGGAAAAGTCGGGTTACACGACACAGTCTAATCTTCCAATCGGGGCAGCAAGCTCATGACAGAGCAACAAATCGAACAAGAGCTGATAAAGCACCTGACTGATCTTAAATATATTTATCGACAGGATATTCACGATCGCGCTTCGTTGGAGGCCAACTTCCGGGAGAAATTTGAAGCTCTGAACCGGGTACGCCTGACAGACGGCGAATTTTCACGCCTGCTGGAACAAATTGTTACCCCAGACGTGTTCAGCGCCGCCCGGTTTTTGCGTGAACGCAACAGCTTTGAACGCGACGACGGCACACCGCTCTTCTACACACTGGTCAATATCAAGGACTGGTGCAAGAACACCTTTGAAGTTGTCAACCAACTCCGCATAAACACAGATTACAGCCACCACCGCTATGACGTCATATTGCTCATCAATGGCGTCCCTGTAGTGCAGATTGAGTTGAAAACGTTGGCTATCAGTCCGCGCCGGGCAATGCAGCAAATTGTTGACTACAAAAATGATCCCGGCAACGGCTACGGCAAAACACTGCTCTGTTTTTTGCAATTATTCATTGTCAGCAACATGAGCGACACATGGTATTTTGCCAACAACAACAACCGCCATTTCAGTTTTGATGCGGATGAACGCTTTTTGCCGCTCTATCAGTTTGCAGGAGACGACAACAAAAAAATTACCCAACTTGATCGTTTTGCAGACCATTTTCTGGCCAAATGCACGCTGGCAGAGATGATCAGCCGTTATATGGTGCTGGTGGCCAGTGAACAAAAGCTCATGGTTATGCGCCCTTATCAAATATATGCCGTCCAGGCCATTGTGGACTGCATTCACCAAAACTGTGGCAACGGCTATATCTGGCACACCACAGGCAGCGGCAAAACGCTGACTTCCTTTAAGGCGTCCACCTTGCTCAAAGACAACCCGGACATAGAAAAATGTCTGTTTGTGGTTGACCGCAAAGACCTTGACCGTCAGACGCGGGAAGAGTTCAATCGCTTTCAGGAAGGCTGTGTCGAGGCTAACACCAACACGGCTGCGCTGGTGCAGCGGCTGCTTTCCGATGATTACGCCGACAAGGTCATCGTCACCACCATTCAGAAACTGGGGCTTGCCCTCGATGCCGGCAATCCCGGCAACTACAAGGAGCGTCTGAAACCGCTGCGTAACAAGCGCATGGTGTTCATTTTTGACGAGTGTCACCGTTCTCAGTTTGGTGATAACCACAAAGCTATCAAAGACTTTTTCCCAAATGCTCAATTGTTCGGCTTCACTGGAACACCTATTTTTAAAGAAAACGCTTCCTATACGCAAATCACAGGGGAGCAAGGTTACTATAAAACTACAGCGGATATTTTTCAGCGTGAGCTACACGCCTATACTATCACTCATGCCATTGAAGATCGCAACGTGCTGCGTTTTCTTGTTGAATACTACAAACCAGAGGACAAAGGCGCCTCCAGGCTCAACGAGTCGATGCGCAAGCGTGCTATTGTGGAAGCTATACTGGATAAACACAATGCCTCAACCGCACAGCGCAAGTTCAATGCGCTGTTTGCCACATCGGGCATCATTCACGCGATAGAGTATTATCAACTTTTCAAAGAGATTCAGGCAGAGCGCACGGCGGCGGACAGCCATTATGAGCCGTTGAACATCGCCTGCGTGTTTTCCCCACCTGCAGAAGGCAACAAGGATGTGCAGCAGATTCAGGAAGACCTGCCACAGGAAAAGCACGATAATGCCGAAGCTCCCGAAGAAAAAAAGGCTGCGCTCAAAACTATTATTGCCGACTATAATGCCAGCTACAACACAAATCACAGCATCAATGAATTTGATCTGTACTATCAGGACATACAAAAGCGCATCAAGGATCAGCAATATCCCAATGAGGACTTGCCTCACGCGCAAAAGATCGACGTCACCATTGTGGTGGATATGCTGCTCACCGGTTTTGATTCCAAATTTCTCAACACGTTGTATGTGGACAAAAATCTCAAGCATCATGGCCTGATTCAGGCATTTTCGCGTACTAATCGCGTGCTGAACGACACCAAGCCCTATGGCAAAATTTTGGACTTCCGCCAGCAGAAAAAGGCCGTTGATACGGCCATAGCCATGTTTTCCGGCGAACAATCCGACACCGCCAGAGAGATTTGGCTTGTTGATCCCGCCCCTGCTGTCATTGCCAAATTGGAAAGCGCAGTCACACAGCTGGATGCCTTTATGCACTCCCAGGGCCTGACATGCGCCCCGGAAGACGTGAACAATCTGAAGGGTGACGAAGCCCGCTGCCAGTTCATCAATCTGTTCAAAGAGGTCAAGCGCCTGAAAACCCAGCTTGACCAATATACGGATCTCACCCCGGAAAACGCTGAAACCATAGAAAAGATTATTCCTGCCGATCAGTTGCAGGGCTTGCAGGGGGTGTACCTGGAAACTGCCCAGCGCCTGAAAGCCCAGCAGGAAAAGAAGGACGGCAAGGCCAACTCTGCAGATGATGCGGTTCAGCAACTGGAATTTGAGTTTGTGCTTTTTTCCTCCGCGGTGATCGACTATGATTATATCATGAAGCTCATTGCCGGATATACCCAGGCGGTTCCGGGCAAGCAGTCCATGACCCGCGACGAACTCATCGGCCTCATCCAGGCCGATGCCAAATTTGTGGACGAGCGCGACGACATTGCCGCCTATATCAAGACGTTGAGCACTGACAAGGGCATGAGCGAGGCCGCTATCCGTGAAGGATACAAGCAGTTCAAGGTCGAAAAAAATGCTCGCGAGCTGGCGGAAATCGCCGCAAAACACGGTCTTGAAGCGGACTCTCTGCAAGCTTTTGTGGACAGCGTCATGCAGCGCATGATCTTTGACGGCGAGCAGCTCGGCGAGCTGCTCGTCCCTCTGGGCTTGGGCTGGAAGGCCCGTACACAAAAAGAACTGGCCCTGATGGAAGACCTTATCCCCCTGCTGCACAAGCTTGCCAAGGGGCGCGACATTTCGGGGCTGGGAGCCTATGAGTAAGATGGAAATGATGGCAAGAGACAAAAAGAAGGGCGCTCTGGTGCCGCGTTTGCGCTTTCCTGAGTTTCGAGACGCGGGGAAGTGGGAAATGCGCTATGGCAATGACTTATTTGACAATATTATCAATAAAAATCAAAATTTCGATTTGCCTATTCTTGCTATAACACAAGAACATGGTGCTATTCCACGTAGTACTATCGAATATAACGTATCTGTTACTGAGAAAAGTATAGAAAATTACAAGATTGTAAATATTGGAGATTTTATAATTAGTTTAAGGTCATTTCAAGGGGGTATCGAGTATTCTCATTTTTGTGGATTATGTAGTCCTGCATACATCATTCTTAGGAAGAAAGTAATTTTGAATGATGTTTTCTTCAAATTTTTCTTTAAAAGTGAGCATCTCATATCTAGGCTTAATGTAAATATTGAAGGCTTACGTGATGGAAAGATGATCACCTATAAACAATTCTCTGAAGTTCTTTTACCCTTTCCCTCGCCAGCAGAGCAACAACGTATCGCCGACTGCCTTTCCTCCCTTGAGGAGCGCATCGCCGCCGAGACTAGTAAGCTCGATAGGCTCAAAGAGCATAAAAAGGGGCTGCTCAAACAGCTTTTCCCGGCAGAGGGCGAAACGCTGCCAAAGTTGCGGTTTCCTGAGTTTGGAAACTCTGGGAAATGGCAAAAAATAGCATTAGGTGATATTTGCGATATCATTCCTGGATATACGTTTCCTGAATGTTTGCAAGGTAAGATACATGGACTCTATCCATTTTGTAAAGTTAGTGACATATCTAAAGCAGTAAGCGAGCATGGCGGGTTATTGGATAGAGCTCTAAATTATGTAGGCGATGATGAGCTTTCGATATTGAAAGCGAAGCCGCTTCCTGTTGGGACTACCGTATTTGCAAAGATCGGAGAGGCACTTCGACTTAATAGACGAGCCATTACTACAGTTGAATGTCTCATTGATAATAATGCAGTAGGGATTAAAGCAAAAGCAAAAAAATCAACTGATTATTTTCTGTATACACTATCACAACTGATAGATTTAAGTGAATACTGTGGGGGAGCTGTTCCATCTGTAAACAAAACAGTATTAGAAAATATTTCCGTAGTGATTCCTACCAGTTATGAACAACAACGCATCGCAGACTGCCTATCATCTCTTGACGAGCTTATCACCTCCCGGACAAAAAAAATTGATCTGCTCAAAGAGCATAAAAAAGGGCTTATGCAGCAGCTTTTTCCACGCATTGATAAGGTTCTGGCATGAGTGATTCACGAAAAATCTGGGAATTTCCATCCCTGCCCCAACTGGTGAGGCGCCTGCGGGATGACCTGAATAACGTAAATTATGTATTGCTGTTCGCCTACAACGGCACAGGAAAAACCCGCCTTTCCATGGAATTCAAGAATGCCGGAAAAAGAAACGGTTTCAGCGACACACTCTATTTCAACGCCTATACCGAGGATCTCTTTTTCTGGGACAATGATCTTGAAAACGATACGGAGCGTTACTTACGTCTTAACACCGCCTCCAGATTTTTTTCCGGTTTTAAAGAGCTGGCGTTGGAAGAAAAAATTTTTTCATATCTCGAACGCTATGCAAATTTTGACTTCAAGATTGACTATGAACAGTGGTTGATTTCGTTTTCTCGTGGCGAAGAAGAAAATATCAAGATTTCTCGTGGCGAAGAGAATATCTTTATCTGGTGTATTTTCCTTGCCATTTGCACCCTTGTCATTGAAGGTCACGAGTCGTATGCATGGGTGAAATATATCTATATTGATGACCCCATATCATCTCTTGATGATAATAACGCCATTGCCGTGGCCACAGACCTCATCAATACACTAAAAAAACCAGAAAATACCATAAAGTGCATCATTTCTTCCCATCATGGATTGTTTTTTAATGTCCTGTGGAATGAGTTCAGGCGCTCACGTACAAAATATAACACTTATTTCTTTTACCGCACGGCACAAGGTGAAAAGTACTCCCTGCAAAAAACGGATGAAGCGCCCTTCTTCCATCACGTAGCCATGCTCAGCGAGTTGCAGCATGCTGTAGAGAGTAACCAAATCTACACGCATCATTTCAATGCGTTGCGCAGTATTATGGAAAAAACAGCCGTCTTCTTTGGCTACAAAGATTTTTCATCGTGCATTCATGGAGTTGATGACGAAGTGCTGTATACGCGCGCCCTCAATCTCTTGAGCCATGGCCAATACTCCATCTATACCCCTCGGGAGATGATGGACGACACCAAAGAGCTTTTTAAAAGTATTTTCACGGCGTTTCTGAACCGCTACCAGTTTGAAATTCCCAAACTCACCAAAGAAATTGCCAGCACCTCTAACTCCAAGGAACAGTCATGACCGAACAAAATCAAAAACAACTGGGCGCTGTCCTTTGGAGCATTGCCGATACCCTGCGCGGAGCCATGGACGCGGACGACTTCCGCGACTATATGCTTGCCTTTCTCTTTTTGCGCTACCTGTCTGACAATTATGAGGCCGCAGCCAAAAAGGAATTGGGAAACGAGTACCCCGATATCAGCAAACAGTCTGGCGTGACGCCTTTGCGCATCTGGTATGCCGCCAATCAGGATGATGTGCCGGACTTTGAAAAGCTTATGCGCCGTCGCATACATTACGTCATCAAGCCGGAATATCTCTGGGGGAGTATTGCCGAAATGGCGCGCACGCAGGATGGGGAATTGCTGAACACCCTTCAGGACGGCTTCAAATATATTGAAAATGAATCCTTCGACAGCACTTTTCAGGGGCTGTTTTCAGAAATCAATCTCACTTCTGAAAAGCTTGGTAAGCGCTACGCAGAACGCAATGAGAAACTTTGTGATATTATCAAGAAAATTGCTGAAGGCTTATCCAGCTTTTCCAGTGAGGGCGATACGCTGGGCGACGCCTATGAATATCTGATCGACAAATTCGCGGCAGGCTCCGGCAAAAAAGCTGGCGAGTTCTATACACCACATGAAATATCCAACATTTTATCAGGGATAGTGACGCTGGACAGCCAGGATCCCAACACCGGCCCCAAAAAGCATCTTGCCAGCGTGCTTGATTTCGCCTGCGGTTCCGGTTCGCTTTTGCTCAATGTACGGAGGCGCATGGGCGCGCAAGGCATAGGCAAAATCTACGGTCAGGAAAAGAACGTCACCACCTATAACCTGGCGCGCATGAACATGTTGCTGCATGGTGTAAAGGACTCGGAATTTGAGATATTCCACGGCGACACTCTGACCAACGACTGGGACATGCTGCGCGAAACCAATCCCGCAAAAAAGCCCTATTTCGATGCTGTGGTGGCCAACCCACCTTTCAGTTACCGCTGGAATCCCGCTGAGGCGCTGGGCGAAGATGTGCGTTTCAAAAATTATGGGCTGGCTCCGAAATCCGCCGCGGACTTCGCCTTTTTGCTGCACGGCTTCCACTACCTGAAGCGGGAAGGGACTATGGCCGTTATCCTGCCGCATGGCGTACTGTTCCGTGGCGGTGCGGAGGAACGCATCCGCCGCAAACTGCTTGAAGACGGCAACATAGACACCATTATCGGCCTGCCCGCCAATCTTTTTTATTCCACGGGCATTCCCGTATGCATTCTTGTGCTCAAAAAATGTAAAAAATCTGATGACGTGCTCTTCATCAATGCCTCAGAGCAATTTGACAAGGGCAAGCGGCAAAACAGACTGTCCACGGACCACATAAAAAAAATTGTAGATACCTATCAGTTCCGCACAGAAGAAGAACGGTATTCCAGATGTGTCGACATGGAAGAAATTTCCAAAAACGGCTACAATCTGAATATTTCCAGATACGTCAGCACGGCAATGCCGGAAAAGGAAATCGACCTTGCCGATGTTCATAAAAAAATGCTGGAGGTGGATGCGCAAATCAAAGCAGCCACGGAAAAACACAATGCGTTTTTGAAAGAGCTGGGTTTGCCCCTCTTGCCATAGGGAAGCATGTTATCTTTTACGAGGGAATAGCTCATGGCTCAAATCACCAATAAGCGTCTTGGGGAGCTGATACAGGCCCTTTTCCGCATTCTTGAAAAGTACCCAGACGGCATGAAAGCCAGAGATGCCTTGGCGGCGTTGGCTGCTACCGTCACGCTTACAGAATATGAGGCGGGGAGTTATGAAAGCGGGCGACGCTTTGAAAAAATTGTGCGCTTTGCCACTGTAGATACGGTACGCGCGGGCTGGCTCTTCAAAGATGACGGGATATGGACGCTGACCAAAGAGGGGGCGAAAGCCTTAAAGCAGTACAAAGACCCTCTGGAGTTCCATAAAAAAGCCGCTCATCTGTATCAACAATGGTATAAACACCACAAGGGGCTTCAGTCTTCTGATACACAGTCCGCAGTTGGAACTGATGTGGAAGGCCTGGAAGACGAAAGCGAAAAGAGCGCCAGTGTTTCTTACGAGGAAGCCAAGGAGCAAGCCCAGGAAAAAATTGATGCCTTTCTGCACGCAATGGACGCCTACGATTTTCAGAAGCTTGTGGCAGACCTGCTCAAGGCTATCGGCTATCATGTGACTTGGATTGCTCCGCCCGGCAAGGACGGCGGAGTGGATATTCTGGCATATACTGATCCCCTTGGGACGCAGGGGCCGCGCATCAAGGTGCAAGTCAAGCAACAGCAAAAGGCCGTCACAGAGCCTGACCTGAAGTCCTTTATGGCAAATATTGGCCAGCAGGATAGCGGCATTTTTTTCTGCACAGGGGGGGTCACCAAGGATGCCGAGACCTATGCCCGCAGTCAGGAAAGCAAACGCATCATGCTTGTGGATAGTGCCAAGCTGGTGCAACTCTGGACGGACAATATTCCTCATCTGAGCGATCAGGCATGGCAGCAACTGCCATTAACACCCATCTACTTTTTGACCCCGGAGAAATGACAGTGTCGTGGGAAACGCTTGGAGCAGCGGCCATAGGCGGATTGATGACGCTTTTGGGGAGCGGTGTCACCTTGTATTTCCAAAAGAAATTGCAAGACGGCAAGTTTGCTCATGAGCAACAGAAGGCCAGAGAGGATTGGGAACGCCAAGAGGAACGGAGGGAAGAGCGCAGTTTTGAGCTGAAACGACAGGCCTACCAGAATATACCTTGCCGTGATCGCGCAATCGTCTCGAATTCCCATCAAACCCATGGAATTTAAAGCCACACTTGCCCTTCTGGAGTTGAATGGTTCTGCCAAGGTTTCTCAACTGGCTTCCGAGTTTGCCCTGGATATTGAATCTTGCATAACACATGGGATGTAGTCAACGACACAAGACGAAATGCTGACAGCATCAAATCGGCTTGCTGCGGCAATCCTGTCTGACTTCCGTTCTCATATCGCCACATGAAATCTGGCAGTAGACCCTGTAGACCCATAAATTTTTGAAAATCTGTGGGGCAGAGCGTGGGGCAAATTTGCCCCACATACGAAAAAAGGGTTACATTTTCATGTAACCCTTTAATTTCATTTGGCGTCCCCAAGCGGATTTGAACCGCTGTTGACGGCGTGAAAGGCCGTTGTCCTGGGCCGGCTAGACGATGGGGACGCATCGAACTCGTTCTATGTATGGGAAATGCTGCCGGAGGTCAAGCAAAAATTTTGGAATCTGCAAAATTTTTTTGAAAGGGTCGGAAAACATCCGTCGCAGCCTGTCCGATCCCCCGGCCTGCCCTTCTCCGCTGTCCGCCACTTACCAGATGGAGCGCACCAGGCAGACCACGCCGCAGATGGCGATGATGGCCAGCAGGACACGGCGGAACAAAAGCACGTTGATGCGCTTGACCACAGGGAAGGCCGCCAGGCTGCCCAGCATCACGCCGGGCGTCCCGTACATGGCCATGCCCAGCACCTCGGGCGTGAAAAAGCCGTGCCACCACTGCAGCACCAGAGTGATGATGCCGCGCAGCATGAAGAAGACGCTCACCGTGCCCAGAAAGACACGCGGCTCCCAGCCCACGGCCAGGCCAAAGGCGGCCATATGCGCAAGCGCCTGTTCGCGGGCGGCCTTTTCTCCGCCGTGGATTTTGCCATAGAGGCAGACGTTTTGCAAAATGGTTTTCCAGGGAAAGAGCAAATCGTCCTG
>OGYO01000874.1_pt1 | contig 16156 bp, 10 predicted proteins | sample 1576561 | NCBI WGS metagenome assembly OGYO01 (sample SAMEA3541507, study PRJEB24748) | human gut metagenome | biome: human gut; feature: human-associated habitat; material: faeces | place: China | collected 2012 | reverse complement strand
ATATGTACCCTTCAAAGTTTCATAGTCTCCTTTTTCGGCCACTTTTGCAGAAGAATGATGAAAATCCCATTGCTGTCAAGTCCGACTTTTTGATTTCTCTAATGGAACTAATTGTCGGCGGTAAATACGGATTGACCGCAGAAGAACGTTCTATCGTCGATCAATGCGTTCGAAATATTTACAACCGTTTTCTTGCGAATAACCCATCTAAGGAAACAATGCCTATTCTGGAAGACCTACTGCACGAATTACGAGAAAGTGGCGGAGATATTGCTTCTCGTGTGGCAAACTCTCTGGAAATGTATGTTACCGGTTCGCAGAATGTATTCAACCATCGTACCACAGTAGATTTGAATAACCGTATCATCTGCTTCGACATTAAGCAGCTTGGAAACCAGCTGCGAAAAGTAGGAATGCTGATCGTTCAAGATCAAGTCTGGAATCGTGTATCCACTAACCGTAACCGAAAGGCAACACGATACTACATTGACGAGTTTCATTTGCTTCTGAAAGAGGAACAAACCGCAAAATATTCTGTGGAAATGTGGAAACGTTTCCGAAAATGGGGTGGCATTCCAACAGGCATCACCCAAAATATCAAAGACCTGCTGCAATCTCAGGAGATCGAAAATATTTTTGATAACAGCGACTTTGTATATATGCTCAATCAGGCAGCCGGTGACAGAGACATTCTGGCAGAAAAGCTGCATATTTCTGATCAGCAGCTAAAATATGTTACCAATGCTGGGCGTGGACAAGGACTTATCTTCTTTGGAGATACGATTCTCCCCTTCGTAGACAAATTCCCGACAAACACGAAAATGTACCAGCTAATGACAACCGACCCGGCAGATCTGGCAAAGCAAAAGAATGCATAATTCCATGATGTGGTAGAGGGGGTGAAAATTGTGAGACTTCAAAAGCGAAAGCATCTTGGATTTCAAAAAAGTAAGGACTTCCAACTGCAAAAGAAAAAACACATCCATATTCAACTGGAACGAAAAGAAGATGATTCCGGAAAACTGCACACTGAAATTCATTTTACGCAGCAGAAAAACGAGAATATTGGAACATATCATGGCATCCTTCATCGCACTGCTTCTCTGCAACACCGCATTTCAGGTGATATCCCACGGATTTTTCCAGACAGTACTGTTGTCAAGGCTACAAAAACTGCTTTTAAGATCACCGGCGCCGCTGCACTTGCCGCAGAAAATGCTGTGATACGCCGTACTGATCCGGCACATGCTGATCAACAGCATTGGCACATGCAATTTGAGAAAACACAGGACGATGACGGAAGACTCCACACCAAAGCACATTTTGTACGTTTGGAAAACAACAATATTGGAAATACGCATGGTATATTTCATCGGACTGCTGCCTTGCGTCATCGTATTACCGGTGATATACCGCAGATTTTGCCAGACAGCGTAGCTTCATCCATTGTCAAGAAAACAGTCAAGATTACTGGTGCAGCTGCATTAGCAGCGGAAAATGCTGTTATGCGTCGAACACGTCCGGAATATGCTGACACTCAGCATTGGCATATGCAATTTCAGCGAATCCAGAACGAGAACGGCAAATTCCACACAAAAGCACACTTTGTACGCATGGAGAACGATAACATCGGTAATTATCATGGCGTCCTGCATCGGGCAAATTCTCTTCGCAATCGTATCGTTGGTGATGTACCACAAATTCTACCCGACAATGCAGCTGTGTCCATTGCTAAAAAAACTGTAAAATTCACCGGTCGTGCTGCATTAGCTGCGGAAAATGCAGTCATCCGACGCTTGGATCCAGCACATGCTGATCAGCGGCATTGGCAATTACAATTGGAACGACAACAAGATGCCAACGGAGAATTTCATCTCAAAACGCATTTTGTACGCAAGGATACTCCCCAGTTGCAAACTCATGGAATTCTCCATAAAACTGTTGCTTTACGACATCGAATTACTGGTGATATTCCTTCTTTGACCAAACATCTGAAAGCAATACAGCCCACAACATTTCATGGAAAGATTGCAAAAGCAGCTGCGCTTGGGGCTACGATGGATGTCAAATTATTAACAAAAGCTGGCGTTGGTACAGCATTGGGCGCAGAAAATGTAGCACTAACAGTTGGAAATGTTACATGGCGCAAAACAAGACAAGAATTTGCATCTAAGTATCAAATGGAAGCGGTAGACGATTCCAATCGTGGATTGCTTGCCAGCGGAAAGTTGGTAAAAGATGCAGTCATTGGATTCCAGCGTTATCAACGACAAAAAACAACGCTAAAACGAGAGCGCCAAAGACTTGTACAAAAAAAGCAACAGGTTCGACTGATTGCTGATAAAACAAATGCCCAACTACAAGCCGGTACACTCCATTTCTTACAGAAAAAGGAAGAGTTTTCTTTCAGAAAGGCAGCTTTCACTTCTGCAAAATTAGACGGCACGATAACGCATATGCAGGAAACAGCATTTAAGCGCAGAAAGCAGTCATATCGTTTTGAAAAAAGAAAATTCAAAAAATGGAGAAAGGGCATAACGCAGATACAAAAAGCGGAAACCAAATCTATCTCGTTACAGAAAAAGATTGTCAAGAACAGCAAACCCACACCTTTACTGTTTCAGCCCTTTGCATATGCTGGAGCACGTGCAAAATCAGGTGCCTGGCAAAAAGCTGCGTCTGCTGATGCGAATAACGACTTTATGCGTGCGATCGATTCCAGCATACAAGCCTCAAAAAAAATGAGCATCTATAACAGCCGATCACAGCGTAAATATAACAAAAGCACAAAACAAGTTCGGCAAATGCAGAAAAAACAGCAGTCCATGGAAAAAAAGTCGGGGGCAGCACAAGGAAAGCTAAAACAGCAGGAGAATAAATTACAGCAAACACAGACCCGAAAGCAGCAGAAGAAAAAACAAAAGAATCACAAACGCACTGCAAATAAAAAGCTTAGCTTAAAAGAACGGTTTCGACGTGGTTTTCATAAAGGATTAGAAGATACCGCAAAAAAGCTGCTTGTGCCAGCGTTACCTCTCCTATTTGGTGGTTTGATCTTTCTGTTAATCATTCAGATTATTTTTGGTGTTTTCTCCAATTCTGGATTTATCATGAGTACTTACGCTGCAAGAGACGATGCGCTTTCCTCCGCAGAAATGTATTACACACAATTGGCTGACAACTTGAACAAAAAGGTACTGCAAGTCGGCAACTCTATCACCTGGAAAAACGCATTACTTCAATTAGGCGTTTCAAGCACTACAGCGTCAACTTATGAAGATACCCCTACAGAATTCATTTTTGGGCAATCCAACATATTCCCCGACAGCCCAGATTATGATTTCAATCCATATCAGCTTTGGAGTTTTCTCTGTGCTTACTATTACGACTTTGATGCAGCCGCAGAAGCTGAAGCAAATGGAGACGAATTTGATATTCCCTACTGGGAATACGGAGATGATACCGCTGCTATCATTCGTGAATTGTTCAATTTAGAATACACATTTGATCATCACTACGATAACACATCAAAATGGGAAGAATTGTACAGCTATACCTATGATGAATTTTTTCATTATACCACTGGAAGCGGCACAGAAAATGGATATGGTTATGTTGACTTCAAAACACTTCCGTCGGACCTAAGTGATTTCACAAATTCCAAGCGTGTATACTACAATACAAGTAATGGTGAGATTCTAAATGCAAAGAAAAATTATAAAGCAACAGGATGGTATTTCCAAGACCAACGTTACAATGTTACCGATGCATCCGGAAAAACAATATATGCGTTTTATACTTATGATCCAAATGCTTTCCAGTATGATTTTGCATATACGGGCGGATACGGACGTTACTTAAACATTTACGCACCAAACACCAGCAACTACCGAAATGTCTGGATTCCAAGCAGTCAACAAACTGGAAATAGCTCTTTTTGCATTACGGTAGCTCCATATGATGTTTCTTTCTGGAAATATGCAAAAAACGCTGATAACAGCAGCTTATACCCATATCTGGGATATAAAGAAACCGCTTCTGGTATCAATTTGATTTCTGGTGACTGGGATCGCCATTTTGCTTATGATAGTTGGATACTTCCCTATGCACAGACCAATGGATTTTCTGAATATGGATTTTGCGGATTCTATCAAAAATACGAATGGGTTAAAGATTGTCGTCTCTACTATACAGTACACCAAAACTGTACCTTCGAAGAAGCAATCCGGCAGATTCTGAGCAGACAGCCCAACGCTACAGAACGTTTAGAATATTATGCCTTACTATTTGGAAGTGGAAATGTTGGTTCAACCAGCAATCTGCTTGGAAATCATCAAACACTTACATCTCCAGTAGATGAAGGCATCACAGAACTTCTCAGTGGGAATTGGATTTACAATGGGTACGGATGTGATATGCAGGAATGGAATACAACGCATTGTGATATTACCCGGCATACTGGAATTGATATTATCCGAAACAGCGGCAGCAATGTTTATGCTATGCTATCCGGAAAAATTATAGACTATGATTCAAGCAAACATACATTAACATTGGAATCAAGTCAAAAGGTTGACTTTTGGTATGACAAAGAACGAAAAGCCAAAATCATTTACTGCAATGTAAAATTATCGAGTTCACTTCGAGAGGGAGATACAGTAGAAGCAGGAGATAAAATTGGCACCACAACATCTGATCATCGCTGCGGTAGCCAAAGCAATACAAGCGCAAGTTATGATTATCTGCACGTTGAAATATGGATCAAGTACCATTATCTTGAAGGAAACAGCAATTACAAAGCCGCTGACCCACTATTATTGATCGACTATTAACCATCATATATTGCAAGGAGGCATGTATATGAAAGAAAGCACAAGAAAAAGGCTGGACAAACTGTATCAGAAGGCAGAGGAACTGGATAAGCGAATCAAACAAGATACATTAGACCGAAAAAATTTGCTGCATCAGATCAGTGAGATTGAAAACGCTGAGATTTTCAGCATGATACGTAAAAACAAATTGTCCTTGGAAGTGGTCTGCGGCGATCTGGAATTGGGACAGAAATTGAGAGATGCCGGCATCACATTTGAAGACATTAACGAGCTGCTTACACCAAATACGAAAGAGACTGTAACAGAAACCACTTCAGATATGAAAGAGAGGAACACTTTATGAAAAAATCATGGTTTACGGCAATTGCCGCAGTAATGTTAACAGCTGCAAGTTTAACCGCTATGCCAGCTTTCGCAGAAGAAAGCGGCACACAGGAATCCCTGGAAGAAAGCAGTGTTATTTCAGATGAGATGGTGGAAGAACTGATTGATTCTTACGCCAATGAAGAAAGTACAGAGGAATCCTCCAAGCAAGAGGAAAGTTCCGCTATTGATTATTATGAGAATGATTATTACGACACAGAGGGAAATGCTTCGCTGATTGAAAATCAGAGCATTATCTACAATTCAGATGAAATGCAGTTCATCTCTGTCACCACCAAGGATGGGAACGTCTTCTATATTCTGATTGACTACACAGCTGCTGCGGAAAATGGCGGTGAGAATGTGGTTTATTTCTTGAATAAGGTCGATGACTATGACCTTTATTCTTTACTCTATGCAGACGATTCCTCAGATGGAAGTGCATTGGAAGATTATGAAAATCAAAATCATGCGGCATCCGATTCCTCTGCGTCAGGCAACAACACCGATACATCAGAAGAAAATAATAGTGCTGATACAACAACGACTGTTTCTGGTACTGCGACTCAAAAGCGCAGTGGCAATTCTAATATGCTGCTTCTGATAGGTGGTGTTGTTGTGATCGGTGCTGCCGCAGCATTCTATTTCCTGAAAATTCGTCCTGGAAAGAAAAAGAATTCTGCTGTACAAGATGACGATCTGGACTTTGACGAGTACGACGATAGCGATGAGGAGATGTAACTATGAAAAAGCTGATGATTATAAGTACAGTTATCGCTGGGGCGTTGGGAATATTATGGTTCCTTTCAAAAAAAGGCGAAAAAAATGCAGCTGCATTTTGTGATGAGGAATTCACTGATGAAGTGTAATTATGCTGCTGTTTGTACTATTGCCGGTATTCTCAGTGCATTTACAGCAATAACATTTTTCGCTTATAAGCAAATTGCTTGCTTGAGGACAGAAAACGCACAATTACATGAAGAATATCGAAATCAACTTTCAGAAAACATTATGCTGAGAGAAATATGGAAAGGAAAAACAACTTCTGCCTCACTGGAGCAGAAGTGAAAGGTAGGTCATAAATTTATGCAGTTGGTAATTGCCGAAAAGCCCAGCGTCGGACGTTCTATTGCTTCTGTCATTGGTGCCAAGGAAAAACGAGATGGATACCTTGAAGGAAATGGATATATTGTCACATGGTGCATTGGTCATCTGGTAGGGCTTGCAAATCCTGAACAATATGATGAAAAGTACAGTGGTCATTGGAACTTTGAAACACTTCCGATTCTGCCGCAGGAATGGAAATTTGTTGTTTCTAAGTCCACAGAAAAGCAGTTTCAAGTCATCAAAAAACTCATGGGGGATACTCGTGTAAATGAACTGATTTGCGCTACAGATGCCGGACGAGAGGGGGAGTGTATCTTCCGCTACGTCTATCACAAGATTGGCTGTCAAAAGCCTTGTAAACGTCTCTGGATCTCCTCTATGGAAGACAAGGCAATAAGAGATGGCTTTTCTAATCTTCGTCCTGACAGCGATTACGACAATCTGTATGCTGCCGGTCTTTGCCGTGCAAAAGCCGATTGGCTTGTAGGAATGAACGGAACACGTTTGTTCAGCTGTCGCTACAACACTTTGCTTTCTATTGGACGTGTACAGACACCTACACTTGCCATGATTGTACAACGTGATTATGATGTAAAAAATTTCGTGAAACAGAAATTCTTTACTGTGGAACTGAATTGCGGAGATTTCGTTGCATCTTCAGAACGAATGGATGATGAAAATACTGCAACATCCATTGCAAACACTTGTAATGGAAAAATAGCTTCCGTGGCAGAAGTGCAAAAAGAAATGAAAACTGTTAACCCTCCGAAGTTATATGATCTGACCACGTTGCAGCGTGAAGCTAACCGACAATACGGATACACAGCACAGCAAACACTGGATTACACACAATCGCTTTATGAGCAAAAGCTGGTTACCTATCCAAGAACGGATAGCCAGTTTTTAACCGAAGATATGGAACAAACAGCTTCAGAGATGGTACAAACCATATACAACGTTATTCCCTGCTGTCAAGGCATTTTGTTGCAGCCGAATGTAAAACGCTGCATCAATAATGCAAAGGTATCCGACCACCACGCCATCATTCCAACTGTGGAAATTGAAAAAAAGAATCTGACTGATTTACCCGATGGAGAACGCAATATTCTTTTCCTGATCGCCTCTAAATTGATTCTGGCAACAGCCGATCCGCACCGCTATGAAGCCATTAAGGCTACAATATCCTGCGAAAGTCACATCTTTACCGCAACAGGAAAAACAGTGACAGAATCCGGCTGGAAGGCACTTGAATCTCAAATCAAATCCAGATTGAAAGGTGAAACTTCTGAGGAAAATTCAGATGATGGAAAAGCCTTGCCAAAACTTGCACAGGGGCAGACATTTGAAAATGTTTCCGCTTCCACAGCGGAACATTGGACAAGTCCGCCAAAACCGTATACCGAAGATACACTGTTGAAAGCAATGGAAACTGCTGGAGGTGATGCGTATGAGGAAAATGCAGATGTAGAAAAGAAAGGTCTTGGAACACCAGCCACACGTGCTGCAATCCTTGAAACACTTGTCAAACGAGAATTCATCGAACGAAAAAAGAAGCAGATTTTCCCTACGGAAAAGGGAATCAATTTAATTGCCGTTGTTCCCCATGAAGTAAAATCAGCAAAGCTTACAGCTGATTGGGAAACAAAGCTGCAAGACATGGAAAAAGGGACATGTACTGATTCAGAATTCATGCATGATATAGAAAACTTTATTTGCAACATTACAAGCAAATACAGCAGCACCGCAGAAAATGCAGCATTTCAGAAGAAGCACAACACAATCGGAAAGTGTCCAAAATGCGGTAAAAATGTAGTTGTTTGGCAGAAGTCATATTCTTGCGAGTCTGGTAAAAATGGATGCGGCTTTATCATCTGGAAAAACATATGCGGAAAAAGCATCTCAGAAACACAGACGAAAAAGCTGCTGGAAAAAAGAAAAACGGATTTGATCAAAGGATTCAAAAGCAAAGCCGGGAAAGAATTTGATGCCTATGTCATTCTGAAAGATGACAACACCACCGGATTTGAATTTCCGCCCAGAAAGAAGTAAGCATTATGATTCCAAAAATTATGTCCTCGGTATCACTTGGAGCACTCCTGGCTCTTCGTTTGACAACACCTGAACCTACAAATCCTCCCATAATCAGCATTGACAATTTACGAACTTCAACAATTTCTGTATCCTGTATCAAAGTCGAATGGGATGCTGAGGACAATCGTGACTATGAGGTGATCTGTGCTACTGTCAATCCTGATACAGGATATGTAGACAATATGTATTTTGAGTTTAAGTCCAATGCACTTTGTTATATCACAGGATTACGAGAAAATTCTTCCTATGAAATTACTGTCAAGCCTATGCTATCAGACGGTGAAAATGCAAAAATTCAATCAACAAGTACATACGCCAAAACAGAACAGGTAGAAGTCATTGAAGAATTTCCGCATGAAGACGGTTGGACAAATTGCTTCGCTTATGAAAATGCCGCCGGATTAACACGCAATCCGTCATGGTCTGCAATTCAAGGTTGCATTCCGGACCCTGTCACAAACACTGGAATCATGCGAGATGAATATGGTGATTACTGTGTCGCCATGGGTACCAGGTATGGCTATTGCAATGATCGTTTTTTAATTGAACTGGAAAACGGCACACAATTTACAGTAAAGTTGTGTGACAGTAAAGGTGATGTTCCCTATCACCTCTTCGGCTATGGCGGAAAATGTATTGTAGAGTTCATTCATGCAAACGGCTACCTTCCTGGATGTGTACATTTTACTGGAAATTACGGTTCATTTAACTGGTATGGACTGAATTTTGACAACATCAAATCCATCCAGAAAATCAATTATGGAGACACCATTGAATACTAACATCCTGAATCGAAACCAAATAAAATATCTCGTTACTCTTGCAATGTTGGTTGATCATATAGCATCGGCATTTGTTTGCCCAGAATCTCTCTTAGGAATCATGATGCATTTTATTGGGCGATTAACTGCCCCAACAATGGCATATTTCATTGTTGAAGGGTATCACAATACAAGAAGTATTACAAAACATGCTGCACGTTTATTCATTTTTGCTATTGTCTCATGGTTGCCATATTCGTATTTTATTACTGGAACAATTTCATCCAATTATAGCATCATGTATTCTTTATTTTTGGGATTGCTAACAGTATGGCTACTTGACTATGATAAGCATTGCAAGAAAAGTGAAATGATAATCAGAGTATTCTGCATTACCGCTATATGTTTTCTTTCCTTTTGGGGAGACTGGATCATATTCATTCCGTTATGGTGTATGGCATTCCATATCTTTTATAAACGTCCGTACCATAAATGGATTGCATACAGCCTGATTGGAGTTGGCTATTGTCTATCAGTTTTTGAAAACACTTCCACATCTTGTAGCGGTTTATCGTCACTTGGAATTTTCGTGGTGCCGTTTATCATTCAAATCGGCTACAATGGCAAAGGCGGCAGTAAAAAACCAATACACAAGTGGTTTTTCTATGTATTTTATCCTATGCATTTACTGATTCTTGGATGGATACGGTTTCATACGTGTTAAACAAAATCACTTTTCCCTGAAAATAAGAAAGGACAACGAATATGAAAAAATGGAAAGCTTGTATGCTTGCATTTTCTATTGCAGGATGCTCATGTATATCAACCTTACTTTCATTCTTCGGCTGGAACCAAATCTTAGTGGATGCTCAAGAAATATCATCAGATAATTCAATGATATGTACGAATGACAACAAGTACTTCAATGTGAACAACGGAAAATTACTTTCTGTAACAGAAGCATTTCACGAACTGGATTGTGTTTCGATAATGGTTGATGATGCAATTTCTGAAATAGACGCTGGTGCATTTACAGAATGCACAAATTTAATAGAAGTTACTTTTGATGAGTCCTCAACCGATATGGTAATTGGTTATGGTGCATTTTATTGTTGTTCAAATTTGCAATCTTTCGATTTTGCCCCCGTAATTTCAATAGATGAATATGCCTTCGCTGGTTGTACGCAACTGCAAACTGCTAACTTGACAAATCCTCGGTTTGCTGGAATCGGTGAAAAAGCATTTTACGACTGCTACAGTCTCTCTGAAATTACAATTGCAATTCATGATACCAACAAAACAAACTTTATCGGAACAGACGCTTTTTCCTATGATATGAGCAGCAGCATGGAACGTGTACCACATACGCTCTCTTTAATTTTAGATAACTCAACTGAATATGCGCTCCCCGAAGCTTTTTTCATAAATGATAGCATGTTAACCTCTGTTTCAGTTTCCGGTGAAGGTCTTCTTTCTATTTCATACGGTGCTTTCTATTGCTGTTCCAACTTACAATCCTTTGATTTCGATCAAGTAATTTCTGTTGATGGTTTGGCTTTTGCCGGCTGTACACAATTACAGAAAGCATACTTCGAGAATAGACAACTATCTAAAATTGAAGATAATGCTTTTAAAGACTGTTCTTCCCTTACCATCTATGGCTATCTGGATTCTCCATCAAGCATTTATGCAACAGAATATGGAATTGCATTTGTACCACTTGAACGAATTACAACAACTACAAGTACATCTGATTCTGTATTATATGGTGATATAAATTTGGATGGCAGAGTAGAATTATCAGATGCTGTTTTATTAAACAAAGCTACAGCCGGTTCTGTTCAGCTGAATACACTGGCTATCAAAAATGCAGATTGTAATAATGATTCAGTGATGAGTGCAGAGGACAGTCTTACACTGCTTCGATTTTTGGTTCATTTGATCACTTCATTGCCGGAAATTGCTTAATGCATTCACAATAAGGAAAGGAAAAGCTTATGACTACTGTTGGAAATATCGACTTCAAAAAAATAGAGAACCGGCAATTTGTCACTGTTGATACTGAAAAAGCACAGGAAATCATCTCTAAGCTGACGCAAGAGGATGTACTATTTTCCGGTCGATATGATGATTCCAGATTAACATTAAATTTTTCTAAGAATGATTGGGAAAAAATCAATCAGGTTTTGAATGATGTTGCTGTCCCTAATCAGAAAACAACAGCTGCACAACAGTCACTGGAAGAACTGCAAAAACTGGTTGAGGAACTTCAACAGCGACAAAAGCAGCTTGAAGAACAGACGCAAAATACAAGGCAATCTCAGGAAGATAAAAATCTGCCACAAAAATCTGACTTAACAGCATCACTGGAATCTTCTGAACCCAAACCAGAACATCTGCTTCCTATTTTGCATGCGAAGATGGTGAAACACGCCGGAAAACTGGAATCGCTTGATGAAAAACGTGCTGTTCTTGAAGACAAGATCGCAAATAACCATGCAAAAATAGACAGGCTTTCTGCCAAAACAGAACATCTTGCGGACACCAATCAAATGCTGAAATCGCTCTTTCAAGATACAAAGATTCCAGGTGTAAGAGCTTTGGCAGAATCTACAATTCGCCGCAACGAACAGAAAATTGCAAAAATACAAAAGGAAAAGATACCAGCACATCAAGCAAAAATTCAAAGGCATACCAATAAGATTAGCAGCATCGACAGAAAAAGTGCTATTACCCAATGCAAAATGAATCGCTGTCGCAGCATGAATCAACTTATCAAAAGTTTTGGTATTCCCAACAATGCTGAAAGAAGACAGGAATTTGCACAGGCAATGGATGGGCTGCATCAGGCAACATCACAGACACTGACGTATAAAGTGGATACCTGTAATCAAAAAATTTCTGTACTTTCTCAAAGATATATGGAAACAGACAGCGCAGCTGATAAATTGAAAATCCATCAAAAAATTAATGCACAAAAGAAAAAGAAACAAAAAATCACCGCAAAGCTGGACAGGCTTCACGGTGTGACAAAACCTTATACGCAACAACCGGATATCATTCTTGACAATATCATTTTGAAAACCGAACATCAGCTGAAAGAAGCGGCAGAAACCGGGAAAACTGAAATGCCTGTCCTTGCAGAACATGTTTGTATCAGCAATGTAGACTTTTTGCCGGAGATAGCAATCTCCACGCCGGATCAGAAGCCCGACCAATCTCTTATACCTGAAATTGCAGGTATTCTGAACATGTCTGTTTCAGAAATTGAAAGCAAACCACAAGATATTCAGATGATGCTGAAAAATATGTATACAGCCAATTATTTTGCAGACCCAGCAACGCTGCAAGAAACACTCACTTGCATCATCAACCCAAATTATGAAACAAAACGGGATCTTGAAGAACATCAAACAGAAAAGGAAAAATCTCTTGTTGTCTCTGCAAAAGAAGCAGATTCTGACAATCGAAAACACGAGCATTCACAAGAAATGCCTCCTGGTGAAACAACTGCAAGTTCTGCCGCAAAAAACCACCTTCGTTCCGTAGAAGAAATGACCGAAGCCAATGCAAATATGATTGATGGCGTTCTCAATAATGAAAAAGTGAAACCTGAACCAGAACAGGAAAAACCAAAGAAAACAGGATTTTCTTTTTCCAGAAGCAACATGAAAGCTTTAGCTGCGAAGGTACATGATATTCCCTCCAATCCCCCAGACAAAGAAAAACAACGAGACGAAATAAAAAAATAATACAAAAAGCTGATAAATGTTTCAGTCTGCCAGGCTACAATTGCTCCTGGAGAACACATTCATCAGCTTTTTCAGAAGTATATCAATCTATATTTTGAACAGGAGAATCACCATGCCAGTCAAAACGCAAAACGAAGACGGACACACCTTGCAAGATAATGCATCCCAATGGACAGAACAAGAACAGCTACAATTCGTTGTGGATACAGACCTCAGACTTATGGGAAAAGTGCCTGAAGAATTGATTGAAGCCTTGGAAGAAAAAGGATACCAGCTGACAAATGGCAAGGTAGAACCCATTCAGCCAGAATTCACATTGCCAACTCCAGAAAAAGCAACAATCACTGTGAACGAAACCGACATATTGGCTATGTCGGAGAAAATTCAACAGAACCAAATGGAAGACATGGCGTTTATCAATCAATTGGACAAATTTCTAAATGCACAGCTAAACAGCTCTGTGTCGATCACTGTGGGAACAACACCAAACATACTATACGTAGTAGGTGCAACAGCCGAAATTTTAACGATAAACCAAAGCGTTGTACAGAATAGTCTCAACAGTGAAAACGTCAAAAGAAAAGATCATACAGAAGGTCATAACATTGCAGTTGACGTATTAAAACAACTCCCAGAGCATCTAAGAAATCCCATCATGATTTGTTCTGGCTCAAAAAAAGGAACCGTTGTAGCAATAACAGAACTGCAAGACAAAAAAGGAAAACACATTATTGTACCTATCTCTATTGATGTAAACGGCAAAAAAGGAATCGTAAACAAAATTGCAAGTATATATGGCAAAAATAACATTCAGAATTATTTGCAAAATGCCATCAAAAACAATCAGATTCTTGCTTATCACAAAGAAAAAGCAGAAACACTGACTACGGTCATAGGATGCCAATTACCCCAGGTGTCTTCAGCGATCTGCTTCGATAATAGTATAGCATATTCCACGCAAAATGTCAAGGGTGCGCTTGAACTGCTGCAAAAAGAAACTGTAAAAGAACAGCCTGAGACTTCTGCCCCATTGGAGAAGAAGTCAGAGCAATTTCATCAGAACAGTTCTCCAAAAAAGAATTCTATTGAAAAGCTAAATCCAGAATATTATCAGTCCCTTTCCTCGAATGACAGGTGTACAAAAATCATGCCGGATACAGTTGCGGACAAAGCGATTCAGCAGCTTTCAAATACTAACATTCCCGTTTCCGCTGTTCGCAGGGCACAAGGTATGACCGCAATTACAGTACATAAAACAGATGAGCGCAAGCTCGATGAAGCTGTAAATGCAGCAGCGATTCAAACCGCACATACCAATAAAACCAGCAAAGAAACAATGGGGAAAATCAATCCTGAATTTTATCATTCACTTCCTCGTGTAAATCGACATATCTCAATACTGCCCTTGCCAGAAGCAAAATCGTATATGCAGGAATTGCAAAATGCCGGATGTCAATTTTCCGCAGTGCAGCGAACTGACGGGAAAGCAGCTGTTACAATTGACAAATCCGATGCAAAGGCAATGCAAATTTTTCAAAACCGTAAAACACCCAGCCGTGAATTCCGCATCACACGTGGGCAATCACAAAAAGAGGGGCAAAAACGGCATGAAAAACAAGCAGAACAGCCGAAAGTCACAAAGCAACATAAAAAAGAAACATCCTTAGAGTGATATGGGAGGCATGATGGAATACTACGGAAACCAAATCTGGAATACTGCTACACCCAGTATTCGAAAAGCAACATTGCTCATGGACAAGGACGCTTTTCACACGCTGCAACAACAGTTAGAGCGTTACCAGATAAACTACTATGCCGCTGAGAAAAACGGCAAGGTCAAAATGGTCATAAACTACAGCGATAGTCAGGAAATCCAGAATCTTCTTGAGAAAGAAACTGCATCTCGGATTCACTGGATTTCCGAAACCAAACGCTATATCCCACCAAGTTTTAACATCATAGGCAACACAAATTATTATGACATTCCAGATAAAAGTTATATTCGTGGAAGTACAGACATTCTTCTGCAAGCAGCAAAGCAGCTTGAAGAACAGGGTATTTCTTTTTCTGGACGAATTTACACACATAAAAGAGGGACTATTACTGTAAATAATGCTGATCAGGAACTTGTTCTAAATATTTACAATCAAATTGCTGCACAGCGTCAAGAACAACACAGGCAAGTCGCAAAACAGGAAACCATCACAATTTCCCTGCCCAATTTACCACAAAAAGAACTGGATGCTATTCAGCCTTTTTTGAACAAATCTGGCATCACTTATTCTGTTCATACAGATGCGAATGATTATGGCGTTTTTTCTATTGCACAAAAAGATGCAGGTCGTTTTTATCAGGAATTGATTCTCGCAAAAAACCTTTCTGATATTCATAAAGATCTGCAAGAAGCTGGATTTTCTGAACAGCAAACACAAACATTAGAGCCTCTTATTTCATTCTGTGCTGCTCATGAAGCTGAAGGTTCTATATTGCTAAATTATATGGATTTCCTTAATCCAGAATACACTGAACAGCAGTTGAATGAAATCAGCGACTTGTTTATTGCATATCATTCCCAATCAATTTCCGATCAACTTGCTCCACACAACGAGCGACTGGAAGAACTAAAACAAATGAAAGCACAATTTGAAGCTAATATCACACTGCATTCCATTGTGAGAGGGCACCATTATCAAGATGATCAAAAGGCTGCTTTATTTCAAGCCATTCAGTCTGATCTACCTCATGAGATGCTTTCTAAACTGGATGAGAGTTACACTGCCAAGGAAATACATAGCCTAATCCAGGTTTACGAAACTTATGATATGGGAAAAATCCAAGACTTCTTTACGAAGCATCATGACAGAATGGCTGAACAAGAAACTTCTGAAGAAATAATACAATCAGATATATCCAGTCAGATTCAAAAAGCATTTGTAGAAGTACAATCACAGTTTTCCTTCACAGACAAACAGCTTCTGTTTCTCAATCGGCTGGAACATTTTGCGAAAAAAAATCAAATCACTGATCATCTTATTGCTGCTGCATTTGAGAAATCACATGCGTTTCGTTCTTCTTATGGAAATGAAACACTGTTGAGCAAGCATGTCTTTTTCGGCAGACTGCACCCTGTATCAAATGCATTAGAACAAGCAATCAAAAAACAGCAGGAATTATCAAACAATAATTTGATTCCCACTGCGGATGAAACTATACATAAAAAAGAAATTAAAATCTCTGATACGCTTTCCAC
>OGYO01000872.1_pt1 | contig 16162 bp, 13 predicted proteins | sample 1576561 | NCBI WGS metagenome assembly OGYO01 (sample SAMEA3541507, study PRJEB24748) | human gut metagenome | biome: human gut; feature: human-associated habitat; material: faeces | place: China | collected 2012 | reverse complement strand
TTTTGCGGATGAAGCATTGTCGGTGGACTACCCGGAGAACCTGTACTGCCATCAGCCTATATTGGCAAGGAAGATGTAGTTTCTGTGCCAGAGAAGATAGAGGGAAAAACAGTCAACGAAATTCGGACGGGGGCATTTAAGAATTGTAATGTGAAAAAAATTACGATTCCTGCCTCGGTAGAAACAATTGGCTCTATGGCATTTTTTAACTTGCCGGACTGCGAGGAGATTACAATTGGAAATAAAATGGCTCTCAAATCCGATGACATTTTCAAAAGATGTCCCAAAATAAAAGAGGTCAACACGAAAGGAAAGGGAACGATTGTCTGGTTTATTGGAAATAGTTTGATTGAAGATGGAAACCTGGATACCTACTTTCAGGATATCTGTGACCAGAAAAAAGAGCCGGTGATTCATTACACAAATACAGGAAGCGGTTACATGGTAATGGACCATTTGAATGATTTTCAAAAGGATTTGCCGGAAACGGCATATCTGACAGCAGATGTAATTCTTATCCAGCCACTTCACGATTATGAGGCAATGATGGTTTCCACTCTTTCTGATAAATGCCGCAAAGATGCAAAAATTTATTCGCTTGGAACCATTTACACGAGATATAGAAATTACTGCAAATTTAAAAATGATTTTTCAAAACCGCTTGCTGGATTTACACCGGGTGGTGATTTGTGTGATGATCTTGTCCAGAGAAAGATACTCAAGCACTATGATATTCAGTCAATGGATGAAGTTCATCCAACATACTTAAATGGATTTATTTCCGGAGCGAGTATTTACAAGGAACTTTTCCATGGAAAGGTTTTGGATATTGATTACAAAAAAATGAGTTATGCGCTTGATTCTTTCATCCCCGGCAAGACCGATAAAGAGCGGGAAGAAAAAATGAAAGAGATTTTGGATGCCGCACAGAAATTTGATGTGAAGGAATATCAAAAGAGCGGGCGTGGATATTATGGATATTCGGAGAAGATAAAAAGAGGGGCGTAATATAGCTTGCAGAAAAAATGTAATTTTTCGACAAAATCATACAAAAACATTACCGGTAGTTCCTGAAAATGGAACTACCGTTCCTTTTCAAATAAACTTTTCTCTATTATAATAAAAAAATGAACGAATAAATAGAGAGGAGAGTTTAATTATGAAAAAAACAGAAAGAAAATGCAAACAAATTGTTGGCGGAGCGGCCGCGGCGGCACTGCTGCTATCGGGAGTGCATTTACCGGGGGCGGCATGGAAAGAGGTAAAAGCGGATACCGTATCAGTCAATGCGAAGATTACCAAGGAGCTAATCAATAAAAGAAACCGGTTCCTTAAGCAGTTTGCATTATCCGATGGAAGTTTTACGGCAGTTGCATATTCGATGCCGGTTCACTATAAAAAGAAAGGTGTCTGGAAAGAAATTAATACGACACTTGTGAAATCAGGAAAGAAACAATATAAAACGAAATCTACAGACTTATCGATTAAAGTGTCCAAAAAGGCGAATAAAAAGTCAATGATTTCCTTAAAACGAGGCGCTGCTTCCTTATCCTTTTCACTGAATGAGAAAAAGATGAAAGCGGTGAATGGTAAAATCAGCAATCCCAAGAAATCCAAACAAACCGATGTATTAAACCAAAATATTGTTTCTTACTCCAAAGTGTTAAAAAACACAAGCATCACCTATAACATTTTCCCGGAACGTGTGCAGGAAGTCATTACCGTGTCGAAAAAGCAGAAGGCAAAGAAGTGGACGTTCAAAATCAATGCAGGAAAAATGAAAATCAAGGTAAAGGGAAATCAGGTATATTTCAAAACGAAAAAGGGCAAGAAAAAATACCAGCGTCTGCATACAATTGTAACCGATGCAAACGGAGTTTCTACTTCTAAAGTAAAAGTGAAATATAACAAGAAGAAAAAGACACTTACCGTGACCCCATCAAAGAAATGGTGGAACAGTAAAAAGAGAAAATTCCCAATGGAGATGCGAACCAGTTATCTGACAGACAAACACAGCAGAAACGTAAAAGTAGGAGCAGCCTACAGCGGAGCACCAAACGGAACATTTACCTATGATAAATCACTGCTTTTACAGGCGAATAAATGTATTGGATTTACTAAAATGACAAATTTGGCAGAATTTAGTAATCCAAATGTGCAGATACGAAGTGCATCGTTACATATTCTAAATAAAAAGACATTAAAAATGGGTGCGGGCAAAACGTATGATATTGATGTGCACAAGGTAAAAGAAAACTGGTCAAGTAAAAAGCTTACTTATAATAATCGTCCGGCATACGAAGAAGTGTCCGGGGCTAAGGTTAGCATCCAGAAAAAGGGCAGTTATGCTTGTGACGTGACGGATCTTGTGAAAGCATGGCAAAAAGGAGAGTCAAACTACGGTGTGGCACTGGTGTCTAACAATGCCAACCGCACATATCAGGCGGAATTAGACAGAAATCCGTATTTTACCGTGAATTATGAAGTAGTAGGATTTGATGGAGCTGTTCAGTTAAAGGAAAATGAGCCAATTACCAGAGACATTATCAAAGAAGGTCAGGAAAACTATTTCTACTTTGACACGAAACCGGGCATTGCGTATGAGGTATATACCGATTCTGCCATGGATACGCAGGCAACCATGTATGATGAGAGTAAAGAGCGGGTTGGTTATGCGGATGATACCGGAACGAACAAAAACTTTTCTTTTGTGGGCAGTTACAACAAAAGACGTTATATAAAGGTTAGTGCGAAAAACAAAGCAACCGGCAGTTATACGCTGCATTTGAAAAAACGTTTTGCCATTCCGGAAGTAAACGGAATGAAGGGACAGGATAAATATACACTTACATGGAATTCGATAGAGAATGCGAAGGAATATCTGGTATGTGTGTATGACGGTGGAAAGAAAATCAGCGAAACGGTAGTAACCGGTACGAGTTATGAGTATGTATATACGAATGCAACAAGTGGAAAGATACTTGGCTTTACTGTTACAGCCAGAGAAAATGAAGCCTTAACAGGCGAGAGTTCCAAAATGATTTACAGTGCAGACAGTCAGTCCGAATGGGTCTATCAGACACCAATGTTGAAAACGCGGAAGAACGCATCTTCGGTAACAGTAAATGATAAAATTTATGTATTGGGTGGTGAAAATGAGCAAGGTGCCTGCAAATCTTTCGCAGCATATGACACGAAGAAAAAGGTATGGGAAGAACTGCCAGAATATCCGGGTTCGGAAACCGGAATCTGCAAAGCATCCCTGATTTCGTATAAGAATGAAATATATGTTATTGGTGGTCAAACCGGTACAGGTGCGAATGCAGCAGCACTCAAGCATATTTATGTATTTAATGCGGAATCCAAAAAATGGACAACAAAAGCAGATATGAAAGAAGCAAGAACCAATTTGGCAACGTTTCTGGTTTAAAAGGTGGTGTGGAAATAATTAAACATACCCCTCCTAAAATAGATAACGGAATTGCTACTACCATTCCATCACGAATAGCAGCCAAATGTCTTTGATTCCCTAATTTGTTAGCAATTGGTACAAGTGTACGATTTGCAAGTTCATTAAATTTTTCCATGAAATTCATGAAAGTTCCCTCCCTTCTCTTGCTACAGTGAAATTATATAACTGTAACCGCTTAAAATTCTTTTGATTTCCACAACAAAAAATATCTTTCCAATTGCTTGAAATCTTTTCCAAATCGTGGAAATAAATTGTTTTATTTTTTTTATTGGCATTTATTTTTTTATGTTGACACTCCCTTTTTATTTTTTATAATGAAATTGTGTGTGAGTTATATCTTCTTATAAAATAGGAGGATATATTTATGAAATTAATCATTGAAGAAAATGAACAAAAAATGAGCGAAAGTGCAATGCACATTTTACTTGGAGCAATGATGCAAGATAAAAGAGTTAATATCTCTTTAACTGCTGGGCGTTCTCCAATCAATCTTTATAAGATGATGGTTCCTTATGTTAAAGACCAAGAAAAATTCAAAGACATTCAATACTATCTTTTTGATGAAGCACCTTATCAAGATAAACCATATGGCCCAAACTGGGAAGAAATGCAAGAACTATTCTTTAAAGATGCAAATATCCCTGATGAAAGAATCCATACAACAACTATGGAAAATTGGGAAACTTATGATCAAGAAATCAGAGACGCCGATAAGCTGCCGATGACCGAGCTGCCGGGCTTGCTTGGGTTGGAATGAACCTCTGCAGGGGCGGATGGCCGCATCGACCCCTACCATAACGATAATGTAGGGGCGGGGTTCTACTCCGCCCGTGGAACTTTGCCCTGCCGCAGGCGGGCACGGGATATTAAATGTGTAAGTATTCTATAAATATATTTCTTTGTATGGACATCCACCTTACAGGATTAATATGTCATTTTTTTAGAATTTTGTCAAAAATTTTCATAAAAGATCGGATTCTGAGCGAAAATCGGACAATATATAACTGAAATATAGTTAAATGCTTAGCCAATGATGGCAGAAAGGAAAAAAGAATGAGAAAAGAATCAAAAGAAATGGCTGTTACAGCCGCAACAATGAAAAAAGAGATTGTCAACACTGAGCAATATTTCGTCACTAAGTGCTAATTTTCTCATTCTTTTCCTCTCACAATTTATCACTATTTGCCAAATACAGAACTTCTTCTGTTTAGATTTGGATAGTGACTTTTTTTCTGAATAAGTGGGAAAAATAATGCTCATTTTTGAACCTATTTTTACCCCGAAAACGGCATTTGGTCATCGCCGAAAAGCGTATACCGCAGGACGGACGTATGTCGCAGGTGGTAGACGGCACAAACCTCGACCTTCGTGTATCTAACCTGCCGATGGTATACGGCGAAAAGGTCGTTATCCGTATTCTCGCTACCGGCGATATGTCGGTAAGAAAGATAACCGACCTCGGTATGACCGAGTACAATTACCAGCGTTTCGCTGCCTGCCTTAAAGTACCGCAGGGCGTTGTACTGGTTACCGGCCCTACCGGTTCCGGTAAATCTACCACCCTTTATGCGGCGCTCGGCGAGATAGCTAAGCCTAATCTCAACGTTATCACCGTAGAAGATCCTGTCGAAAAGAAGGTAGAGGGCATAAATCAGTGCCAGATAAACGAAAAGGCGGGCATGACCTTCGACGCTGCCCTCCGCTCTATACTCCGTCAGGACCCTGATATTATAATGGTCGGAGAAATGCGTGACGCTGAAACTGCCGAGATAGCTATAAGAGCCGCTATCACGGGACACCTTGTGCTTTCGACTATACATACCAACGACGCGGCTTCCACCGTTACCCGTCTGGTAGATATGGGCGTACAGGCATACATGGTGGCTACTTCCCTTATCGGTATAGTAGCCCAGCGTCTTACCAAGGTGCTCTGCCCCGACTGCAAGAAAAAGCGTATGAGCCGCCCAGACGAGGACGAACTTATGGGCATAGATGGCCCGATAGAGGTCTACGAGCCGGTGGGCTGCCCGCACTGCAATAACACAGGCTACCGCGGCAGAACAGCTATACACGAAATACTGCTCTCGACCCCCGAGATGGCGCAGCTTATAACCCGCGGCGCTAAGGCGGACGAGATTCAGGAACTGGCGAGCCAGCAGGGCTGCAAACTGCTGCGCGACAACGTATCGCTGCTGGTACAGCAGGGAAAAACATCAATGGATGAGCTTATCCGCGTAACTTATGCGGTTTGATCTATTATAGTGGAGGTATTTAAAAAATGGCTATTGACATCAACAAAATTCTTGACGAATCCAGAGCCCTCGGCTGCTCTGACTTGCACTTTACCGTAGGTATCCCCCCGATAGTACGTCAGGGCGGCAACCTCAGAAAGCTTTCTTCCTACCCCGATATGACCGAGATAGATATACGCGGCATCTGCGACAATATGTGTAACGAAAAGCAGCGCCAGTCGATAAAAGATCATATCGACACTGACTTTACATACGTTTCCACCCGCGGCTTCCGTCACCGTGTAAACGTATATCGCCAGAGAGGAAACACAGCTATCGCTATACGTCTGCTGAGAAACGATATACCTACCCTTACCGACCTCGATCTGCCGCCCGTACTTGCTGAGTTTGCAATGCGTCCCCGCGGACTCGTGCTCGTTACCGGCCCTACCGGTTCCGGTAAATCTACCACCCTTGCCGCTATGATCGACCATGTAAATCTGCATAAGTCGGCGCACATAATCACCGTAGAAGACCCTATCGAGTATATGCACGCGCACAAGAGATGTATGGTAAACCAGCGTGAGATCGGTCCCGACGTTCCCAGCTTCTCTATGGCGCTGAGAGCTGCCCTTCGTGAAGACCCGGACATCATACTCGTCGGAGAAATGCGTGACTTCGAAACTATCGAAGCTGCCGTAACTGCCGCTGAAACGGGCCACCTTGTTATGAGTACCCTTCATACAACCGACGCGGCTTCCACCATCGACCGTATCATCGACGTATTCCCTGCGCACCAGCAGCATCAGATAAGAACTCAGCTCGCTTCGGTACTGGTAGGAATATGCACCCAGACCCTCTGCCGCACTATGGACGGCACCAGCCGTGTAGCCTGCTGCGAGATACTCGCCGCTACCGACTCTATAAAGGCTATGATCCGCGACGACAAAGTACACCTCATCGGCTCGGCTATGCAGACCGGTAAGCAGTACGGAATGCAGACCCTCGATCAGGAGCTTGCAAAGCTCGTGCGCGACAGAAGGATCACTATGGAAGTTGCGCTTGAAAAGTGCCTGAACGCAAACGACCTCAAGAGATTTATCGCTGCGGCTAAGGCGTAAAAATTTACCCCTTTTGAAAGGAATAAAGAATGATATACAAGCATAAGGTGCAGTATTACGAAACGGATAAAATGCAGGTGGTGCACCACTCAAACTACATCCGCTGGATGGAGGAGGCGAGAGTGGAATTTCTCGAGAAGATAGGCGCTTCCTTCGTTTCGCTGGAGGAGATGGGGATAATCAGCCCCGTTACCGAGGTGAACTGCCGCTACGAAAACATGATGCGCTTCGGCGACACCGCCGAGATAGACGTCTGCCTAGAGGAATTCGGCGGCGTGAAAATGCTTGTTAGCTACACCATGCGAAATGCCGAAACGGGCGAGGTATGCTGCGAGGCGCAGAGCCGCCACTGCTTCATCGAAAACGGCAGGATAATCAATATGAAGAAAAAGCACCCCGAGATATACGCCAGGTTTTTGCCGCATATAGGTGAGCACGGCGAGATGAAGCTCTGAGGGCTTTCAGCACTGAAAAATTTCAGTAAAACGCTTGACAAAACACTCGTTTTGTTATATGATATTAGTAATGGCTGAATGCCATTTATGGACAGAAGTCTGCGAATTTTTTGCAGACGCTCATTAGGAGGAGAATATAATATGTCAAAATTTTGTGTATCATGCGGAGCACAGCTCGCGGATAACGCTGATTTCTGCACTACCTGCGGCGCAAAGCAGAGTGCAGCTCAGCCACAGGGCGCACAGCAGATAGGCGGTCAGCCGCACCCCGGCGCTCAGCAGGTAAACGGCGCTGCCAAGAACTTCGCAGACGCTGCAAAGGGCCTCGGCGCAGCCGCTGGTCAGAACGTAAAGCAGACCTTCGACGGAGTATCTTTTGATTCCGTAAAGGGCGCTATGTCTATCAACGACATCAAGAACGTTGGCAAGACAAAGAACAAGAACACCATCATCGGTCTGGCGGCCATCGCGGTAGCTATCGTTCTCGTAATAATCATTCTCTGCTGCGCTATCACCCCCGGTTGGCAGAAGCCCATCGACAGAAGATTCAAGGCTATGAACAAGTGCGATGGCTCTCTGTACGCCAAGACTTTTGCCGATGCTTACAATGATTATGTAGATGAGCACTATGTTGAGGACAGCGACGACTACGACTCTGTAGAGGAGTATTATGAGGAGCAGCTCAACGATATTAAGGATTACGCAGAGGACGAGTACGGCGACAACGTAAAGTACAAGGTAAAGGTACTCAAGAAGAAAGAACTCAAGAAGTCTGACCTCAAGGACGTAGAAGACAGATATGAAGACTACTACGACGAGAGCGTTGACGTTTCTAAGGGCTACAAGGTAAAGTTGAAGATCACCGTAAAGGGCAAAGACGACGACGATACCGACAACACTTGGATGAACGTTTACAAGATCGACGGCAAGTGGGTACTTGAAAACTGATACTTGTGTTTTTAACTGTTTAACTGAACATACTGCGGAGGTCTTTTCGCGCGGAAAGCGGGAAAAGACCTCCGCTTTTTTATGCCGCAATACCTTGATTTTTACCGAGGTATGTGGTATAATAAAAACGTATATTTTAATGATCGAAAAAAATAAGGAGAGTATAAATGATAACTGTAAACAATCTAACCATGTCATTCGGCGGGCAGACCCTTTTTAAGGACGCTGATCTGAAATTCACGGGCGGAAACTGCTACGGGATCATCGGCGCGAACGGCGCGGGCAAATCTACATTCCTGCGCATACTCTGCGGCGACCTAGAGCCTACTAAGGGCGAGGTCATCATACCGAAAAAAACACGCATGAGCGTGCTGAAACAAGACCACTTCGCCTACGACGAGTACACAGTGCTGGATACCGTTATAATGGGCAACCAGCGCCTTTACGACATAATGCAGGAAAAGGACGCACTTTACGCTAAGGAAGATTTTTCCGACGCTGACGGCGAGCGCGCGGCTGAGCTTGAGGGCGAATTTGCCGAGCTGAACGGCTGGGAGGCTGAGTCTGAGGCTTCAAAGCTGATACAGGGTCTGGGGCTTTCTGAGGATATACTTTATTCGCAGATGTCTGCCCTCTCGGGCAACGAAAAGGTAAAAGTACTGCTGGCGCAGGCGCTTTTCGGAAGCCCCGATATAATACTTCTCGACGAGCCTACAAACCACCTCGATATTTACGCTATCCGCTGGCTGGAGGAATTTTTGGCAGAGTATTTCGGCACGGTGCTGGTAGTTTCGCACGACCGCCACTTTCTCAATAACGTCTGCACCCATATCGTAGATTTCGATTACGGCAAGGTGAAGATGTATGTCGGCAACTACGAATTTTGGTACGAGTCATCGCAGCTTATGCAGCGCCTTATAAAGCAGCAGAACAAAAAGGCTGAGGAGAAGATAAAAGAACTGCAAGACTTCATCTCACGCTTTTCGGCGAACAAATCGAAGTCGAAGCAGGCTACCAGCCGCCGCAAGCTGCTGGACAAGCTGACGGTAGAGGAAATGCCCGCCTCGTCGCGCAAGTACCCCTACATCGGCTTCACCCCCGACCGCGAGCCGGGCAAGGATATTTTAAAGCTCGACAGCATATGCAAGGCGGCTGAGGACGGTACACCGCTGCTCAATAATATAACTTTCACCCTCGGCAGAACTGATAAGGTGGCGATAATAGGTGAGTCGGAGCAGGCTATAACAATGCTCTTCAAGATACTTGCCGAAGAGGTCGAGCCTGACTCGGGCAGCATGAAGTGGGGCATATCCACCTCGCGCTCATATTTCCCGAAGGATAATTCGGAATATTTCAACGACTGCGACCTTTCGATAGTAGATTGGATAAGGCAGTATTCGGGCAACGAGGACACCGAAACATATCTGCGCGGCTTCCTCGGCAAAATGCTCTTCTCGGGCGACGATATTTACAAGAAGGTAAACGTGCTCTCGGGCGGCGAAAAGGTGAGATGTATGTTCTCGCGCATGATGCTTTTCGGCTCTAACGTACTGCTGCTCGACCAGCCTACCAACCACCTCGACCTCGAGTCGATAACCGCGGTGAACAACGCGCTCGCCGACTTTAAGGGCGTAGTTATCTTCACCACCCACGACCACGAGATAATGCAGACGGTAGCCAACAGGATAATCGAGATAACCCCCGAGGGCTGCATCGACAAGATGGGCACTTACGAGGAGTACCTCGACTGGAAAAAGAACAGGGAATAATTTTATTGCTTTGAAAGGATATGATGGCAATGTTCAGAATAGCAAGCGTATTCAGCAGCAACATGGTGCTCCAGCGCGGCAAGAACGTAAACGTATGGGGCGAGGCTGACAACGGCACGACCATTACCGTAGAGATAAACGGCACTAAGGCGCACGCCGCAGCCGCCGACGGTAAGTGGAGGGTAGTGCTGCCCCCTATGCCCGCGGGCGGCCCTTACGAAATGGACGTTTTCAGCAGCGCTGTTAAAGACGGCAAAGAGATAAAAGAGTCTATCAGATTTTACAATGTCATGATAGGCGAAGTATGGCTCTGCGGCGGTCAGTCTAATATGGAGCTTGAGCTGCAAAACTGCAAGGGCGGAAAAGAGATACTCAAAGAGCTTACACCCGAGTGCAACGTGCGCTTTTACTACACCCCTAAGTGCCGCATGAATGACGAAGAGCTGGCGGCCGCCGAGAAAAATTCGGGCTGGAGCGAGGCAGGCGAGCAGGCTTCCGCAGCCTGGAGCGCGGTAGGCTTCTTCTTCGCGAGAAAGCTGGCTAAAGAGCTGGGCGTCACCGTAGGTCTGGTAGGCTGCAACTGGGGCGGCACTAGCGCTTCGGCATGGATGGATAGAGAGACCATCGCCGACAGCAAGCAGACTGTATCTTACATAGAGGAATACGAATCGGCAGTGCGCGGCAAGCCCCGCGAGCTTCAGATAAAAGAGTACGACGAGTACATGGAGTACCACACTAAGTGGAACGAGCGCGCGAACGAAGTTTACGCGAAAGAGCCGAACTGCCCGTGGGAGCGCGTGATAGAGCTTTGCGGCGAAAACAAGTACCCCGGCCCTATGAACTGCAAGAACGAGTATCGCCCCGGCGGACTTTACGAAACTATGCTCACCCGCGTGTGTCCTTACACCCTTAAAGGCTTCCTCTATTATCAGGGCGAGAGCGACGACCACAAGCCTAAGAGCTACTACAAGCTTTTCACAAACATGATAACCCTCTGGAGAACTATTTGGGAGGACGACGAGCTGCCTTTCATAATGGTACAGCTTCCGATGTTCAAGTACGAGAAAGACCCCGATTACAAGCACTGGTGCCTTATCCGCGAAGCGCAGATGCGCGCTTTCAAGACCGTGAAGAATACGGGAATAGCGGTGATAAGCGACTGCGGCGAATTCAACAATATCCACCCCGTAGATAAAGTGCCCGTTGGCGAAAGACTTTGCTTGCAGGCTGAAAAGCTGGCTTACGGCATGGACGTTGACGCTTTCGGCCCTATCTACAAGAGCGCGGTTTACACCGAGGATGGCGTAGAGCTAAGCTTCGACTACGCTGAAAACGGCTTTAAAGTAAAGGGCGACAAGCTCGGCACTTTCGAGATAGCGGGCGCGGACAAGCTTTTCCGCCGTGCTTCCGCCGAGATACGCGGCGACAAGATATTCGTTTACGCCGACACGGTGAAAGACCCGAAATACGTCCGTTTCGACTGGTTCAACTGGACAAACGTTACCCTCTACGGAGCAAACGGCATACCCGCAGCGCCTTTTAGAACCAGCATGAACGATGAATAATCAAACATAATATGCAAATAAAAACGCGCCTGACATTTTTCCGTCAGACGCGTTTTGTTTATGCAAAGTAAAATTTAGTTATCCAGCACGGCAGAGAACTGCTTTATAAATTCGTCGGAAACTATGCCGCCCGCTTCGCCGTTCGGGTGGCCGCCGTACTTCGCCGCAGCGGGGGTTTTGGGGTCGCAGAGCAGCGAGGCAAAGTCGAAGAAGTAAACGCCCTCATCGCTGCAGAGCTGTTCGAGCGCCGCGTTGTACTCGGTGCGCACGCTTTCCTGCTCATCGCCGTAGTCTTCGGGCGGGGCGTTAAAGACGATGACCGAGCTGCCCGCGGCTTTCAGCGGTGCGATGACCTGCTTGATGTAATCCTCTATTTCCGCCGCGGAATTTCCGCCGTCGCCGCCGTATTCGCCCGAGATTATGTCGTTCGTGCCGAAAGCTACTATCACGATATCGGCGTTTTTGGTGCGCTCAAGCCAGTTGCCGTCGGCAGCAGCGTCGCTTGAACGCGCCCAGCCCAGACCGCAGTTCCAAAAAGCGTAATCGCTGCCCAGCTTCTGCGAGATCTGCGCCGCCCAATATTCGTAAGCCATGAAGTCGGTCTGGCAGCCCTGCGTTATCGAGTCGCCGATGGCTGCTACGGTGTACTTAGCCCCGCGGTCTGCGCCGATGAGCTGCGGGAGCGGCAGGGTGTCGCAGTATTCAAAATCGCCGCCTTCCACCGAAGAAGTGGCGCTTGTAAGGTTCGCCATATTTGTAGCAGGTATCTTTTTGCCCGTCAGCGTCCATTCCCAGACTAAGTAGTGGTCTTGCGGCAGGTCGAACTTCACGGCGTCGCTCCAAAAATCATCGCCCGCGGCGACCTCTCTGCCCGCTTCGCCGTCGAAAGTAACGTCGGTGTAATTGGTTATCTCATCATCGGGCGATGTTCCGCCGTCAGCTATGCGCGCGCTTTCGATGGTGTAGCTGCTGACCTCCATGCCGACGTGCACGGGCGCGCCGGTGTTGTATGTAGAATCCACAGCGTTTGAGAAATAAAAGCGGTAATCCAGCTCGCCGTATTGCTCGGCGGGGAAGTAGGCGCGGTAGGTGACCGACTCGGCGTTTTTCACAATGCCGTTGTTGCCGGTAGCAACGTATGTGTTAGACTGGTAGGTGTCGAATTCATTGCCGTTCTGCTTGTGCACGGCGGCGGTCTTTTCGGGCGGTGCCGCCGCCTGCGAGCTGCTCTCAGCCGCGGAAGAAGCGCCCTCCGCCGAGCTGTTATCCTTAGAGCCGCAGCCCGTGAACGCCGTAACGGAAGCAAGCAACATTGCCGAAGCCGCCGCAGCGCATATCAGTTTTTGTTTTTTCATAAATATACCTCGCAAAAATATGGTGAATTTTATATGTTTTTATGCTTTAATTATATCACGTTTTATGCGGCTTGTCAAACGGCGGCTATTGACAAAATCCTAGAATCGTGATATAATTAGTAGAACAATGATTTGATGAATAATTATTCGGAGGCGATTTTTTTGAAAATTACAGCTGCACAGGCTATGACAAAATGCTTAATTGCGGAGGATGTAAAGGTCGTCTTCGGTTATCCCGGCGCGGCGATATGCCCATTTTACGACGCACTGCTTGACACCGATATACGCCATATCCTCGTTCGTCACGAAGCGAACGGCGGCCACGAAGCCAGCGGATATGCGCGAGTGACGGGAAAGCCTGCCGTATGCATAGCGACTTCCGGCCCGGGCGCGGTGAACCTTATTACAGCTATTGCGACTGCTTACGCCGACTCTATCCCGATAATCTGCATTACGGGTCAGGTGGCGCGCAGCCAGATAGGCAGCGACGCTTTTCAGGAGGCTGATATTACCGGCTCTGCTGAGCCTTTCGTAAAGCACAGCTATCTGGTAAGCAATGCCGAGGACATACCGCGTATCTTTAAAGAAGCATTTTACATCGCGGGCACCGGCAGACCCGGCCCCGTGCTGATAGACGTACCGATGGACGTTCAGAAAGAGCTTATAGAGTTCGAGTATCCCGAAAGCGTGGATATTCGCGGCTATAAGCCTACCGTAAAGGGCAACTTCATGCAGGTAAAGCGCGTTTACGCGGCGCTGAAAGAGGCTGAAAAGCCGCTGATATGCGTCGGCGGCGGCGTGTTTGCGGCAGACGCCGTTAGGGAAGTGCGCCAGCTCGCGCGCACTATGGATATACCCGTGATAAGCACTATGATGGGCATTTCCGCTTTCCCCTCGCAAGACCCGCTCTTTTACGGTATGCTCGGTACTCACGGCGTAAAGACCGCCAACCGCGCGGTAAACGACTGCGACACCCTCTTCCTCATAGGCGCTAGGGTGGGCGACAGAGCCGTAAAAACGCCCCTTGCGCTGGAGCGTTCTACTAAGATAATACATATTGATATAGACCCCGCCGAGATCGGCAAAAACATCGGCGTAGATTACCCGCTGGTCGGCGACGCTAAGCTGGTTTTGCGCCAGCTTCTGGAACTTGCCGAGCCGATACGCCACCCCGAGTGGCTGAGCCATCTCGACACGCTGCGTGCGGATGAAAGCTTCATCGAAGCGCCCGCAGGCACGGTCAACCCGCGCGAATTTATCGACCTGCTCTCATCTAAAATGCCCGACGACGCTATAATCTGCGCCGATGTCGGACAAAATCAGATATGGACTTGCAACGAGTACAAATTCCGCGACGGCGGCAGATTTATCACCTCGGGCGGCATGGGAACTATGGGCTACTCTATACCTGCGGCTATCGGCGCTAAGCTCGCCGCGCCCGAAAGAAGCGTTGCGGCTGTCTGCGGCGACGGCTCTTTCCAAATGCAGATGATGGAGCTTGCCACGGCTGTACAGCACGGGGTGGATATAAAGATCATAGTTATGAAAAATACACGCCTCGGCATGGTGCGCGAGCTTCAGACCAACGGCTACGACGACAGGCAGACTGCGGTTTTCCTCGACGGCTCGCCCGACCTCATAACGCTGGCGAAAGCTTACGGAATAAAGGCTCTGCACGTTCACGACCGCGAGAGTATGGAGCAGGCGGCGGAGCAGCTTGCAAACGGCAGCGGACTGATGTTCGCAGAGGTGGACGTTGATAAAGACTTCCCGACGCTGTAAAAAAACGTTTAAACGTTTAATTCTTTGATTGGAAATAAAATCATGTTCGCGGCAAAGGCCGGGAAGCGCACGCTGCTCGTCACCAAGGGCTCCGGCGTGCTCGCCATCGGCGGCGGCACCATCGACGTGCTCGGCTACCGTTCCGACGGCACGCCCCTTACCTCGCCCTTCGACGGCTTCGACAGCCTGTCCCCGCGCCATCCCTACGCCATCGTCGGCGCGGAGACCGTCAAAAAAGCGCTGTCCGGCTTCCTCGAGTTCTGCGACGAGGGCGGCTGTCCCTACCTCTGCAACAACGAACAAAACACCCGCGTGGTGACGGCCCTCGGCACGACCAAGCCGAGCTATCTTGTGCCCCATACCATGTCGATGCACGGCGTGGCCGAAGCGGCCAACATTTTCATCGCCGGGGTCGAGGGGCTCAAGGACTTCTCCCCGGCGCTGGCGGCGCAGGGCCTTGCGACGCGCAAGGGGTACATCGGGAAGAACATCGTCCCGGTCATCCTGCCGAGCCCGTTCCCGCTCCAGCGCGACCTCTCCACCCTCGATCTGGCCCGCTATCTGGATACGCCCGAAGGCATCCTCTGGCTGAGCAAGAGCCTGAACAAATACATCGTGCGCGGCGTGCCCGGCGCGGTGTTCGTCCCGGCCATCCTCGGTACCGCCGCCAACAACGACGTGCACAACGCCATCAAGGATCGCACGGGGCACATCGTCAACGAAATCTCCAGCCTGCCCCCGGCGGTGACGGGGCTGCGCCTGCACGCCCTGCTCCTGCGCCTGCTCAAGAAATACGATGTGGATCTCATCGAGCAGTCCACCATCACCGGGGCCGTGGTCGAAAACGGGCGCTGCGCCGCGCTGATCACGACCAACAACGGGCAGGAGCGCCGCTATGAGGCGCGTTCCTTCATCATCGCCACGGGCGGCGTGCTCGGCGAAGGGTTCGCCATCGAACCCGAACGCGCATGGGAGCCGATCTTCAATATTGATCTGCCCCTGAACCCGTCGTCTCCAGAGTGGTCGCTGCCGGAAGCCTACCCGGCCTGCCGCCAGACGCCGGGGACGCCCCGCCCGTCGCACGGCTTCGCCCTGCTTGGCCCGGATGTGGACGCCAAACTCCGCCCGCTCGGCAAGGACGGCAACCCGCTGTGCGGCAACGTGTTCTTTATCGGCAAGACGCTCGGCGGCTACGATCACGCCGCGGAGAAGTCCGGCAACGGCGTCGCGCTGTCCACGGCCCTCTTTGCAGCCATGAACGCCTGAGGTGCGTATGAAACCTATTGAAACTGTAGATAAATGTACAACCTGCTCGACCTGCGTGGCCTATTGCCCCGTCACCAAGGCGACGCGGGCCTTCAAGGGGCCGAAGCTGACCGGGCCTTCGTCCGAGCGTTTCCGCCTGTATGACGAAACCGGCGGCGGGGAAATCTCGGAAATCGAGGCGCTGGACTATTGTTCCAA
>OGYO01000870.1_pt1 | contig 16173 bp, 14 predicted proteins | sample 1576561 | NCBI WGS metagenome assembly OGYO01 (sample SAMEA3541507, study PRJEB24748) | human gut metagenome | biome: human gut; feature: human-associated habitat; material: faeces | place: China | collected 2012 | reverse complement strand
GTTTAAACAACTAATACATAACTTATGAAGAATCAGGATTTTAGAAATTGGCTGGCGATGTTGCATTGGAGAGGCAAACGACCATTTGAAGCGACACAATTCTATCCGGCGCAATTGAAAGAAACATTTGGAGAGGATACCGACGGATGGTTTAATAAAATTTTCTGGGGTGACAACCTGCAGGTGATGAGTCATCTGTTGAAGTATTATCGTGGACAAGTCGATCTGATCTATATCGATCCTCCGTTTGATTCAAAGGCAGATTATAAAAAGACGATCGAGCTTCGCGGTAAAAAAGTTGAGAATGACAGTACCGTTTTCGAGGAAAAGCAATACACGGATATCTGGAGTAATGACGAGTATCTGCAGTTTATGTATGAACGGCTTATTTTGATCCGGGAATTATTGTCGGATACGGGTTCTATATATCTTCATTGTGATTACCACAAAGTTCATTTAATTCGTTGTATAATGGACGAGGTATTTGGTGCTGATAAATTTAAAAATGAGATTATTTGGAATTATGAAACTTATTCGGGAAGCGTAAAAAAGTATTTCCCCAGAAAACATGATAATATATTATTTTATACAAAATCGAATAACTATTCATATCATTTGCAATACCTAGACAATGATGAAGATTCTATTAACTATAAGAGATGGGAAAAATATATTGTTGATGGAAATAAAATTAAAGGCTCAAATTATCCTGCAACCGACTCACGCTTTATGCAAAGATATAATAAATGGGTTAGAGTAAATGGTAGGAAGCCTAATGAAGATGATATTATATTTGAAATAAAGAGTTTTGCTGTTAGTTCAACTTGGAAAGATATAAACGCCATTGACCCCAAAGATAGGAAGCAAAAAATAAACTATCCTACTCAAAAGCCGGAGAAGCTTATTGAGCGTATCATAGAAGCATCAACAAATCCGGGTGATTTAATCTTTGACTGCTTTATGGGCAGTGGAACGACGCAAGCCGTAGCAATGAAACTGGGCCGCCGTTTTATCGGTGCGGACATCAACCTCGGCGCAGTAGATACAACTGTAAAGCGGCTGTTAAAGATCCAAAAAGAGCTTGCGGAACAAGATAAAGAGCTCGATTTGGCCGAAGACAATACGCAACTCTATACCGGCTTCGAGGTTTACAATGTAAATAATTATGACGTGTTCCGCAATCCGATAGAAGCTAAAGACCTGCTGATTAAAGCTCTCGAACTGCAACCCCTGCCGGGCAATGATCTGTACGACGGTGAGAAGGATGGTCGGATGGTTAAGATTATGCCTGTAAACCGTATTGCCACACGGGCCGACTTGAATGAGTTGATCACAAATTTCCCGTATGCTATATTCGATAAGCGCAATAATGAAGCTCCGGGCAAACCCGTCGAGCTGATAACGCTCGTATGCATGGGACACGAACCGGACTTGGGTGCGGCTCTCGAATTGGAGATGCGAAAATCGGGTTATTCAATAGACGTAGAAGTTCTTGATATCATGCGCGACAAATCCGATTTGGAATTCAAACGAGATTCGGAAGCCGACGTGATTATCGAAGGTGGCAAGCTGGTTGTTCGTGATTTCTACCCGATGAATCTACTGCAAAAACTGTCGCTCCAAAAAGAGAATGTAGGTGACTGGCGAGAGCTAACGGACTCGATTAAAATTGACTTCAACTACGATGGTGCGGTCTTCACTCCGACCATGGTCGATATTCCAGCCAAGAACGAATTGGTGAAAGGGTCCTATCCCATTCCTACCGATGCAGCGACAATACGGGTAAAGATAACCGACCTGCTAAGCGAGTCGATAGAAGTAACCGTTGAATAAAATATTATGGCCAAACGATTACAAAGCCGCACGATAGATTTCCCATTCTACAGTTACCTGCAAAATTTTATTGAGCAGGAGCGTAAACGGGTGTATTCTGCCTTTAAGCCTCTGACTAAAAAGTTTCTCAGTTTCAACAACTCAAAAGAAAACAGCTCTGCCTATTTGCGGAAACCGCAATTTGAGGCTTTGGAGATGTATGTATTCTTAAAAGAATTTTGCGAGAATAAAAAGTTGTGGTCCGGCGTTTGTTCCGGGGCAACCGCATCCGCTTTGACGGTATCGGCGGCGTCCGTGGTTTCGTCCGGGGTCGCCTCTTTGGGGGCTTTAGTTTTAATCAATTCCGCCAAAGACAACGATATTACATTTTGGGATAAATCCGGGGCGTCGTCCAATACAACCATACCATTAACCGCCGTAAACGTGTTGTCCCGCTTTTCGTCCTCAATGGCGGCAATCTCCAACAGATAGGGGATTTTCCGTATATTGGGGCTTTCGGTTTGCTCTTTCAGATTGTACGACGGTTTTTTGCGCCAATCTTTCGGGCTGAAATTGAAAATACGGGTAACGGGGAATTGCTCAAAATTGACGTTCCACATATCCCGGTACATTCCTAATTGTATTTCGCTTTCCTCGTAAAAACCTTTTCGCCCGCTTTTGAAATCGACAATTGCGTTAATCCGGTCGTTGCTTCCAATCTTTGCCCGCATGGTACACGGGCAATCAATCATTCCGGCGTACTTGTAATACGGGTGTACCAACGCAATTTCAACGGCTAACGGTCGTACATCATAATCCAATACGAATTGCGCAAACGCCAATACGTCCTTTTTCAAATCGTCGGCGTAATAAATAAAGTCATCCGGCAATCGGTAAACCTCAATGTATTCTTTTAGTTTGCCTTTTAGCCCGTCCAAATCATACGCTCGGTTAATCAATAATTCCTCAAATGCGGCGTGCATAAACGTTCCATACGCCGCCCGTTCGCCTTTGTATCGCTCGGCTTCCTCAATGCCTTTGTTCGCAATCCAATTTATAAGGTGCGGGGCTTTGGGTAATGTTTGGGACAATATAGTTGTAACCGACGGGAAAAACTCCGGGTTCCCGGCGTCGTCATATCGGTAATAATATCGGTGTCCCTTGCTGTTTAACTGCCAAACCTTATACGGGGGTTCAATCAATGTTTTTTCGTCGAAAAACATTGCCGTCATTTCCTCAACCGTCATGCCCGGTATTATCTCAAACACTCCGGTTGGTTGTCCCGGTTGAACATCAACGAACGGGGGAATAATTGTTTGTTGTTCCTCGTTAATCTCCGGGAACATATCCGGGGCAACATTGCCGACGGTTCCCGCAACCTCTTTTACCGGGTCGCCCGGTTTATCGCTCTTTGCTCTCATACTTGTACTTTTTATATTCTGAAATTCCACATAATACCATTGCGGCGCACATTGCCGCAAATAACAATTGCCACGGGTTCCAAAATGCGCCAATCAAACAACATAACCCCAATGCGCCAAACGTAACAATTAGGGCTTTCGCTTGAAACAACTCGGAAAACATGGTTTCGGCGGCGGCTTCCAACCATTCGATAAACTTACTTTTCATTGTTTCCGCCCTCCATGCCAAACAGGTAATCCGCCGTACAATCCAACATTTCGCAAAGAATAACGACCCATTCCGGGACAATCCGTTTGGTCGTGCCGTTACATAAATTCGTCATATTTACCTGTTGTGCGCTCTCGCTTGCACCCTCAAAAAGACGGGCGGCAATGTCTTTTTTCAAAACCTTTTTCCCGTTCGCCTCGGAACGGGCGATTGCTTCGTTTACTCTTAATCTCAATGCCATAACTTAAATTTTTTTTGTTAATAACTTGGTTCGTTGCTCTCTTTGTATCCGCAATTGCGGCACGTTTTTTCCTCCCAAATCGGGCTATATTCCGGCGGGGTCAAATATCCGTCGCCTCCGGTACGTCTATACTCGCCGTCTGTAACCTCCATTTCCCCGCCACACTCCGGGCAATCATCGTCGCCAATCAATACACATTCCAACAGGGCGTCCAAATGGACGGAACGAACCGGGGAAATACCAATTGCCCGGATAACGTCCACCATTTCCACAACGGTAACATCCCGTTCGTAACAATCGGCGACCGGGAACCCCCAATTGTCGCTTATGTTCTCGATAATCTGTTTGTTGATTAACTCCGTAACGATTGTTTCGGATACTTGGTTGGCTGTTTTTCCGCTTTCGGTCGCCAACATCTTTAATTGCTCACTTTCTTTTATTTTCATATCATTTCCCGGTATCCCTCCGGGTAGGCTGTTAATCTTTTGCTCTGCAAAGGTAGAAATAATTTTTTTAATTACCCAAAATATAATCTTTGTTTCGTGAAATCATTTTTTGCCGGGTGCGTGGAATATCCGATTTTTAACCTACCTTTGCAATACCGCATTACCAAAAATCGCTCTCGGTTACTGCGTACCGAACCCCCGGCGTATCTGTTACGTCCGGGGGTTCATCTTTTCCAACGCCATTTGCGCCGCACAATAACAAAATCGGTATATATCGCCATAATATCCCGTTTGGTCGGTTATTTCCTCAATAACGCCCGCCGGATATTCCCCAAACGCCACATATTCGTATTGCGTTGGGTCTAACCCCAATGCGAACTCAAACGTAATGTCAATATATTTGTCCCCGACCCGGTTAAATGCGTGGTCGATTGGTATAAATGCGTTCGTTTTGCCCTCAACGTATTGCACCCGGTCGGGAAATAACAACGTCAGCAAATGCGCATTTCTATAACACCCTTTGACTACCGGGCGAACCATCCGGCGTATCAATTCAATTTCCCGTTCGTCGAATACGTCCGCCGCTTTTACGACCTCAACACGTTTTGCGACGGCGATTGTATCGGTAAAATATTGTCTTTGTCGGTCGGGCAAATTCGACCGCTCAATATTTCCCGTTGTTCCTCTGTCAATCGTATATCCATAACAGGCAAAGCCGGGGTTATTCCCCCGGCTGTAAATATGCGATTGCGTTTAATTCCTTTTGGCGTTCGGTTGCCCAATTAACATTGCGGGCAATCCATTCGTCGGCGGGGTTCTCGGCAATCCATTCTTTCCGATAAGACGGCACAAAGTATGCGGCTTGCTTTTTATACGCCCGTTCGGGATTTGCCAATATTTCCGTCGTGCGGCTCAACCCTTTGCCGTGGTCGCCTTTGCCGATTAAGTCCAACCGCCCAAAATAAAATTCGCCGTTGGCGGTACACGCCACATAATCACGGGCGGACGTTCTTGTTGAAACAACGTTGCCTTTTTCGTCGGTAACGGTGTACTGATACTTTTTGCCTTTCGCTTTCTTGCTCAAAATATACTTTGCCATAATCTTTGTTATTGTGCCGGGGGATGAACCCCCGGCGGGTTATTATCTTAATACTTTCAATTCGCCCCGGCGTTTCTTACGCTCAAATGCGCCCCGGACACACGCCCAATCCTGCGTCATACTTTCCCCGTTGGGAAATATAAGGGTCTGTTTGCCTATATAACTATCGGCGTCGTATCTTTCGCCTTTCGGTTCCAATGCTTGAACAACTACGATATAAACCATATTGCCAATACCTTTGTAAGCAAATGTTTTTCCGATTAACTTGGTTGCAATCTCGGCAATGTCCGTCGCCTGTGTTCTTTTCTTTGTTTCCATATTTGAAATTTATTTGGTTCCGGGAACCCGCCCGGGCGGATTAGTAATAATAAAAGGATATTTTCAAACCCCGGCGCAACTTACAATGTTCGGCGTCTTTGACACAACGGAAAGCACGGCGCAATAATTTGTTCGCCATTTCAACGCCTACTAACTTAATCAAACCGGAAACGCCAACCAACGTGTTAATCTTTTTGCCGTTGAACAATCCGTTTACTTTGATTTTGAAAGTACGGTTAATCTCTCTTGTTGTATATTCCAAACCGTTGTAAATATCTGCGGGCTTCATTGTATCGCTCTTTTTGTTACCGGGAAAACGCCCGGTCGTTTTATTAACATGGCACAAAGATAGGGCATTTTATTTTAACTACCAAAAGAATTTTCTTTTATTTTCGATTTGCTGACAAAAAACGTTTCTTTTGGCACTCCGCAAAGTTATTTTTGGCGAATTTTCATTTTAAGCCACTTTATTTGCCGGGGTGGGTATTTTATCAATTCAAACAAAATAATCGAAATACGGGGCTAAAAACGGGCAAAAACAAAAATGGGGTTGCAACGCTTGGTTACAATCCCTTGTTACGCCTATTATATGTATTCCCAATTATAACCCTTATGTTTTTTCATACGCCCTTTACAACATCGGATTATTAGTGTATCGTTAAACCCGTCCTTTTTGGCTAAATGTATAGATTGGTATATTTTAAGACAAACCCCGTTTTTCATCATTCTAACAGGTTTTGAATTTGGATGCAATACGCCCTCTTTACCCTGCATATTTTTTGCGTTATTTTCGCTCAATCGCTTTTTCGTAATAGGATTATTATTGTTTTCCAAATATGTAACCCAACGCAAGTTGTCCGCATGGTTATTGGCTCGGTCGCCGTCGATATGGTCGATACATGGTTTGTTGTCCGGGTTCGGAATGAAAGCCGCTGCAACTAATCTATGTAATCGAAACGTTTTGCGCATCCCATTACATAAAGCAACGGTTTTATATCTATTCCCGGAACCACATGTTTTCAAAACTAATTGTTTCTTAACGGATTTTACACGCCCGTAATTACTCACTTTATACAACCCTATATATCCGGGTACATCTTTCCAAATTTCCATTATACAACCATTTAAGTAAGCAACCAAAAAAAAGGGAAACGGGGAAAAGTGGTTGCATCTTTTTTCATCCGGTAGCTACTCCGAACTATCCCCGTTTGCCGCAAATATAGTTATTTTTCGATTGTTATAACCTCAAACCCGGTAATTTTTGTATGTGGATTTTTTGAAACAATATCAAATTCACGGTTTTTTATCCGTTTTGTTTTCCATAAAAAACCTAACCAACGCTTATATTGCACAGTTTCCGTTATTAAAAGGCTATCCCGTGTTATAATTTTGCCCGAAAACGTATTATTTTTAATACATCCGTCAAAATCAACCCATTTGTCGGAATACTCAATACAACGTAATACAGTCGTAACCGTATCGCCGGGCAAATATACAACACTATCCCGGACGGTTGCCCGCAATTCGTTGATTGTTTCCATTTGGGTTGTTGTAACCCGTTCCAAATCCCGGTTCTTTGTCTGCAACGTCTTTATCAACGCCAAATCGTCCGCCCGGTACTTTTTGTATTCCGCCAATGACAACTCCAAATTCCCGACTTTGATTGCGTTCAAACTGTCTTTCGTTTGGTACGTCTTGACGTCCTGCAATAGTATTTCGGTATTGCTCCGGTATCTGTCCCGTTCCTCGGTCAACCTCTTTATTTTGACGTGTTGCACCCAAAAGGCGGCGGCAACCGCCAAAATGATTGCCGCCAAAATCAAATACTTTTTCATTCGTTCGTTATGAATTAAAGTTTAACAACCCTTTTGATTGCGGCAACGTGCATATCTGCGATTTGCTCCCGTCCCTCGTTGCTCATTATGAAACGGCAATCTTTTTCGGTATCCATGAAAAAGTTTTCCGTAAGGATTGCCGGGCAACTCGTGTGTTTGAGGATATAAAACGCCGCTTCCTTATCCGGGTCGCCGTCGGCATAATCGAAACGCATACGCCAACCGTCCGGGACGAATACCCGTTGCGCTTCCTCGGCAAATACCGTGGCGATTGCATCCGCTTTCGTTTCTCCGGGCGACGTGTAAACCTCCCAACCCGTACCGCCCCCGGCGTTGGCGTGGACGGATACCAAAAACGCCTTTTCGTTGTAATTGCGGTAAATCTCATTTGCTCGGCGGCAACGTTCCACCAATGACACGTCGTTTGTTTCCGGGGTCAATATCTCGTACCCAATCGCCAAATCGTCCAATTTGGCGGCGATACGTCGCACAATGTCACGGTTAAACTCCCATTCAAACAATTGGGAACCGTCCCCCCAAATGGGGGAACGCTTTCCGGCTGTTTCTTTTCCGTGTCCGTTGTCAAGAATTACAATTTTACTCATTTTCGTTTTCTCCTTTCTTTTTCTCCTTTCTTTTTGTCCGGAATATCTTCAATGCACTTTTCAAATTCCGGACGGCTAAACAATTTGAATATATTTACTTTCTTATTAATTCCTTTTGCCTCAAAGTAATTATTAAAGCAACTTGAAATTTCGATACCATACACAACTAACAACAACAACACGGACAATACCGGCATTCCTAAAATCGTGCCGAATGTTTGCCCAAACAACCCCGCCAAAGTTACCCAACAAATATAATCGACCAATTTGTTTATTGCCCGCCTCCATTTCCGGGACGTTCTGATTGGTTCCCCTCGTTTCTTTGCGGCGGCAATGCCAAAACGACTATCGACGAATATTAAAACAATTGCTAAAAACAAAAAGGGAATAAGACTATTGTAAAAGTCCAATAACGGTGCGACAACCGCCGTGGTTGTTCCGTTAATAATGTTACGTTCTTGCATTATTTAAGTAAGGGAAAAGGGGGACGGGCGCACCCGCCCCCGGTTAATTATTCTACCAATGCGGCGTTATTGACTATCACGTTGCCACTTTTTGCGGTTGAACTTCCGCTATCCGTGCAATTGTTCAATTCAATACGGGCGTTCGTTCCGCACAAATACCCATAATGTGCGTTCAAAGATACACAATTTACGAACTTACCAAAATTTTCATCCGTCCCGGACTTATCGCCGGAAACGTAATAATTGATTTTGTTGTTCTCGCAAATGCAACCAACCGCGAATATTTGCGAACCTCTGCCGCCCTCCGTCGCCTTTGCGCTTCCAACTAATGCAATACCGTTATCAGCCTGTTTACGGCAATAGGCGTTATATATCGTATCGTGGCTACCATAAGAGGGCGTTATTCCGCCTTTTACGTTGTATTCAAACAATCCGCCAATAATGGTTGTTTCGCAACGTTCGTGGTCGCTATATCCGTCGTCGTTATTGTCGTGGCTCCAACAATCAATCATCGTTGCAACGGTATGTTTCGCCAATGCCGGGTCAGTCGTTGTGCTGTGTGCGTTGAACCCGTCCCCGGTTATCGAACCGCTAAACGCCCGTGCCGCTTCGCATCGTATCAATTCCACACCAATTGCCGCATCCCACGACCACGCACCGCCGCCAAATGCGTATTTTGCTGCGCAATCAATCGCCCGTCCGCCGTGGCAAGACCTTAAAAAAATTGAACCGTACCAACATTCAATATTAACCATTTCAAAAGCAACGGAACCGTCATTGCCGAAAATACCGGAACCGCCCGGAATGTAAACCGGGTTGGCGGCTAACGTTGTACCCTCTTTGATTTTGACGTACAACATTTGTGCGTCTGTATCATAAAAGAACGTGTAACCCTCGGACGTTTTCACGGCATCCAATGACGTAACTCGGGTTATCTTTGTGCTATCACAACGGTACGTTTTCCCACGTTGTAACGGGTGGCGTTCGTTGTCCGGTATCAACGTACTTTCGTCGAATACCTCATGTTGGAACAATTGGAAACGGTCGGCGGTTGAAAAGGACGACAACGGGGTTTGGTAAACGTTCGTTGTACCCGCAACTAATGTTCCGCTATCAATTTTTGTTCCGCAAATGATACGGTTAACTAATCCACGTTTACCGATAAGACGGACGGAACGTTGGTTTGACTTGGTTTTGATATTCAAACGTTCGGTCGTGTCCCCTATCAATATAATTGTTGTATCAACGCCTGTTTTGGAAAATGCGGCGGCAAACGTCGCTAATGCGGCCCCTTCCGTTGTGCCGGGGTTCGTGTCGTCTCCGTTGACCGCATCCACGTAAACAACGTCCGGCAAAAAGTACGTCCGTATCCTTTGCAATGGAGCAATTACAGGTATTTTTAGATGCGAACCCATTCCCCCGGTTGTCGGAGTTTCAAACAATACATTTGCAGACGTGGCGATTGTTTTGGACCCGTAAAAAATCGTAAACCCGTAATAATTTTTGGTTGGCGTTATGGTTTTCGTTGTCCCGGCGGGCGTTGATATCATGGAGCCAATAACATCAAATGTTCCGTCGGCTTTAATACCCTGTATATCTACCGAGACGCTGTCTCCAACGGGCGTTAATGTAAATCGGTATGGTTGACCCGCAACCAAAAATGTACGCACCTTTTGGGACCCCGTATTTGACCCCTTTACAATATCCGTATCCGTGTACGCATAACGTCCGGTTGCGTTGATTTGGTTTATTGTGTTCGCAAGCGCAATAACGCCGTCCGAACTCATGCCGATAACAAATTTATCCCAATTGTTCGTCCCGTTGTATAATATTGCCAATTCGCCGGGTTTTACGGTCAAATTACTCGCCTCGGATTGGAAATTTACATAATTCCCCGCCTTATAAGCGATATAAAAAACGTTACCGTCCGGCGTGCCGGGATTGGTATTTTCATTTGCTATGCCAACAAAGGTTCTATTGGCTCCCACGATTGAAACAATCGTATTCAACACGACTTGCATTATTGCCCCGGTAATCTCGTTATTTCCGTTTGCTTTGATAGCGGCGGCAATTGCGGCTTTAAATTCCGTGTAACCTCCCATAATTTTCAAATATTAAAATCGTTATTGAAATCATTATTAAAATCCCCCTTTGTACCGGGCGTAATATATCCCCGCCCTATCTTTTTGGCAACGGTCGCCGTTTTAAACTCAATTTCGACGTTTGCCAAATCCCCCTGCGTTTGCCATTTGGGGGTAATTAGGAACATATCGCAATCGTATTTCCTGCCGTATTTATCTGTTATATGAATATAATCAGCCATACGGATAAAACGCATAACGTCGCAAAGGAACTCCGGTGCCAATATTGTACATTTAAACGTTTTTACTGATATTTGTTTTTCCGGGAAAAAATACCCGTCCCGTTCTTCGCCATCCTCTTCAAATTCATAATCCGGTTTTCCTAACTCTGTACAAAGATACAATGTATTTTTGAAATCCGGGTTTTTATATACTATTTGCCCGGCGTCAAATACCAAATTTTCAATATCCCACCATTGTATTTTTAAGTAACCGGAAACATCTTGTACGACCGTGAACATTTCAGAATACCACGTTTGCACGCCATCCGATAGCATCATATAATATATTCCGTCCAACTGATTTAATGGCATGGGTAATATTGACGGGTACAATATAACATCATAACCCAACGTTTGAAACCGGACAATCTGCAATCCGGTTTCTTCCATATACGTTGTTATGTTTGCAACTTTCTTTCCGGTCTTTTCATACAATACCACTGACGTAACATTGTTTGACCGTGTGTTTCTCATTATCTGAAACGGTAACAATCTATCAGCCGGGGCAAATAACGGGTAAATTGCGCCGTATGCGTAACTTTTTCTGTGGTTCTGTTCATTTATTGACGTGTACCACGGTAAAACGCTCATGTTGTTATTCTGTATCATATTTCAACGTTGCTTTAATGTTTCGACTACACAAATTTACGCTTAATTTATCAACTTGACCGTTACCGATATACGTTTTTATTAGTTGCATCGGGTTTGGGTCGTCATTTGCCGGAAAACTAAACGTTTGTTTCTTCTTTCTCTCAATACCGTATGCGTAAACCTCGGAACCGTTTATTGATACACGATGGGCGGGTAAATCATATAACCAATACAGGGATTGCAGATTGATAAACGCCAAATATCCGTTTTGCAAAAAGTATTTGACCCCGTTAATAGTTTGGCGGGTAAATGGTAATATCCATTGCGACCCGGACGTTGGCGGAACGGCGGCAAACAAGGCGAACCCGTCCGAACTCATATTGCCGGGGTTTAACAACATCATATCAATATCGGACGTAAAGTTTGATATATTAATTTCCTCAACCTTTCCGGGCGTTACATACTTGCTTATTACTTGTATCGGCAACCCTTCAAATGCCGCCGTAACGTCGTCCATCCATTCAAATTGGTAACGTTCCGGCAAATCGACCTTATCAAACGAATATTCCGACGTGTTGAACGCCCACGGTTTCCCGTTGCGCAAATTCAATTCCTTTGTCAAATCGTGGCTTAATATAGCCTCGTCGGAATAGGAACCGCCATTGCGGAAATATTGGATATGTTCGATTTTAAATTTGCCGTCCTCAATGAACCAATAACATTTAAAACAATCCCGTAACATATTGGTAAATTGTTGTAAGGTCGTCGGGGCTTTTTGTGCGGGTTGCTGATATTCCCCGTTTATAATATTGGTTTTCTGTGATACAAGCAAACGGAAATTCAACCCGGATATTGGGTTGTTATCGCTGTATAAAAATTGGCTGTATTCCGCCGTGGCTGCGTGCGTTATACCCGGTGCAATCTGATTGAGCAAAACGGATATACAAGACGCAACCGGGAACGCATCCCGCAAAGTATATGCTTTTCGTGCTTTTTTCTCTAATATCCAATCCATCAAAGAAAACCCAAACCATAACGACGCATAACGCCACGTTGACCGGGCAATTGGATAAAACGGTCCGTAAATGGAATAGGGCGGCGCAAAATACTTTCCGTTATCCGCTAATCCCCACTCGGTCGGGGTATCTGAAAAGATGTTTGAAATAAACGCCACGTCGATTGCGTAACCAATCGCACGCCTATAATTACGGTTATTATCAACTATATCATCGACGGGCAATGGATATGTATTAAGGTTGTCGATTTTCTCCACGTCGCACAAATACCGGGCGTATATATTATAACTTTTCATATCGGCGTGCATTGTTCCGGTTGCCCCGGAACCATTGACGGCGGTTAAATTAAACTCCAATGTATCAAACGGGGACGTTGTAACCTTTCGATAACGGAACATTGCCACATTGTTCGACTGTCGGCGTATCTCAACCAATGCATCCCCAAACGGTGTGCCGTTAATTCGTTTTTGTGAAATATAGATATAATAATTAACATTCGATTCCGGGTATAATTTCCCCTCGAATACGTCCGCACTTGCACCCGTTGCCATTCGTCCGGTATAAAGCCCGGATATTACCGCCGGGGAACCGTTGGACGTAATTTGTATTTCTTTCAATATATTGCACAAAGCAAAATGATAGGCTTGTACTAATGCGTTTTGGTCGGTCGTGGCGTTTGCGTCTTGTTCCCAATTCGTACCGCCCAAAAAACAAGAAACAACACTATCCCCCGGAACGTATATTTGAATTAATGGACGCTTGTTTATCGTTATCCGTTGGATTGTCGGGGCTAACGCTATTAAATTGTATTCCTTTTCCAATCCCGCCAACACGTCGTTATAATCGTCGATTGCGTCCGGTTGTACAACAACCTTTTTATCGTAATCGGTAAACGTGCAATCGGTTTTCATAAACTTGCCTTGAAAGTATTGGAACCATGTACGCCCGCCGTCGTTGCTCTTTTCAATGCAATACAAAAATTCATTGTCGAACGATTGACGGTTTATATAGTCGTAATCATCCCGGACAAAGGTAATTTTGCCGGATAATTTGGCACGATAAAACCGTTGGTTGGTTTCTAATTCGTACTCCTTTGCCAAATCGTCCTTATAAATCGGATGCACGGTTTGACCTTGTAAGATGTTCGGGGCGTCCAACGTTCCCAATCTCAACCATGCCGTCCCGTCGGCGTATTGCGCTTTGATTACATTAAACCGGATATATGCGGCATTGCTTGGTATGTCAAATTCCGTATTTGTGGCGGACGGGTTGCTCCCCCAACCGCCGATAATCTTTTTATTGCTATCGTAAAATGCGCCCCCGGATTGCGTGGTGAAATTCTGAAACAATTTGCGGGGGTACACATTCCCAACCGGGACAAAAGTACGGGTATAATAGAACTTTGTACTATTCCCGTTTATGTTCCCGGTTGTGTGACTTATCGACCCGTTCGCTAAAAACGCATTTACAAATGAATGTCTATAAATCGGATTCATATCAATTTTTAATTTTACGTGTCAAATTCTTGTAAACCTCAATAACATTGCCGTTGCCATCGACGTAACGACGGCGGCGGTTTTGTTCCTTAATCTCCCTTACATCGTCTTTTAAATCCCGCAAATCCGGTGCGTTATTTTGTTGAACCGCTACCTTAATGCCGTCGGTATTGTAGGCATTAAGGTACTTTTGGGGGAATGTTCCCCGGTTCAAACTATTTATTACGTCCGGGATTAAACGACGGAAACGGCGGGAATTACGTTTATTGATAACGGCGAAAAATTCCCCGCCCTCGGCACGCCTCCGGGTTCCATCCGGTTTGGTTCCTAAATCCACGTCGTCCCCGGATTGGTGGGAACCGCCCGCCAACAATTCAACCGTACCGTCCCCGTAACTTTCCGAACCCTCGGCGGCTTTACTCATTTGTGCGGCTTTAATTTTGGCGGCGGCAAATGAAGCCCACATAACAGCGATTGCCGGGATTGCGAACGGGAACCCCAATTGCGACCAAATCAAAGCGGACGCCGTTACAAGGTTTCCGATTTGTTGGATTGTCTGTATTGCCTGTTGTGCCTTTTGCGCTTTCTGTTGCTCTTTCAACGCCTTTTCTTGGTTCCGCTTTGCCAAATCCAACTCCTTTTGTGCCATAACCACGTTTGAGGCATAACCGTTCGCCCGTGCTTCCCTTTCGGCGTCCAACGTGCGTTGTGCGCTTTCAACCTCTTTGTCGGCGGCATTTACGGCGGCTTCGGCGGCTTGCAATTTCGCATCTAAAAATACCTGTAATTGCTCCATTGCAAAGGATACGGACGTACTTATTGCCTCCTTTTGGTCGTCGTCCAAATTAAGCCCAAACAAACCGTAAATGTCTGTTCCTCGTTCCTCTCCTTTTGACTGCTCAATTTCTTGGTCAATCTTTTTTATTGTGTTTTGAATTGTTTGTACTTCAACATCTGACAATTTATTGGCTGCTTGCTCGTTCAATTCTAATACCTTTTGCAAACGTTCCTTTTCTGCCTGCAAACGGAATTGGGTTTTCCGGGCTTCTGAATTTCTTAATAAATCAAATTCAGATTGCACCAACGCTTGTTGTTGGTCAAACATCATTAATTGCGTTTGCAAATATTCGTCGGCAATTGCGCTTCCCTTAACGTCAAATCCGGCATTAATTACCCCGGCGTCCTGCTGTTGTCCGGTCGGCTTTTGCTCATTCTGCAACAATGCTGTTTGTCTTTCATTCTCTAACAACTGCATACGCAATTGTCGTTCCTGCTCGCTTCCCTGCTTAACCGCTTGCAAACGTAATTCAATGCTTTCTTTCTGCAATGCCAATTCTTGCAACTGCCGTTCTTGCTCTATTTTCAACAACGCCTCTGTCTGCTGCTGTTCTAACGCCGTAATTGTTGCGTTTATCGCCTGCCGTCCGGTTTCGTTCAAATCCTTTTCGGTCTGTAATTGGTGTTGCAAATCCTCAATCTGTCGGGAATACTGATATTGCGTTTGCTGCCTACGCTTTGCCCATTCGTCGGTTTCCAACTGCAATTGTACATCCTGCAATTTCCGGGTTGCTTTCAAATTCTTTTTATAAGCCTCTTCAATTTGCTTTGCTTGTTGTTCTGCTGCCTTTTCCGCATCGCTTTTACCCCTTGGCGTTACGGTTGGGTTCTGTGTCGTTACGGGCTTATTGTCTGTTTGTGGCGTCGGGGTATCTCCAACAGAAACCGGGATTGTTAACGGTTTTATTTTCTTTTGCATACCCTCCAAACCCTCTTGGAAATTTTCTGTTATGTCTTTAACTTGGGCTTTAACCAAATTTCCGTACGCTACTGCATAATCTGCCAATCCTTTTTTTACGTCGTCAAAATCTAACGTAAGCGCCCCCTTTAATACGGTTCCGGTTGCTTTGACTATATCAATAAAGAATCCAAACAAATTTCCCAACGTATCAAATGTTGTTTTGAATCCGGCAACAATCCCATTCCAAATTGCACGTATCAAAACACTTTCATTGTATAACTCAATCAAGTAATTGACAACATCAATAACCCCTTTTATTATCGCCGTCAATCCTTGGTTAACAAAAACTTTTGCCTGCGTTGTCAACGTTTCAAAATTTCCTCCGGTTGCGTCAAACAACCCGGATAATGCGTTTTGCAACTCAATTTGGCTTTGCAATTGTTCCTCCTGCAATTGCGCCAAAACTCCGGCTTTCCCTTTTACTTCATCCATGTTTGTTGAAATATCTTTCAACGTGCGCA
>OGYO01000869.1_pt1 | contig 16174 bp, 22 predicted proteins | sample 1576561 | NCBI WGS metagenome assembly OGYO01 (sample SAMEA3541507, study PRJEB24748) | human gut metagenome | biome: human gut; feature: human-associated habitat; material: faeces | place: China | collected 2012 | reverse complement strand
ACCATAGTCACCATCTTATCTATAGAAGGTGAAGCAGATGCGCGAGATTTTACTGTATCACGGTAGCAAAGAGGAAGTTGTCTATCCTGAAATCCGTATCACACGGTATACAAAAGACTTTTCATGGGGATTCTATTGCACGAACAATTATCAGCAAGCCTACCGCTGGGCAGACCGCCGCTCCGCATATGGTATTGTGAACATTTACCGCTATGTAGAGAATCCTGAGCTGAAGATTCTGCGCTTCCCGGAAATGTCGGATGAATGGCTGGATTTTATTGCAAAATGTCGCGCAGGCGAAACCCATCCCTACGATATTGTAGAGGGGCCAATGTCTGACGATACGATTTGGGATTACGTCAACGGCTTTACTTCTGGTCAAATCAGCCGCGAAGCATTTTGGGCATTGGCAAAATTCAAACACCCGACACATCAGATCAGTTTTCATACAGCCAATGCTCTGCGCTGTTTAACATTCGAGAGGAGTGAACACATCCATGACGGAAAAACAGATGAATGATATTTTTTATGTATGCAGCCTGATCGAATACATTGCCCGCAAAACAAAGAACCATCGGCAGGATGTGATTCGTTGCTTTTCCAAAAAGGACATTGAGCGTCAAATTTATGATGCCGAGGTAAACCACTGCCTTTCCTTTGAACAGGTTTCGGAAGAACTGATTGATTGGTTTAACATCCCGGACGGTAATTTTGATACCGTAGCCGAGTGCCGCTACGAAGTTCCTTCCGCAACTTCCATCGGGATGCTGTATCAGGGATTGGTGCTGTCCGCCATGAAGAACGATGATGCAGCACAGGCGATCATTGATGTTTTCTCTTCGTTCATCACAGATGAGATTTCCGACTTCAATTCCAATGTCTATTATACCAACCCCGATTATCTGCGCTGCTCCTATCTGGAGGGCAAGATGCTTGCTTAACTGAATTATTTTTCTATGCCGATTGCCAAAAGCAGTCGGCTTTTTTGTTTCCATAGCACGATTTTTCACCACGCCAACCTGCTGCGGTTTGCAGTTTTTTGAACAGTGTCTGCCAAAATCGTGCTTTTGTTTTATCCACCCATCAACGAAAGGCGGTGCTATTATGCAGCTTCTGACCCACATTATTTTTGTTCTGAACCTTCTCAAGACCCTTATCAATCACTTCACCTAAAGGACGGTGACTGCTGAATGGAAACCGTTCTCAAAGCCATAGCCGACTGGATAAAGGGCATCCTAACGGCGGGCATCATGTCAAATTTGTCCGGGCTGTTTGATGCCGTAAATGAACAGGTCGGTGACATTGCACAGCAGGTCGGCACACGCCCATCGGCCTTTGAACCGCGTGTTTTTGCGATGATCGAATCGCTTTCCCGGAATGTGGTTCTGCCTATCGCGGGCATCATCCTGACCTTTATCGCCTGTTACGAGCTGATCGAGATGATAACCCAGCACAATAACATGGCGCAGTTCGAGCCTGCGCTCATTATGCGCTGGATCTTCAAAACAGCAGTGTCGGTTTGGTTCATCTCCAACACATTCGATATTGTGATGGCGGTGTTCGACCTGACGCAGAAAGTCGTGTCCGATTCCAGCGGCATCATTGCAGGAAATACCCGTGTCAACGAGATTGGCCTGTCCATGCTGGAAGCCAGTCTGATGCAAATGGATGTCGGCCCGCTGTTCGGGCTTTTCCTGCAATCGTTCTTCATTGGCATCACCATGAGGATACTTTCAATCGTCATTTTTGTTATCGTGTACGGGCGCATAATCGAGATCTACTGCATGGTGAGCCTTGCGCCGATTCCCATGGCCACATGGGGAAACCATGAACAATCGCACATGGGACAGAACTATCTGAAATGCCTGTTCGCGCTGGGATTTCAGGGATTCCTGATTTTGATTTGTGTTGCCATCTATGCCGTGCTGATACAGAACGTGGCGATTTCCGGCGATGCCATCGGCTCCATCTGGAGCATTGTCGGCTATACCGTCCTGCTCTGCTTCAGCTTGTTCAAAACCAGCTCGGTCACAAAAAGTGTGCTGGGCGCACATTAAAAGGGGGTGTGAATTTTGGCCGCATATATTTCCGTTCCCCGCGACTTGACCAAGGTGAAGTCAAAAGTAGCTTTCAACCTGACAAAGCGACAGCTCATCTGCTTCGGAACGGCGGCACTGATTGGAGTGCCGCTGTTTTTCGTTCTCCGGGATTCTGGTGGCAATACTGCCGCCACCCTCGGCATGATGGCTGTTATGCTCCCGGCGTTCTTTCTCGGTATGTACGAGAAAAACGGACAGTCTTTGGAAAAGGTGCTGTCGCACTATGTTCAGGCGCGATTTCTGCGTCCGAAGATTCGACCGTATCAGACCAACAACTACTATGCACTGCTCATGAAAGGAGGCGTGACCCATGCCGTTTTGGAAAAAGACCGATAAGGGCGGCAAGAAAAAGCCGCCGAAGCCCGCTGTTCCCCGGACAGCGCAGCAGTCCATCCCCATGCAGCGGATGTTCGAGGATGGCACCTGCCGGGTGAAACCGAACTACTACACCCGTACCATCCAGTATCAGGACATCAATTACCAGCTTGCCCAGCAGGAGGACAAGACTGCGATTTTCGAGGAATGGTGCAGTTTTCTGAACTTCTTCGATTCCAGCATCAAGTTTGAACTGTCCTTTGTGAACATGGCAACGGACAGCACAGAGTTTGAGAAGAGCATCCGCATCCCTTACCAGCGGGATGGCTTTGATGATGTTCGCGCCGAGTATTCTCAAATGCTGCGCCAGCAGCTTGCCAAGGGCAATAATGGTCTGACCAAGACCAAATTTATCACCTTTGGCGTTGAGGGTGAGAGTATGCGGCAGGTCAAGGCACGGCTCGACCACATCCAGAACGACCTTTTGAACAACTTTCACAGGCTGGGTGTGCAGGCCAAGCCGCTGAACGGTGCCGAGCGGCTCAAACTCATGCACGATATGTTCAACATGGACGGTTCCAGCAAATTTCATTTTGACTGGAAAGACCTTGTGAAAAGCGGCCTTTCCGTCAAAGATGCCATTGCACCCACAGTTTTTGCGTTTAAGAACAGCCGCACTTTCCAAATGGGTGGCATCTACTGCGCCGCCAGCTTCCTGAGTATCACGGCTTCTGACATCAGCGACCAACTTCTGAAAGATTTTCTGGACATGGATTCCAGCCAGATTGTCACCATGCACATCCAGTCGGTAGACCAGAACCGTGCCATTAAAACAGTCAAGCGCACGATCACCGAACTTGACCGCAGCACCATTGAGGAACAGAAAAAGGCCATCCGTTCCGGGTATGATATTGACATTCTTCCGTCAGATTTGAAAACTTACGGCAGGGATGCCAAAGCCTTGTTAAAGGAATTGCAGTCGCAGAACGAGCGAATGTTTTTGGTGACATTCCTCGTTCTGAACACCGGGCGCACGGAGCAGGAACTGGAAAACAACATCTTTCAGGCCAGTTCTATTGCGCAAAAGCATAACTGCAATCTGTGCAGACTGGACTACCAGCAGGAGCAGGGTCTTATGTCTTCTCTGCCGCTGGCTGACTGCCAGATCGAGATTCAGCGCGGCCTGACTACCAGCAGCACGGCCATTTTCATTCCGTTCACCACACAGGAGCTTTATCAGTCTAGCAAGGAAAGCCTGTATTACGGCCTGAACGCGCTTTCCAACAACCTCATCATGGTGGACAGAAAAAAGCTAAAAAATCCGAATGGCCTTATCCTCGGCACTCCCGGCTCCGGCAAAAGTTTCTCGGCAAAACGTGAAATCGCCAACGCATTTCTCGTGACAGACGATGATATTATTGTGAACGACCCCGAAGGCGAATACTCCCCGCTGGTGAATCGGCTGAAAGGTCAGGTTATCAAAATCTCGCCCAACAGCACCCAGTTCATCAACCCGATGGACATTAACGCCAACTATTCAGAGGAAGATAACCCGCTGTCCCTGAAAGCAGACTTTATTCTTTCCTTGTGTGAACTGGTGGTCGGCGGCAAGGAAGGTCTGCTCCCGGTGGAAAAGACGGTCATTGACCGTTGTGTCCATTTGATCTACCGCAAATATTTCGCTGATCCCTGCCCGGAGAATATGCCGATCCTTGAGGATTTGTACAATGCCCTGCTCCAGCAGGATGAAAAAGAAGCCCATCATGTTGCCACGGCTCTGGAAATCTACGTCAAGGGCAGTCTGAACCTGTTCAACCACCGCACCAACGTGAACGTCAATAACCGAATTGTCTGCTATGACATCAAGGAACTGGGCAAGCAGATGAAGAAGCTCGGTATGCTCATCGTGCAGGATCAGGTCTGGGGGCGTGTCACTGCCAACCGCAGCAGCGGAAAGTCCACCCGATATTATATGGATGAGATGCACCTCCTCTTAAAAGAAGAACAGACTGCGGCTTATTCCGTGGAGATTTGGAAGCGTTTTCGCAAGTGGGGCGGCATCCCGACTGGATTAACGCAGAATGTCAAAGACCTGCTTTCTTCGCGTGAAGTCGAGAATATTTTTGAAAACTCGGACATGATTATCATGCTCAATCAGGCCGCTGGCGACCGTCAGATTTTGGCAAAGCAGTTGAACATCTCGCCCCATCAGCTTTCCTATGTGACCCACTCCGGCGAGGGCGAAGGGTTGCTGTTCTTCGGCAATGTCATTCTGCCCTTTGTTGACCGTTTCCCGACTGACCTTGAACTCTACCGCATTATGACCACCAAATTGGGTGAAGTGTCGGAGGGTGCGCAGAAATGAGCAATCCAAAGCTGAACTTCAAAGATGATTCTTCTGCAAAGAAAACCCGTTCTCCCCCGAAGAAAGCGAGGGTCGAACAGTCCACGCCCAAAAAGAAAAAACTGAAACTTGATGCAGACAAGGCCGCAGAGAAAGCCCAGCACTTGCGTTTTGGCAAAGCAGAACTGACCCCGGACGAACTGAGCCGTTTGAGCAAGGCGCAGAAACGCGAGATGTTCACTGCTCATGCCGCCCGGTCTGCGGCGCATCGGGAAATCGACCAGTACGAGGGAGATAATGTCGGTGTGCAGGCTCTAAGCGAGGGCGAAAAAACTGCCGGGAATGTCAGGGACATTTCCAAAAGCCGCTATGCCCGGAAGCTGAAAAAGAAAGCCAAGATGCAGGGCAAGAAGAAAACTTGCACCACAAAATCTGCCGCACAGGAAGCAACTGCGGCACAAAATGCAGGTGCATCCGGCACCAGCGAGGGGGCTTCCAACTGGCTCTCCCGATGGAAACAGCGGCAGGAAATCCACAAGAACTACTATGCTGCTGCCCGGTCAGGCGGCACAGCGGCGCAGACTGTTGGCGGCAAAAAAGCTGCATCCGGCAGTGCATCTGCGGCACGGTCTGGTGTAGAGCAAGTGGTGGACAAGGGCAAAAGTGTAGTCAGCACAGCAGTAAACGGCCTTATGACTGCCGCAAAGAGCAACGCACACGTTCTGGTGATCGTGGGCGTTTTTCTTTTGCTCATCCTCATGGTGATGTCGGGCTTTTCCTCCTGCGGTATCCTCTTTTCGGGCGGCACACAGGTGTCCGGGCAGACCATCTACACCGCCGAGGACAGAGATATTCGCGGTGCAGAGCAGGACTACAAGAAGCTGGAAAAGGAACTGGACAAGAAAATCAAGCGCACTCCGCAAGACCATCCGGGCTACAACGAGTATCAATACCATCTTGACCCCATCGAGCATGACCCATGGCAGCTCACATCTTTCCTGACTACCCTGTATGATGATTACACCCGGTCAGAGGTGCAGGGCAAGCTGAAGGAAATCTTCAAAAAGCAATATAAGCTAACGACATGGGTGGAGGTGCAGATACGGTACAAAACCGTGTGGGTCATCAGTCCGGCTGGAATCCCGGTTCCTACGCAAGTGCCGTATGAATACAAGATTTTTCACACCAAGCTGGAAAACAAAGGTCTGGAGGTCGTTATCCGCGAAGAACTGACCGAAGATCAGTGGAAGCGGTACGAGATTTTTCAGGATACGCTGGGTGGTCGGCCATACCTGTTCAACGGTGGATTGCCGCCCGGTGGCTCAGATGGCTCCGGCACACCCGGCATCGACTATACCGTTCCTGCGGAAGCACTGACTGACAGCGAGTTTGCGGCCATCTACGAGGAAGCAAAGAAATACGTTGGCACACCCTACGTTTGGGGCGGTTCCACCCCGGAAACGGGCTTTGACTGCTCCGGCTACGTCTGCTGGGTCTACAATCAGAACGGCTACGATGTTGGCCGTACCACTGCCAACGGCCTATGGAACAAGTGTCAGCACATTTCCGAAGCAGAAGCGAAACCCGGTGATCTGGTTTTCTTCAAGGGAACGTATGACACCCCCGGCATGAGCCATACCGGGATTTATCTCGGCAACGGCATGATGGTGTCCGCTGGCGACCCCATCAAATACGCAAATATCCACTCGTCCTACTGGGAGAAGCATCTCGCAGGATTTGGACGGCTTTCAAAATGAAATGGAGGGTTTACTATGAGCGAAAAACTGGAAAAACTGCGCGCAATGCTCGAAAAAGAGAAAGATCGGCGCATCAAGCTGAACAACCGCATCGAGATTCTGGAACGGAGGATTCAGGAGGCCGAAGCCGCCGAAGTGAACGAGATGGTGCGCACCGCCAAGGTCACACCGGAGCAGCTGGCTGCACTGTTACGGCAGTCCGCCACTTCCACCCCGAACCCGGCTACTTTGGCCGCTGTGGGCGCAACTTTCGACAAGGAGGATGATTCGGATGAAGTTTAAGAGATTTGGCGCACTGCTGGTGTCGGCGGTGCTGTGCATCGGCATGGCAGCTCCCGCTTTCGCCTTTGAGGGCGATTCCACCCCGGTGGAACAGCCTGTTCTGCCGGAAATCGTGGAGGAAGATACTGTTACCATCACGGATGAGGAATCCGGCGCACTGACCCCGGAGGGCAATCTGACGCTGGTGGACGACTACTACACCAATTATTCGGACGGTTCCGGCCAGCAGTTCATTACGCTTGTCAGCAAGTCGGGTGCGACTTTTTATCTGGTCATTGACCGAAACAGCAAAGGGGCGCAGACCGTCCACTTTATGAATCTGGTGGACGAAGCAGACCTTTTGGCTCTGATGGAAGAAGATGCTGCCGATGCTTATACCGCTGAAAAAGAAGCTGCGGCAAAAGCTGAACAGGACAAGCTGAAAGCCGAGGAAGAAGCCAAGAAAGCCGCAGAAGAAGCAGAGAAAGCGGCGAACGCACCCAAAGAAAACAAGGTCACAAAGTATGCTGCGGCGTTTCTCGGTGTCATTGCCCTGATCGCACTGGCGGCTGGCGGCGGTTTCTATTTCTTCATCCAGCAGAAGAACAAGAAGCAGGCTGAAAAAGAAGCCATTGACCCGGATGCAGACTATACAGAGGATAAGGGCAGCTTTGAGATTCCCCCGGAGGATGATTCCGATGAAAACACTTCTGAGGAACAGGACGTGACACCCATCTGATTTTAAGGCGGCGTTCTGCCGCCTACATATCGAATCCGAAACAGATTGGAGGGATTGTTTATCGCAAAATTGATCGTGACCGAAAAACCATCCGTTGCCATATCTTACGCCAAAATTTTAGGTGTGCATGGGCGGCAGGATGGCTACCTTGAGGGCAACGGCTATCTTGTAAGTTGGTGTGTCGGGCATCTGGTGGAACTTGCGCCGCCCAGTGCCTACGGGGAGCAGTATGTAAAGTGGAACATTGCAGACTTGCCCATCCTGCCGGAGAAATGGCAGTATCTGGTGTCTGCCAGCACCAAAAAACAGTTTGGCATCCTGAAAAAACTCATGCATCGGGCAGACGTTAATACTGTGGTGAACAGTTGTGACGCAGGACGTGAGGGCGAACTGATCTTCCGGCTGGTGTATGAGCAGGCCGGATGCAAAAAGCCTGTTTCCCGGCTGTGGCTGTCCAGCATGGAGGATTCCGCTGTCCGGGCGGGCTTTGCAAATCTGAAACCGTCAACAGAATATGATGCGCTATATCAGGCTGCACTCTGCCGGGAACGTGCCGATTGGATGGTCGGCATCAACTGTTCCCGGCTTTTTTCCTGCCTGTATGGTCGGCCTTTGGCGGTGGGCAGAGTAATGACCCCGACACTCGCCATGACGGTGGAGCGCGAAGCCGCCATTGCCGCCTTTGTGCCGAAAAAATTCTACACGGTGGCTCTGGAACTGACCAGCGGTTTTGTGGCATCCAGCCGCCGCATTTCTGAAAAAGCGGCAGCTGAAAAGCTGCTTGCGGGGTGCAGAGAGGAGATGGTGTCCACGATCCAGAAAATCACGCGCAAGGAAAAGGCCGAAAATCCGCCGCCGCTTTATGACCTCACCACGCTCCAGCGCGATGCCAACCGCCTGTTGGGATACAGTGCGCAGCAGACGTTGGACTATGTGCAGTCGCTTTATGAAAAACAGCTCACCACCTATCCGCGCACCGATAGCTGCTATATTGCTGACGAGGATGAGGAAATGCTGGAAGAGCTGGCCGAGGAATTGGAAGATTTTCTCGGCTTTGTCAGCGAGGATGCCGACGATGATGTTCCCCGGACGCGGCGCACCGTCAATCGGCAGAAAGTCACCGACCACCACGCTATCCTGCCTACTCGTAGTATGCTGCAAGCCGATTTGGATGCTCTGCCCAAGGGCGAACGGAACATTTTGAAGCTGATTATCGCCAGAACCTTGATGGCAGTCAGCAAACCTTTCCGGTATCTGGAAACTCTGCTCACCACCGAATGTGCAGGCGAAGAATTTACAGTCAAGGGCAAAGAGATTCTGGAAGAAGGCTGGAAAGCGGTGGAGCGCAAGGTTCTGGCCGATATTCTGAACCGCAAAAGGGAGTTCACTGCTCTGCCGCAGGTGGAGGAAAGTGAGTGCGGCATTCTCAATGCAGAACTGAAAGAGGGACAAACGTCCCCTCCGAAGCATTTTACCGAAGATACGCTCCTGCACTCGATGGAAACTGCCAGTGCGGACAGTATGCCGGAGGGCGTGGAGCGTCAGGGCATCGGCACTCCGGCCACTCGTGCCGCCACCATCGAAAAGCTGGTACAGAAAGGCTTTCTGGAGCGCAAGGGCGACAAGAAAACAAAGGTGCTGCTGCCCACCGACAAAGGCAAAGCCCTTATCACGGTGATGCCCGAAGAAATCCAGTCCGCTGATATGACCGCCGACTGGGAAACAAAACTGCTGCGCGTAGAGCGCGGCGAAATGGAGCCGGAAACATTTATGACTGAAATCAACGATATGATCTCCTCGCTGGTAAACACCACCGAGGCCGTGAAAGGAGCGAGTGCGCTTATGAAAAACAAAGTGATTGGTGTCTGCCCGAACTGTGGCAATTCCGTTGTGGAGCGTGAAAAGGGGTATTTCTGTGAGAACCGCGAGTGCCGTTTCGTGCTGTGGAAAGATAACGCTTTCTTTAAGCGGCTGGGCAAGCGGATGGACGCTCATGTAGCGGACAGGCTGCTGCGGGATGGCCGAGTGCGCCTGAAAGACTGTAAGAGTTCCAAGGGCAAGACCTACAATGCTACTGTCCTGCTGTCCACCGAAGCCGATGGCCGCAGCAAGTTTTCGCTGGAATTTGAGGGTGGCCGCTGACTTTTTCTTTCGTTTATTCGTCAGTTTTCGGCGTTTCATTCCTGTGAAGAAAATTCACTTTCAACATGAAATCTGCGTTTTCAACTTTTTATTGGTAACGCGTTACCGTAAGCGTTACCAACGCGTTACCAGCGTTACTTGTTGAAAACTTTGTGAAAAGCTGTTGAAAAGCAGCAAATGGAGGGGTCTCATGCCTGCATATAAAAACCAGACTAAAATCTATTGCGTATAATGATGTTGAAAAGTATGTTGAAAATGTTGAAAAGCATGAGTTTTCCACAAAGTGTTGAAAATTCGAATTAAAGGCAGTCCGACGAGCGAAACCGGAAAGTCACGTCATGCTCTTCGCACGGCGCACCGCGCCTACCGCATGACATTCAAGGCAAAATTCTTCTAACTTTTTTCAAAAAAACTCTTGGCAAAATAGAAAAAGTATGGTATAATGCAAACAGAAAGAGAGATAAGAACCATGAAAGCAAAATCTTTAGGGCATCTAAGCATGAACGCAATCAGCAAGCTGTACGACGGAGGAATCTACGACACCAAAAAATACAGATACATAGTTGACCGGGGCGACGGCGAGATATACCGCATCGAAAAGGACCTCCTGGGAACAACGGAAGTACTCGACCCGGAAAACTGGATAAAGCAGTAAAGAGAGGTGACAAAAATGAAAAAGCCTAGATTTACAAGAGAAGAGCTGAACTGTCTGGAAGCTGGACACGAAGTAGAAAAAGGAAAATATACCTACCGAATCCACGGAAAGTATGTCAACAACTCATGGCAATGGGTACTTCAGAGACTCGAAGAAACCGATGAAGACTGGGAAGACTACGAAGTAATAAAGGAGAACAAAAATGTACGATAAAGCATATCACGAACTGTATAAAGGATACAGAGGGCCGGAAACACCGGACGAATGTGAATATTTCATCCGAAAGCTTTACAGACAGTTCAAAAGAGCGTATACTGTAGAGGAGGCGAAAGCCATCATAGAAGAAATCTACAAATACAAAAGCCAAAAGGCAGAAATGGAGTTGAAGCAGTGACAATCATCAGTGTGAAAGAAGTCAAGAACGCCATCAAAATCATGATAGAAATCTTGGAAAAGCTGGACGCAATCTATCACGCACTACACGACAAGGAGGATGACAGCAATGGCAAAACGCACGAAGATGACCAGCAGTAAAGACAAAAAGGTATTTACACAGACGGCAAAAAAGACCAAGGCCGTCAACGTCAGCCCGAAGAACATGAGAGGAGGCACCAGACTGTAATGCTGAGACGTTATTATGCAATCTATGACAAGGTGGCCAAGACCTTCAGCGGCCTGTTTGAGCAGCAGAACGATGCTGTTGCAAGCAGACTCTTCGAGAGCCAGCAGAAGAACAAGGACAGTTTTATCAGCGTCAAGCCGGAAGACTTCAAACTGCACTACATCTGCACCATGGAGGATGAGACCGGCGAAATCATCGATAACACCAACATGTGCGTATGTGAGGGCAAGCCCAATGAGTGAGTTTCGAAGCGCGTACAGCGGACAGGTAAGACATACGAGCCCGACCGGCAACGGCCGTGAACCTGAGTATGAGTACAAGGTAACGGAAGAAGGCCGGGAACTGGTAAAAACCGGCGAAACAGACGTCTATGCACTCATCCAGAGCCGTCTGGATGAAACCAAAATCGAGAACATCATCAAGCGGGCAACATACGACCCAACTGCACTGGGCAGTCAGGACTGGCAGAACAGCGCACAGATGGTGGACATCACCGACGTGCCGACGGACTACCACACATGGTATAACCGCATCGAGGACGCAAAGAAACAGTTTGAAGCACTGCCTATCGAAGTCAAAAACAAATGGGACAACGACGTAGAAAAGTACGTCATGGCCTACGGCACGACAGAGTGGGCCGACAAGATGGGTCTCCTGAAAGAAGAAAAGCCGGCTGAAAACACAGCAGAGAAAAAGGAGGCAGCAGAGTGAACCGCAACAGTGAATACAGCTTTACACAGAATCCGCAGGTAGGAGTAAGCCGAAGCAGATTCCAGCGCAACAGCGACAACAAAACCACCTTCAACACGGGCGACCTCATCCCGATTTATCTGGATGAGGTATTACCCGGAGACACGCACGAAATCGACATGGCCTGTGTTATGCGTATGGCAACGCCTATCTTTCCCGTGATGGATAATGCCTTCTGTGACTTCTACTTCTTCTTCGTGCCGAACAGACTTCTGTGGGAGCACTGGAAAGAGTTTATGGGCGAAAACAAAGAAACCGCATGGACGCCCAAAACAGAATACAGCATCCCGCAGGTCACAGCACCGGAAGAAGGCTGGGAAGAAGGAACTTTGGCAGACTATCTTGGTCTGCCTACCAAAGTAAAGGGCATCAGCGTGAGCGCTCTGCCGGGCCGGGCATACGGCCTCATCTACAATGAATGGTTCCGGAACCAAAACGTGACGCAACCGACACTTGTAGAGGTGACAGACGCAACCACAACCGGCAAAAACGACGGTAGCAAAACCAACGACAGCGCCATCACGCTGGCAAAGCCTCTCAAAGCGGCGAAGGTGTTTGACTACTACACCGGAGCACTGCCCGAACCTCAGAAAGGCGAACCGATTGCCATTCCGCTAAGCGGCAACGCACCCATTAAAGGTTATAAAGACTCTCATGTAAAAACCGAAAACGAAAATTCAATATATGCAATATTCAACGGGGCCATCGAGCCAAAAGGCACAATGGGCGTAATATCCGTCCCGGAAAACAGAACAATCATTGGCTCAAACGACAGAAGAATCTACTTAGGCGCAGACCTCTCAAACGTCAACGCAACGACCATCAATCAGCTCCGGCAGGCATTCCAGATCCAGAAGCTGCTGGAAAAAGACGCACGCGGCGGCACGAGATACCGCGAGGTACTGAGGGAACACTTTGGGGTTATCTCGCCTGACAGCCGGATGCAAATTCCGGAGTATCTGGGCGGCTACAGGCTGCCTATCAACGTGTCTCAGGTTATCCAGACCTCTTCGACCGACAACACAAGTCCGCTGGGCAACACGGCGGCGCTGAGTGTGACCACCATGAACAAACCTATGTTTACCAAGTCCTTCACAGAACACGGCTTTATCATGGGACTCGCAGTGGTACGAACCGACCAGACCTATCAGCAGGGCATCGAGCGCATGTGGAGCCGCACCGGACGATATGACTACTACTGGCCGGTACTGGCAAACATCGGCGAACAGGCCATTCTCAACAAAGAAATCTATGCACAGGGCAACGCAAAGGACAACGAGGCATTCGGCTATCAGGAAGCATGGGCCGACTATCGGTATAAGCCGAGCAAGGTTACCGGCCTGTTCCGAAGCAACGCAAAACAGAGTCTCGATGCATGGCACTATGCACAGGACTACGACGCACTGCCTACTCTGAGCACCACTTGGATGGAACAGGGCGAAGCGGAGATGAAGAGGACTCTCGCGGTACAGTCTCAGCCGGACTTTATTGCAGACTTCTATTTCATGAACAAAACAACGCGGTGTATGCCGGTCTACAGTATTCCGGGACTCATCGACCATCACTAAGAAAGGAGGAAGCCGGGGCAAAACCCGGCTATTTTAGTATATGTCATTTTTAGCAGCATTAGGAGCAGGCGCAAAATTACTGGGTGGCGTGAGCACGCTCATAAACGCAGGAACAGGAATCTACAACGCGCTCAAAGGCACATCCGGCAGTGGAGTAACAAGCTCTAGCGGATACCAGACAAGCCAAGGCGCAAGCGGATCAACAATGACCGGAGAAAGCGGCGTAAATGTTGACCAAACAAAAGAACTTGCCAAATACTTTTTGGGGCAAAGTCAGCAAGCGCAAGGAATGCAGAGCCAACAAAACAATAAAAACTCACTCATGGCACTAGGCTTAAACACTCTGGGAGCTATCCAGCAGGGAGTTTATAATCGCATCCAGCAGGATGCAGCCATGTCCTACAACTCAGCAGAGGCGGCGGCAAACAGGGCATGGCAGGAAAGGATGAGTAATACAAGCTATCAGAGGGCTATGGCAGACATGAAAGCAGCGGGGCTTAATCCAATACTCGCCTATGCACAGGGCGGCGCAAGCACGCCCGCAGGCGCACACGCGTCGATTGGGCAAAGCTCCATAAACGCGCCAAGTGTAGGGACGCAATCAGCTAGTATGCCGACGATCTCCGGCACAATGGCAAATTACAGCAAAACAAAAGCTGAAAGCTGGTCATGGACAGACTCGCACGGAGAGCAGCACAGCAGCGGTTACAACAGCTATCAGACGGATTTTCCGGACTTAACCGGATGGCTCAACCAAAACAACAACAGCGGCAAAAGCACAGCAGCTGGAGGCGGCAAAAAAGATAAACAGGGCTTCGGCGGCAGCAAAGGAGGCAGTTTTAAGTGAGTTGTGAAAGACCACTTATCAGAGTATACAACCCAAACGACCATAACATAACAGGGTCAATCATGACCCTAGAAAAATACAGAGAAAGAGCACATAATCCAGCGGCAACATACGAAAGCCTAGCGTACAGAAAAGATGTCATGCTGCTACCATGCGGCAAGTGTCTGGGATGCAGACTCAGACAGCGACAAGACTGGGAAACCAGAATGTTGATGGAGTCAAAAACACTCACGCCAGCGTGGTTTTTTACTCTTACGTGGAATCAAGAATATGTGCCGGGAATGATAAGAGCAACAGGCGAACTTATACGTGGAGCAGTACACCAGTGGACAACGGGAGACGCGCCAGAAGTTGTGCAAATCCTATTACAAGAGGACATGGTACTTTTTAACAAAAGACTCCGAAAAAAGCAAGAAATGTCCGATAAATGGGGTACAGACCTCAGATATTTTTATTGCGGCGAATACGGAGAAACCACAGGAAGACCGCATCACCATGCAATCTATTATGGGTTAGAAATACCAGACCTCAAGAAAAAAAGAGGCAATAATCCATACTTTGAGAGCGAAACAATAGACAAAATCTGGGGAATGGGCAATGTAATAATTGCAGAGGCGTCACCAGAAACAATGGCGTATGTAGCGGGATATGTGACAAAGAAAGCCTACGGCAACGACACAAAACGATACAATGAGCTAGGGCTACCAGCGCCTTACTGCTGCATGTCACGAAATCCGGGTCTAGGATACGACTACTACCAAGAGCACAAAGAGCAAATGTACAAAGACGATGGGTTATATTTTAACGGCAAAAAAAGGCCCATTCCAAGGTACTTTGACAAAATGCAAGAAGCTGAAAATCCCAAAAGGCTATGGGAAGTCAAAGAAAAAAGGCAATCAAGCGCAATAAATGCACTTAAAGTCAAGATGTCAAACACAGACGTAACAATAGAGCAGCAAGGAAAAATTAAAGAAAAGAATCTCAGAGAACGCTTTAGTAAAGCAAGAGGAATTCTCTAAATGGTGTCAGTGGGCCTAATCCTATCAAGAAGAGGATTAGGCCCACTATTTATTTTCGCTTATTATATATAACTTGTTGTAGTAGTAGTAGTAGGGGCTGTGGAAAAGTTGAAAAGTATAAATTTGTAACGCAACAACGCAAAAAATAAGCAAATCTCATTGTTGAAAACTTTGTTGATAACTTGTTGAATTGTTGAAAGTGTAGCAATATGCACAAAACCATTTGTGCAACTTTTTGTGGAAAACCTGTTGAAAGTGTTGAAAGTGTTGAAAACTGTGGTTAAAGGCAGTCCGGCGAGCGAAACCAGAAAGTCACGTCATGCTCTTCGCACGGCGCACCGCGCCTACCGCATGACCTTCAAGGCAAAATTCTTCTAACTTTTTTAAAAACTCTTGACTTTTTTGAAAAAATATGATAGAATATAATCAAAAAAGGAAGGTGCTAAAAATGAAGAAAACTAAATTTACAAGAGAAGACCTGAACCGTCTGGAAGCTGGATACGAAGTAGAAAAAGGAAAATATACCTACCGAGTCCACGGAAAGTATGTCGAAGACTCGTGGCGCTGGGTACTTCAAAGAGCTGAAAAGACTGATAAAGACTGGGAAGACTACTTAGTAATATAAAGGAGACAAAAAAATGAACGATAAAGCATACTATCAGCTGAACAAAGGATACAGAGGACCAAAAACAGAAGATGAATATGAATACATCATCAAAAAGCTTTACAGGCATCTCAAAGAAGCGTATACTGTAGATGAGGCGAAAGCCATCATTGAAGAAATCTACAAATACAAAGGCCAAAAGGCAGAAATGGAGTTGAAACAGTGGCAATCATCAGTGTGAAGGACGTCAAGAACGCCATCAAAATTATGATGGAGATTCTGGAGAAGCTGGACGCGATCTACCACGCGTTGCACGACAAGGAGGATGAAAGCAATGGCTAAGCGTACCAAGATGACCAGCAATAAGGACAAAAAGGTCTTTACTCAGACGGCAAAGAAGACCAAGGCCGTCAACGTCAGCCCGAAGAACATGAGAGGAGGCACCAGACTGT
>OGYO01000860.1_pt1 | contig 16259 bp, 15 predicted proteins | sample 1576561 | NCBI WGS metagenome assembly OGYO01 (sample SAMEA3541507, study PRJEB24748) | human gut metagenome | biome: human gut; feature: human-associated habitat; material: faeces | place: China | collected 2012 | reverse complement strand
GACACGGAAGAGGTCAGAAGTTCAAATCTTCTAACGCCCACCAAATGTTCGCAGCTCAGAGGCTTCGCCTCTGAGCTGTTTTGTTTTACGCTGCCAAGCCAAAAGGACGCCGCGGCACCCAAAGCGCCCAAACAGCCCCGGTGATTGCCCCGATCAGGCGCGGATGGGTCTCGCAGCCATATATAAATAACCTCCTATAAATTGAGGTTTAATACTTTTCCCGAGAAGTGAACGAGCTTATTTGGACCCCCGGAGCATCCACACTTTTTGACGTTAAAACCGCAGGATTCCAGCAGCAAAACCGCAGGAAACAAGCCCCTAAAAGTGTCGATGTTTCAGGGGTCCATTCTGGCTCGTTCACTTCTCGGGAAAAGTATTAAACCTGGATATATGGCCGCTAATTCTAACCCCCCGCTACCGCCCCTACCAATACTGATGCGCATCGATAACGGCTTGCCAGAGCCAAAATCGCTTCGTTTCGGCACGCGCGTTGGCAAAATATCGCTGCTCTGCACTCATCGCCTTGTTAAAGATGGGGCGCTTATTCCGATGCAGCTTGCGTCGGATGCGCTCGCACAACCGAACGAGCTTTTCGTAGTCATTTGCTTGGTCGGTTGTCACGGTAAAATACGCTACCCCCTCAAGCAGTTCCAACTCGTTGCGGCGCTCGGCATCCTTGTGGATCTTCTCGCGGCCGTCATGAATGGCATCGCTGTCGTAGTCGACCATCGCGGTCAGTACCTCTGGCAGCAGCCCGGCCTTTACTTTATCCCTGCCCACCTCGACTTTAGCTGTAAGCGTAATGTCGGGCGTGCGCTCCAGCACGCGCAGCTTGCGCTCGCGCCCATCGTTGAGTCCATCGCGAATAAAGGCCTTCTTGTTGAGCTCGGCCTTGCCCAATGCATACCCGCCGTGGCGCGTAGGCAGCGACATAAACATGCACAGCCCCGACTCCCTCGGAGAGCGCGACCCCTCGATCACATACGCAAGCAGCGCCTTTGCTTTCGCGAGACCCCTTACCTTTGGGGACGCCTCGATATACGCCGCAATGAGCTCCTTGGTCGTGAGCTTGCTATCGCGCATGCCCGCATCCCTACTGGTCACCCCGCCGGGGGCAAGGTTATCCAACCGGTAGTTCGATGTCACGGCATAGCCGGCATAGATGGCCTCGGCCGCAGAGCTGTCGTGTGCAGCCTGCACAAACGCCAGCTCGGGAGCGCACACGTACGCATCCAGGCCGCCCATCCAGTGGCCCAGCGAGATAAACGAACCCGCCGGGAGCTCGTTGGTGCAGAGATGCGTCTTAACATGTTTGCTCCGCCGACGGTCGGCGCGCGACGGCACCAGCAAATCCAGCGTTTGGATCCCCAGATCATAGCGATCGATAAAGTCCTGCGCCTCTTGGTCCAACAGCGCACAGGCACCTGCAATCGACACGACCTCTGGTTCCGAATCCCCAAAACGAGGGTTCGGCAGGTGCGCCAAAAGCGCCAACGCAGCGTTATGTGAAACGATAAAGTACCCCATGGCGCGAAGATAGCACGCGCGTCGGCGGCGGCTCGCGGCCCTGGCGAGTTTTCGGCAAACGACCAGCAGTTTTTTGCCGCGGCGCAACCAAAGTGTTCATTCGTCGACGTCTAAATGCAAATCCGTCAAGCTTTTGGCAAGGTTGCCGCTCAACTGACCAAAAGCTGACCATTTGCTTGCCCATTTGCTTGACGGCACGCACTCGCCAAAATGCTCCGCGACTTCTCGGGCGGTCGAAGTGCTCGTTTAGCGACCACGCACCCGCCGCTGGGGTATCCTTGGAACACATGCACCACAAGCCGCACAAAGGAGCCGCCATGCGCACCGAGCTCGATGTTCCCTTTTTGCACAAAGACGAGGCCAAAGCCCTGGGCGCCAAGTGGAACCGGATCAAAAAGATCTGGTACGTGCCCGATGGCGTCAACCTCGAGCCCTTTGCCGCGTGGCTGCCCGGCGTAGATCGCTCCGACCCCAGCGCACCCTACATCTACCTGGTGCTGGGCAAATGCGAATGCTGGAAGTGCCACGAGCAGACGACGGTCGCGGCCTTTGGCGTTCCGTATCGGGTAGCCGAGGACTCGGGCAGCAAGGCTGCGCCCAGCGCTGCGCTCGCCATGGACGACGTGGGCCACATCGCGATCGACACCGCCCGCGCCAACGCCGTGGCCATCGTCCCCGCGCTGGGCTGCGTGCCGGCCGAGATCCGCGACTACCTGCGCGAGCGCTGCGGCTACAAGCCCGTAACGTCGCGCACCACCAAGACCGTATCGCTCGCCAGCACCTGCACCGCCTGCGGCGCACTGCAAGGCAGCCATTACCTGTTCGAGGAGCCCACGTCGCCGTTTGCACTCACGGCCATCAACAAGCTGCCCGCGCTGGAGTTCGTGCGCATGGAAGTCGCCGGCGTCTACGGCATCCCCGACAGTCAGGACAACTTTGACCAGGCGCTCTTCACCTGGGCACGCGACCACCACACCCAGTTCCACAAAACCCTGTGCGAGGGGATTTACCTGTAGGGCAAAACTCGAAAATCGAGTCCAGTTATCCTCGGAAATCGAGTGTGGAATTCCTCGAAAATCGAGTATGCGCAGGTAGCTGAGTTGTTGGTATAACGCAGAAAATGTCGAATCACCGGGTTTGCCCGACTAGATATTCAGTCTTCGAAGCTATGACTCCGCATCGTCATAGGTAATGGCGCATCCGCAGATTGGGCATTGTTGAGGATAAATTGGGAGGCGCAGTCCTGTTCGAATCCGCGGGTCGGTAACGTGTTTGTCGCGGATGTCGATGAAGTTGATGTCTAGGCATGGGAGGTCTCCGCCGCAGCTAGGGCAGGGCAGGCAGATTTGGCTACAGCCGGCCTCAACGAGCGGGAACAGGCTCCGGTCCATTAACGCTCGCGGCAAGTTTCCGTACACGCCACACGCGATATCGCTTCGCCATCCCATGGGCTCCCCTTTCCCGTTTTAACCGTTGAGGAGAGGATGGCAGGATCGTGCAGCTCTCGATGCGGCGCAGCGCGATCCGATCAATCGACATGATTAGACAGCGATGGGCTGCACCTAACTAATACGGAGCAACGGCTTCCGCATGACGACGTGACTCCGAGAAATCGAACTCGGCACGATGCGCTTCGAGGAGTCGAGCATTGGGACGAAAGCGATGTTCGTCCGGCTCACGCAGCACCGAACCCGCAAACGTCGCATAATCCGTTTGTTGCAGAAGGTACGACCCGCAAAGTTGATAGTCGCCGCGCACCAGCTCAAACGAAATCAGATGGGCGTCGAACAGCGAGTGCAAGTCACGGCGCAGCAGAATACCGTTGCTGACAACTTGCGACTTGGGACCCGAGTAGTTCTCGATATGCGCGGCCTCGAGAGCTTCATCCACATTGCAGCCCGAGACGGCACATCGACCGGTATAAGCCTCAAAAAGCTGATTGCGAAAACGCTGCTGACCGATTCGCTCGCGACGCAGCGCGTAGCGAACCTTTTCATCATCGCTCGCCGGAGCTCCGGAAAACTCCGCCGCAAGCGGAGCATCCTTCATGTAGCTCATGTCGGGAAAGAAACGCGCATCGGGCCCACCCTTATGGACGGGGCCATGCAACACAAACCAGCTGTTCTCTGGCTCGTAGCGCTCAACGAACGCTAGGCCCAGTACCTTGTAGCCAGCGCTCGTTGCAAAGAACACGCCGACAGGAACGCCGCACTCCATACAGTTGATCATCTTTTGGTTGTAGTCCTGGTCGCGCCAGTTTTCGACCGAAGCACTTTGCGACGAGTACTTGAGCACCCACGTGCCATCCTCAAGATAGAGCGGCGGGACATCGGGGTAAGCGCCGCGCTTGGAATTGTGTACCGAGAGAGCAAAGGTCTTCTCGCGCGGATGCTTGACACGCCCGCGACCAGGCCAAAAGATGCCCGAATCGCGCGACACCGGAAAGAGTTCGGATTCAATCGTCAGGCGAAAGGGATATTGGGGGCTATCGGCATTGGTGCGATGCGGGAGCTTGTCCCACAGGCCGCCACGTTGCTCCTCGCGCAAGAACCACTCCCAAGCCTGAACATATTCGGACGGCACAAAGCTGCAAGCGCGGTCGAAACTCGGCCGAGCAATCAGCGGAACACTAGAAGCGATGCCGTCCATAAGGAACCTCCAGGAAGAACAGTTCCCCACATTATCGCCGACACAGTGAGAGCACCATACGAAAAAAGGGCCACTTCCTTGGAAGTGGCCCTTCAAACAGGCTTAATTGATGAATTGGATCTGACGCAATATTACTTACCGTCAGGAACGATACCGACCAAGCTGACCGTTACGTCAAAGGCCGGAGCAGTGGTGTTCTTGTCCTGCTCAGACCAGTTTTGGCAATCGGAGTCGGTACCTTCCATCCAGATGACGATCTTCATGTTCGTGCCGTTGTAGCCAACGTTCTTCGCGATGACTTTTGGATTTGCACCAGTAGGTTTGGAATAAGAGCCGCCCGATCCAGTGGCAGCCCAATCGCCGCCGTTCTGGTCAATAAGGGTCGCGCCGAAAACATGCGCGTACGTTGGCGCTTGAGTTGTCGTCCCTTCGGATGCGACGCAACTCCAACCGGTCGTTGAGGAAACATCGTTGCCGTGCTCAGTGGTCGAAGGTTTAACAGGAGCATAAACAACCTTAAGCTCGTCGTTAATGACGATGCCGACGCGCAGACTGCCTTTGATCTTGTTGAACCATTCATCCGTTACATTGCCGGAGGGCTTGATGGTGACGGGGTTCGTCCCGTCTAGATAAACATCCGCGATGCCCGTATTCGTCACGGTGTAGAGGGTGTAGTCGGCGGCGACGTAGGCATAGTAGGAATCGGTGCCACTCGTCAGCGTGTACTTGCCGCCCGCGTCTGTGTTGGCCTTCTGGTAACCGGCGACATCGGTGCCCTGCCAGGACTTGGGAACAAACCAAGACTGCGCATCGTTCGTCGATGAAGGGCTGATTTCGTGACCAGTGGAGCTGGCAGTGGTCTGCTTGTCCGAACCGTCATGGGTAAAATTTGTACCCTTGGCAATCTGTAGAACCATACCGTTTGCCTGGGCAGATATGGTGCTCGTGGTTGCATGGACCCTACTATTGGTGACAAACCATGCGTAGGTAGTTGCAGAAAGCGCCACAGCCGAGACGGCGACGGTCAACGCCGCCCCAACAAGCTGAACCTTAAGCCTCTTAACTGAATCGTGCATCTCCGTCGCCTCCCCTCGTTAAGGAAAAGGGCAGGATCCCGGGCCGGGAACCTGCCCTTCGCAAGCCATAAATCGTAGCTGCGATTACTTGTTGTCCGCAGTGGCAGTGAACGTAATGGTCACAGCATTGGTCGCAGTGAGCTTATTACCCTGCAGGTTCTCGGTGGTTACGTTGGCGTCCTTGCCCTCGTAGTAAAGGTAGACCTTCAGGGCTGTATCCTGCCCGGCAGTTACGTTGCCGTAGGAATCAAAGTCGGCGGATTCAATCTTCTTCTCAAATTTATCCCCCGCCGCATTCAGGCCGTACACCTGCCATTTGCTTCCATCAGCATTAGTAACAAGAACGCGCAGGGCCTTCTTCAGGCTCGGGTCTTGAGTTGTATCGGTGTCACCCTTGACCTCTTCGACAAGAATATTGGAGAGATTCTGGCCCTTTGAACTGACGTTGTAAACTTGTTCAAGGGCATAATCGCCAGCAATGGCGGCCTCAGTAGAACCTTCGGTCGCATTTCCGCCCTTGCAGTTGAACAGATTTCCCTTAAGTTTGCCGTTACCGAGATCCGTACCATAACCACTCATCCAAGTACCCGGGTTCGAACCGTCTTCTTCACCATAGGTAGCGGGGAAAAGGGCCTTGGAGTCAACCGAAGTTGTGACCGAAGTGGAATCGACCTCATGTGCTCCAGTTGTCCCATTCTGAATCGTCATGTAGGCGGCGTTCGACTGAGCGCTGATGCTGCTCGTCGTCGCCTTGACGCTGTTGTTCGTCACAAACCATGCGAACGTGGCAGAGCCCAATGCTACGGCTGCTACCAGCACCATGGCGATGGCGGCGCCCATCTGCTTCTTTAATGCCTTGGTATCCATACGGACCCCTTTCTTTCCCCATTCGTCCCAGATGACCCCCGAGAAGCCCGGAAGGGGAGCCCGTGCTTTCGTGTTGGATGTTGCTTGCCCATCCTTAAAATTTGGATTTGAGAATACCACATTTCTTACGATTTCCTTATGAGTTTTCGGGGGCTTACAATCCGTCAGATTCACGGGCCTACCTTGGGCTAGGTATGGAACTGTGCAAACGCTGTTCACCCTATTTGGCCGCGCTCTCCCGTTGAGCCATAAGCCTCTCTTAAGGTTTGCGGCCGCAGTGCCATGCCAGCACATACCTACACCCCCCACCGAGCTTTGCCCTTAGCCCTTCCCCACTCGCTATACTGGTGCAGAACGTGTAATTTTTGCCTGCTTAGCGGGCTATTTGTTGGGAGGGCCCCATGGCTGACGCCACTCAACCCAAGGGAAGCGTTTCTGCCGGATCGATCAAGCCGGTGACGCGCAAGGCTGTTCGCTGCCAGCGCGAAGTCGCCTGGTTGGTCACGCAGGCGGCCGGCAAGCTCGTCGCCACCACCGATGACGTCAACGCACCCACGCCCAGCTTTGTGCTGGCGGCGGCATTGTCGTACACCCGCGAGCAAGAGCAGGCCGCCCAGGACAGCGGACGCGCGATTGACTACGGGGCCGTCATGAGCCCCGACCTCGCGAGCTTTTGTACGGCCGCGGGGCTGCCCGCAGCACCTAACGCGCTTTCGAACGCGGGCTACATGTTCACCCTCTCGGGCGCGGACCTCATCCGCGACGTTTACGCCTACTGTGGCGACCTGTGCGAACGCATGGGAGACGCGGCGCAGGTCAAACCGGGCTTCGCGATCAAACTCGCGTTGCGGCTATTCTTGTTGGATGCCGCCGCGAGCAGCGACGCCACCTCTAAAGACAACGCCTGCGCATAGCAAAAGCGCCGGGCCGGAAAGTGAATCCAGGCCCGGCGCTTGTTCGTTCTACTTGTCCCCGCCTTTCACGGGCGAGTTCTTTTGGTTGCGGCGATTACTCCAGGTCACGTTGTGCTCCTTGTAGTAATCGGGCGCCTCGTTGCCGCTCGCGCTAATGGGGTCATTGCCGGTCAGGGTGTCGGCAATATCCTGTACGAACTTAACGAACAGGCTCGAATCGTCGGTCTCTGACGAATCAAAATCGAAGCCAAACTCCACCGCGCCGCCGATGATTTTGTCCACGCACTCCGGGTCGTCGCCGTCCAGCCAAATGACCACGGTGTACTTGTCCACGTCGCCCACGCGGAAGTTCTTGTGGCTGATGGTCGTCACCACGTCTTTGGACGCAAACGGCTCGGTGTTGGGCTCGGGGCTGCCATCGGCCGCGGCAGCCGCGTAGGTGGTGGGCTCGCCGTTGCGATACACCCGCACGCGCGCCGCCTTCTCCACGCCCTTGCTGGCGCTGACCACCTTGAGTTTGGCGCTGTAGCCCAAATCGGTCTTGCCGGCGTTGCGGATATAGAAGGTGTACGCCACGTAGTTTTTGCCGTTGTGGCTGCCGTCGATGTTATCCAGGTTGTCGGGCAGGTCGTCGGCGGCGATATTGGTGCCGTTGTCCACGGCGTCGGCCGCCAGGCGCGCGGTGGCGTTGTTAAAGTCACCGTTGTCGGCAATGGCCACGCCGCGGCGGAACAGCTCCAGGCGGTTGAGGTTGATGGTGAAGTTGCCCATGTTTTCCTGCATAAACGACAGGGCGAACAGCACGCCAAAGGCAAGCGCCAGCACCACGAGGGCCTTTTGCAGCTTGTCCATGCGCAGCAGCGCCGCGCCGATGCGCTCCATGCGGCGCTTGGGCATGTACATGGACACGACCGCGTCGGGGTCGATATCGTCGAGGTCCTGGTCGGCCAGCGCCTGCTCCAGCTCCTCGATGCGCACCACGCCGCGCAAGTCGCGCTTGGGCTTGCGCTTGGGTTTGGACTTGGGCTTGCCGAAGCGCTTGCGCGGGTCGGGATCGGTGCCGGGGGTGTCCTCGGGCTGACCCTCGGTCAAATCCTCAGCCATGCCCTCGGCCAAATCCTCGGCTACACCCTCGGGCAAATCCTCGGGCAAATCCTCGGCAGGTTGATTTTTGTTGTCGTTACGCTTGAACAGTGCCATGGCGATCAGATCTTATATTTGGTGCGAATGTAGCCGACGTATTCTTTGACGAGCTCGCGCTCCATGTCGTCGGCGTAGCGGAACTGCAGGCCGCAGACGTTGCGGTACAGGCTGCCCTTGGGCGCGCGGCGCACCCAGCACACGATGCCCAGCTGCTCGGGCAGCTCGTGGCGCTCGCCCTGCAGGCGGATCGTGGGCATTTGCACGGCCAGGGCCTCGCCCACATCGGGATAATCGTTGAGGTAGACGGCCAGGCCGCCGGCCGAGACGTCGATGGTCATGGCGTCCTCGGGCTCGGGGGTCGGCGCGTTGTCGCGCTGGTAGGTCAGGCGCATGGCGACCTTAAAACGCTCGTCGCGGCGCTTGACAAAGGTGCGCTGCTCGGCGACTTTGCGCATTTTCCAGTAGGTGCGGATGCCCTTTTTCTCGACCGACTCGGGGTAGCCGGCGAGCACGAACGTCTCCTCGCCCACTTTGTATTGCAGCAGCAGCTTTTGGTTTTCGTCCATGAGCAGCGGCTTGCCGGCGAGCATGGGCGCGCTCATAAGAAAGTACGCGTCGTCCAGGTTCTCTTTGTACGTGGCGAGCATGTTGAAGTCGGTTTTTTGGCCCATGGGCACGTCGAATGCCACCTGAAGCTTGGTCCCCGGCGTTATCTGTTGCTCTGCCATGTTGTCTCCCCCAGTCGCGGGCGCCGATATCATCGTCGTGCGCGATGCGCATTGAGCTATTGTACCTGCTTTGCCGGAGGTTTCGGCGGGCAGTGCGTGAAATGGCGGGATGTGGGGCACGGGTGAACGCGCAGCCGCTCTGTGCGCGGCATCAATCTGGCAGCGATGCATGTCCCCCGACAGACCGTCTGTCTGTCTCTCAGCTGTCTCTCGTAATTATCTCTCATCTCTCATTTATCTCTCAGCTTAGAGATGAGTGAGAGATGAGAGACAAAAATGCCGTTATCGGTTCAAGCAAATCACGTTCGCGCAGGTAAACTCATGTATACGGGAACTTTGACTCGATCCCCTAGCCACCTTGCAGCATTGTTATCTCTCATATTTATCTCTCGTCTTTCTGTTATCTCTCGTATTAGTGACGAATGAGAGACGAGAGATGCTCGAGTGATGCATAAGCCTGGATTATTGGACGGTCGGAAAATCCCTCAAATAAAAAACGGGGCCGGCCTTACGCCGAGCCCCGTTTTCAAACGGTCAGTTAGTTATCCAACGCGCGAGCATAGCAGTCAACATTACGCCGCCGCGAACACTCCCAAGCCCGTTCCGATGATGCAGATTGCGAAGATGCCCAAGATGATCCAAATGGTCTTGACGCCCTTTTTATAGAGGGCAACGCAAGCGAACGTTGCCAGCAAGGGCAGCAGACCGGGGAAGATCGAATCGAACAGATCCTGCAGGACAATCTCCGAACCACCCACGTCAAAGGTCAAAGCCGTGGACAGCGAGACCTGTGCCGCAATCATGGCGCCGATAACGGTCATTCCGAGAACACCGGCAGCATGCGTCATTCGAGACATAAGGTTGCTCTCTTCGGACTGCTGCAAAAACTTGGTTCCCAAGTCGTAACCCAGATGGGCGGCGACGATACGCGTTGCAAAGTTAATCACGGAGTAGATGAGCGCGTACACGATGGGGCCGAGCGGGTTGCCCGTCGAAGCGATGCCAATACCAATGCCGGCGGCAACCACGCGGAACGTACCCCAGTAGAACGAATCGCCGATGCCGGAAAGCGGTCCCATAAGGCCGACCTTCATGGCGTTAATCGAGGACGTGTCGAAGTTCTTATCGGCAGCCGCCTGCTCTTCCATCGAAACCGTTAGGCCGGCTACAAACGGAAGCACATGAGGCGTGATGTTAAAGAACTCGGTATGGCGATCGAGCGCCGCATAGTAATCGTCGTCGTTGGGATAGATCTTTCGCAGGGGCTTCTGAATGGTGTACATGAAGCCCATTGCCATCATCTTGTCGTACGACTGCGGGCACTGGCTCGTAAACTGGCGAAGGAACATGCTCCGATACATATCGGGAGTCATAATCGCGTCCTTCTTGGCCTCTTTGAGGTCGGTGTTCTGGATAGCCATTAGAAGTCCTCCTCTTCATCTGCAGCAACCGTCTGCGGACCGGACGAGCCCTCGCGGAAGGCCAGGAGCAGCGCGACGCAAATGGCAGCTGCGGCGACGCCGACCACGTCCATCTTGAGGTAGATGACCATAATGAAGCCCAGGAACAGCCAGGGAAGGAGCTTGTTATCGCCCATGGTCCTGATAAGAAGAGCGAAGCCGATGCAGACCATGACGCCGGACGCAACGTTGAGGCCGTCCATCACAAACTGCGGAATCGCGTTGAGCGCATTGTTGATAAGGTCGGCACCAAAGAACAGCGAGCCAAACACCAGCAGTGCAGACGGAATGCCAATCGACAGCGGCACGATGGTCAGATGGTACAGATTCGCCTTGGCAAGATCGCGATTTGCCAGAGCGGTCTCAATCTTCTTGCAGGCAAAGGCACCCGGAACGGCGTAGCAGAAGTTGCGCCACACCTGAAGGAAGACGGAGACGGGAAGGGCGAGCGCGACGGCAGTTGCCGTGCCCGTACCCGTAATGACGGCAAACGCGCAGCCAAGCACGCCGGAGGCATAGACCTCGGGAGGAACCGCCGCGCCGACCATGATGGCGCCCATGAACATGGACTCCAAAGCAGCGCCGACGATAACGCCCTGCTGGACATCGCCAAGGATCAAGCCGACAAACAGGCTCGTAAACAGCGGACGACCAAGCATCGTAATGCCAAATAATTGCTCGTCCATGGACGCAATAAATGCGACCAGTGCAACTAGAAGATACTGGACAACCATTTCGATCAACCCCAGAAACAGGTCTGCAGGCGAGGCATTCTGCGCAGCTCGCCTGCAGACAACCGCAGCAATTTGAGAGGATTAGTAGTTCATCTGGTGATAGTAACGACGCGTGGTGAGCGGGTGGTTACGGACGTGCTCGAGATGGCAGCTCAGACGCTCGGTGATGGTGTAGGTGACCATCGGGGAGACGATCTTGCGGAACTCGGGGTCGCTGAACGGCAGCTCGACCTCGGCGGTGTCAAACTTGTTCACGCGGACGTTGACGCCCTTCTCGTCGGCGAGCATGTGAGTGAAGTTGTCCACGCGGTCCATGAGCTTACGGGTGTCGTCCTCGCCGTAGAGCATGATGAGGCTCGTGCCTTCCTCGCACAGCTCGATGGTGCCGTGGAAGAACTCGGCGGCGTGGATGGACTTGGTCTTGATCCACTGCATCTCCTCGAGGATGCACATGGCGTAGTCGTAGGCCTCACCCCAGAGCATGCCGGAGCCAATCACCATGTGGTAATCGGTGTCCTTGAAGTCCTCGGCCATGGCGGCGCAGCGCTCGTCCTGAGCGTCCTTGGCCTTGATGAGGTACGGAGCGATGTTGCCGAACTCTTCCATGAAGGTGTCGTACTTGGGGAAGGCGCCGGCGTTCTTGAGGAAGCGGGCGACCAGCGTGATCTGGTAGGTGTAGATGGCCTCGCACAGAACGTCGTCCTCGGCGAAGCTGAAGAACTTGTAATCGGCGTACTCGGTGGCCGGGGTGTTGTCGTTGGAGACATACATCAGCGTGCGGGCGCCCTGCTCCTGGCAGAACTTGGCAGCCTCAATGATCTCGGGGGTGGTGCCGGTACGGGTGGAGAAGACGCAGACAGAATCCTTGTTGAAGGTCTTGGGCGGGCAGGCGAGGAACTCTGCGGCGATCTCGCAGTGGACATCGACGTCGGCCGTGGTGGTCTCGACCCAATACTTCATCGGGAGCGTGTGGGCCCAGGTGCCGCCGCAGCCGATGAAGAAGATGTTGGAATAACCCTGCTCGCAGACCTCGTCCACGGCAGCCTCAATCTGAGGACGGAGAGCGAGGGCATCGCTCACAACCTTCTCGTAACGAGGCTCATCGAAATTGAACATCCCTTACTCCTAACTCACTTGGATGAACCCTTCATTCATCCCATGACGTTATAATACTTTATATAACTAACTATGCAAGAACTATTTCAGATTTTTTTGATTTTTCTTTAATAAAAAGCCCGCCGATCAAATGATCGACGGGCATAGGCATAGAGCATTGGTTCAATAAATGCCGAGCATCAACGTGTTTCCGGCTAGAAAACGTCCTTGGCAAACACCTTAGCGTCATTGGGGACCTGACGGATTTCGATGGCCACGCCATCGCCCAGGAGCTCTTGGATATGCTCGGCATCTTTCTCGGTCGCAAAGATCGCAGGGGTCGGATGAAGCGTGGTCTCAGGGGTCTTTCGGGTTCCGCCCAGATTGATCTCTTTGATGTCTTTGCAACCCTTAGCGAGACGATAGACATCTTCAATCGTCTCAGTGATGATAAACAGCGAATACTTGTCGGTAACGCCGCTGTTGAGCGCCTCGATAGCAGCGTCAACATCCTTGATGACGAGTTTAACGCCGTTGGGGCGGGCGAGCCTCAAGGCCGCCTTCCTCATGTCGTCTTTTGCCACAGCATCGCTGGCAAGCAAGATGCAATCTACATCCAAAGCGTGAGTCCAGGACATGGCAACTTGGCCGTGAATCAGTCGGTAATCAACTCTCGTAAGCTTAATCATCGTTATCATCTCCGCACGTGATAAAGGGAATGACAGGTGTGGCCCCTAGCTAGGGCTCGAACCAGAACTAACTAGAACTCTTCTTCCTCGGCGCCGGCAAGCATGTCCGCCGCCTCGCAAAGCTGAATAAACGAACGCGATCCCTCGACCGCGGCTTTGGCCTTGTCCTCATCCAGGGAGTCCAGCTGTGTAACCATTTCCACCAGCAGCGGCAAGTTCATTCCAGCGATTAACGTAAACGATCCGTCGGTCTGCCTCTGAATGAATTCGTTGTTTACAGAGCCGCCAAAGATGTCAGTCACGACAAACCAAGAGTCGGCAGGGTCCCTCGTCTCCATCCATGCATCAATCAACGCCGCGACGTCCCTTGAATCGTCATCGACATAGGCGCACAGGCACTCGATTCGGTCGTTGGTGCCCATCAGAATCTCCAGAGAGCTTTTCATGCCTTGGGCGAGATAACCATGACTCGCTAGCAATATCTTATTCATAGTTCTCCAATACCAATAGGACGTACTATATTGTCATAACAAAGTATATTAGCAATCTACCCTACTTGGTGTGTCTATTTTCCAAATCCGCGAACGGTAACAATTGGTCGGTAAATCGACCAATCTATCGCTAATTTACAAATAGAACTTCAGTCGCTCGGTGCAGTACACCTGACGGGAGATGAAAAGCGGCTCGCCACTTGGGGCATAACGTCTATCGACAAACAGAAGCAGCGAAGAGTCCAGCTCCACGTTAAGGTATGCCGCCTCGAGCTCGCTCGCATAGCAGACCTCGAGCGTACGCGTGTTGGGACCCATCTTGATCCCCTGGCGATCGAGTACCGCCATCAGCGAATCATCGAGGGACTCATGCTCCAAAAAAGAAAGCGCAGCGGAATAGCTATTGGTTTCCAGCATCGTGGGCTTGCCATCCACAAGGCGCAGACGACGGCTACGCAATACCTTTTGGGTATCGTCTACGCCCAGGAACTTCGCGTCTCGCAGACTTGGGAAGTCCCAGCCCATTTCGAGAACCCTGGTAGACGCCTGTTTGCCCGCAAGCTGGCACGAATGGGTAAAGCTCTCACGGTCGTCCGCGGCATACATCTGCGTGTCCGACGAAACGAACGTGCCCTTGCCGCGGGCCCTCTCAACAAGCCCAGCATCTTCCATTTCTTTAATTGCGGAGCGAACCGTTATTCGGCTCACGCCAAATTGCTCGATAAGCTCCGCCTCGGTCGGAAGCTTATCTCCCGGGCGGTACGTGCCGTTGGCGATTGAATCAGAAAGCGCACGAACAATCTGTTTGTACAGGGGGATAACGCTATTTGCCTCAACCATATCAACCATACCTTTACAAGGAATCAGCAGCCTATAGATAAATGACTTATATTGTATTAGAACTTTTTAGCACTCCACGCCATTTCCTATAATGTTTTAGCAAACGAGGGGTTATTTTGCGTAAGCGGTGTAGAGTCCATCCATTTCCGCATACAGCTTCAATCTGATGGCGGTATATGCATCCGATAAGCCGATTGATTTTTATCTTCTACCTGTCTCACATTCATCCCTCGTCGTAGAGATGAATGTGAGGTGAGAGATACGTACTTGACGCGCGAGCGTGGATATTTGGACGGTTTTTGGGCTTTTGGCGGCCGATTTCGTCCGAAAATCCACGCTCATCCGGCAGGCGTCCGAATTTCCACGCTCGTGTGCCAGAAAATCCACGCTCATCCGGCAGATTGGTCGAAGGCCCCATATGGGTATACTCTCGGGGATTCGACTCGATTCGCCCCCGTTGGGGCGTCAAAGGAGACTGCATATGTCCACTACCTCAACCGACCCGCGCGCCGCTGCTGCCGCGCTGCTGGTGCCCGGCACTACCTGCCACGGCTTTACCGTCGAGCGCTGCGAGACCGTGCCCGAGCTCGACTCGGACGCTTACGTACTGCGCCATACCACCTCGGGCGCGCGCCTGCTGTACCTGGCGTGCGACGACGAAAACAAGGCCTTTGCCATTGGCTTTAAGACGCCGCCGGCCGATTCCACCGGCGTGTTCCATATTCTTGAGCACTCGGTGCTGTGCGGATCGGCCAAGTTTCCCGTCAAGGAGCCGTTTGTCGACCTGATCAAGAGCTCCATGCAGACGTTCCTCAACGCCATGACCTACCCCGACAAAACCATCTACCCCGTCGCCACCACCAACGAGCAGGACCTGTACAACCTGATGGACGTGTACCTGGACGCGGTGTTCAACCCGGCCATCTATACCAAGCCCACCATTTTTGAGCAGGAGGGCTGGCACTACGAGCTGGACCTGCCGGAGGGCGCTGGCGGCGACGGCAGCGCCGCCAGCCTGCGCGAGGGCACGCTGCGCTATAACGGTGTAGTGTTCAACGAGATGAAGGGCGCGCTGTCCGACCCCATGAGCGTGCTGGACGACGCCGTCAACGCCGCGCTCTATCCCGACACCGCCTATGCGCACGAGAGCGGCGGCGACCCACGCGCGATTCCCGCGCTCACCTACGAGCAGTTCCTGGATACGCACGCGCGCCACTACAATCCTTCCAACTCTTATATAACGCTCTACGGCGACCTAGATGTGGACCGCGCGCTGGCGTTTTTGGACGAGCGTTATCTGTCGCAGCCGAGCGCTGCGAGCCGCCGCATGGACGCTGCCGTTGCCGCCGGCGAGGACCCGTCCGCGCTGGCACCCAATCCGCTGGGCGTGCAGACGCCCGTGACCTGCGAGTACAAGCGCGTCGAGATGGCCACCACGCCCGAGAACGCCCTGGTGGGCCTGGGCCTTGTGCTGGGCAGCGCACTCGACCGCAAGCGCACGATCGCAGCGGACATCCTGTTCGAGGCGCTGCTGGGCTCCAACGAGGCGCCGGTTAAGAAGGCTATCCTGGCGGCAGGCCTGGGCGGCAACGTGGTGAGCTACACCGCGGCCGAGTGCCTGCAGCCCTACGAGCTCATCATGCTGCAAAACGCGCAGCCCGGTGTGGCACGCGAGCTGCGCCGCGTGTTCCAGGACGCCTGCCGCGACCTGTGTGAGCACGGCGTTCCGCGCGAGCGCCTGGAAGCTATCATCAGCAGCAACGAATACGACCTGCGCCAGCGCGACTACGGTATCGCCGACGGCGTGGCCATTGCGTGCGACGCGCTGAGCACGTGGCTCTACGATGACGACGCCGCGACGCTGGCACTCAAGTATGGCCCGGTGTACAAGGAGCTGCGCGGCGAGCTGGACGGTAGCTACTTTGAGGACCTGCTGCGCGAGCTGGTGCTGGAGAACGACTACACGGCGCTCATCGAGCTGGTGCCGGTGGTCAGATGATCTTCCTTGTCGCCCAGCGCGACGTGCAGTGCGACGAGCCGAAGAAG
>OGYO01000859.1_pt1 | contig 16276 bp, 16 predicted proteins | sample 1576561 | NCBI WGS metagenome assembly OGYO01 (sample SAMEA3541507, study PRJEB24748) | human gut metagenome | biome: human gut; feature: human-associated habitat; material: faeces | place: China | collected 2012 | reverse complement strand
TATTCCTAAATCCTTTTAAAAAAGTGTTGACATCTTATAAAAAATAGCCCGAAATCCCCTCTGGTACAAAAGCGGAAGTTTACCGGAATGGTCGATATGAGCATGCGTCAAAAGCACCATGTCAATATCACTTGCCGCAACCGGTATCTCCTGATTTTCAAATTCATCCGGTCCCTGCTCCATTCCGCAGTCAATCAAAATATGTTTTCCGCAGGCTTCCAGATAAGTACAGCTTCCAGTCACTTCATGCGTGGCTCCCAAAAATGTAATCCTCATAAAAACACCTTCTCCCTGTTTTAATGATAATCTGTTCCGTTCTGTTTTCCTGTTTTTATTTTATCACATATCCTGATTTTTTAGTACTGTAATTTTTAATCCAGCTTTCGGGAAATAAAAAATCCCGATCCACAAACACCACATTTCTCTCCTGTCAGGTATACGCGATTGCGTCCCGACTCGGAAAGGATTTTTGTTATAAAATCTCCTGTGTCTGCACATCCGGATGGTAAAATATAATAGTGATTTAATTCCGTACGTGACGATCAACACATTGATGCCAACCGACATATTGGCGCTGCGGAACACCGGCACCTTCTCGCTGGCCTGTTCTACCACAGCCTCGTCCTCTTTGCTCAAACCGGTCGAGCAAAGCACGCAAGGCATACCATGTGCCGCGCAGAACTGTGCCGCGTGCACCGTACCGGCAGGGGAAGTAAAATCAATTACGATTCCCTTTGCCTCCGGCAAATCTTCCAGCGAAGCGTAAACCGGGATATCCCCGATCTGACCGGCTTTCTGGTCCACACCGGCAACAATGCGGCAATCGCTGCGGGCAGAGATCTTTTCCACAAGGGTATGGCCCATACGGCCGTTAATGCCCTGAATAATCAAATCCGTCATCTTAATTTGGTTCCTTCCTTTTCCAAAGCACAGGCCCGCGGCGCCGCAACAAATCCGCGGTACTGCGGGCCTGGTCGTGATTATTTTATTTCAGAACGCCGTAAGCCTTCATCTCATTTTCCAGGGACTGCTGCACGGCAGCCGAAGGCTCCACCAGAGGCAGGCGCAATGGACCCGCATTCCAGCCCAGGCGGTTCATTGCCCATTTGACCGGGATGGGGTTTACATCAGCAAACAGGGCATGGCACAGCGGCAGCGCTTTCAGCTGCAGTTCCAGGCTCTTTGCCGTGTCACCGGAAAACCATGCGGCACAGATATCGTGTGCCTGCTGCGGCGCAACATTGGAAAGCACGCTGATGACGCCCTTACCGCCCAAGGACAAGATCGGCACAATCTGGTCATCGTTGCCAGAATAAATGTTCAGTTCCTCGCCGCACAGGGCTGCAACATCCGCAACCTGGGAGATATTGCCGCTGGCTTCCTTTACAGCGTTTACATTGGGCAGCTTGGCAAGCTCCGCCAGTGTGGCGGGCTGCAGATTCACACCGGTACGGGACGGAACATTGTAAATGATGCAGGGCAGGGTAACGGCATTTGCAATGGCCGTATAGTGGGCAATCAGGCCCGCCTGGCTGGTTTTGTTGTAATAAGGGGTAACCAGCAGCAGGGCATCTGCACCGGCTTCCTCGGCCTCTTTGGAGATCTCAATGGCAAAGGCCGTATCGTTGGAGCCCGTGCCCGCAATAACAGGAACGCGCTTTGCGGTATGCTTCACAGCAAAACGGATGCACTCCACATGCTCTTCGTGGCTGAGCGCTGCGGATTCACCCGTGGTGCCGCAGATCACAATGGCATCCGTGCCGTGTGCAATCTGATCATCAATAATGCGGCCCAGTTCCTCAAAGTTGACGGTTCCGTCTGCGTGCATGGGGGTAATGATGGCAACAGCAGCACCGGTAAATACAGGTTGTTTCATAGGGAATGCTTCTCCTTCAATCTAGGGGATGATTAGTCAAAATAGCCCTTAACGGCCAACAGTTCTGCCAGCAGAACTGCACCGCCTGCTGCGCCGCGCAGCGTGTTGTGGGACAGGCAGACAAACTTGTAATCGTACTGGGTATCCTCACGCAGGCGACCAATGCTGACAGCCATGCCGTTTTCAATCATGCGGTCCAGCTTGGGCTGGGGGCGGTCATCTTCTTCAAAGTAATGCAGGAACTGTTTGGGTGCGCTGGGCAGGTCCAGATCCTGCGCCGGGCCATGAAATTCTTTCCAGGTTTTCAGGATTTCTTCTTTGGTGGGCTTTTTATCAAAGCTTACGAACACCGCGCCCATGTGGCCATCGGATACCGGTACGCGCAGGCACTGGGCCGTAATGGAAGGTGCAGTTGCGGGCACAATCTTATCGCCATCAATGTGGCCCCACAGCTTCAGCGGCTCCTGCTCACTCTTTTCTTCTTCACCACCGATGTAGGGAATCACGTTATCCAGGATATCGGGGAAAGTCTCAAACGTTTTGCCAGCGCCGGAGATTGCCTGATAGGTGCAGACCAGGCACTTGGTTACGCCGTAATCCTTCATCAGCGGGTGCAGGGCAGGCACATAGCTCTGCAGGCTGCAGTTGGACTTGACGGCAATAAAGCCGCGCTTGGTGCCCAGGCGCTTGCGCTGTGCGGGGATGATTTCCAGGTGGTCTGCATTGATTTCAGGCACTACCATCGGAACATCCGGTGTCATGCGGTGTGCGCTGTTGTTGGAAACCACAGGGCATTCTGCCTTGGCGTAAGCTTCTTCCAGCGCTTTGATTTCGTCCTTTTTCATGTTGACTGCACAGAACACAAAATCCACCTGTGCAGCAACTTCTTCCACCTTGGAAGCATCCAGAACCACCATCTTTTTGACTGCTTCCGGCATCGGTGTTTTCATCAGCCAGCGGCTGCCGACAGCATCCTCATAGGTCTTGCCTGCGGAGCGTGCCGATGCAGCCAGAGCCGTAAGCTTAAACCAGGGATGATTTTCCAGCAGGGTAATAAAACGCTGGCCCACCATGCCAGTTGCACCAACAACGCCAACTTTGTACTGTTTCATCTTAAACTGCCGTCCTTTCCTCCAGAACCCCAACGCACATTTGGGGATTCTGCTTCTGTTCCCAGCCCCATACCATTACCTATATGCAGCTGCCGCCGCAGGTTTGCAGGGGGTAAACACAAACCTGCCGCTGCATTCAAGCCATTTTGCTGCCAAACACGAGATAATAAAAAAACCGGCTTGAAAACCGGCACAAAATGCAATATAATGATACATTGCATGAGCACAGCGCAACACGTTAATCCTAACGTGACAGTCCCGCCCCTGTTCGGCTGCGGGCCCAGGAACGATGCGTGCCGTGCACCGCCTTCGGCGGACGTCCCTTTCCATTCCCCACAAGCCTTTGGCTGGCATAAAAGGGAATATACTGATGAAATCCGCACCTCTGTGCCGCATGGCGGCTGCTGTAAGATACAATCGCCGCCTGCATGCCTCAATAATAGCATTGCGCGGCCAACTTGTCAACGCAAAAAGGAAGCAAAACAATGTTAAAGAAAGATTTTTGGTATGACCTGCCCAAAGAACTGATTGCCCAGGAGCCCGCTGACCCGCGTGACAGCGCCCGCCTGATGGTGCTTGACCGCAAGAATGATACGATTGAACACCGCATCTTCCATGACCTGCCGGAATACCTGAACGCCGGAGATGTGCTGGTCATCAACAATTCTAAGGTTCTGCCTGCCCGCTTGATGGGTGTTAAAGTGCCCACCGGCGCCGTGTGCGAGGTTCTGCTGCTCCGCCAGGCCCACGGTGACACCTGGGAATGTCTGGCCCGCCCCGGCCGCCGGATGCAGGCTGGCACCAAGCTGAACTTTGGCGACGGCTCCCTGACGGCCACAGTAGACGAGACCCTGCCGGATGGCAACAAATATGTAACCTTCCAATACGATACCCAGACTTTGTACGAAAAGCTGGATGAGTTCGGCAAAATGCCGCTGCCGCCGTACATCACCCGCCAGCTAGAGGATCAGAGCCAGTACCAGACCGTATACGCCAAAGAGCTTGGCAGCGCGGCTGCCCCCACAGCCGGGCTGCATTTTACCCCGGAACTGCTGGATATCATCCGTGCCAAGGGGGTCAACATTGTGGAAGTGACCCTGCACGTTGGCCTTGGCACCTTCCGCCCTGTCAGCGAGGATAATATTCAGGAGCACCAGATGCACACCGAATGGTACTGCGTGGATGATACTGCAGCCGAGGCCATCAACGCAGCACGCGCCAGCGGCCATCGCGTAATTGCTGTCGGTACCACCAGCTGCCGCACGCTGGAAGCCGTCTGGGCCAAGTACGGCAAGATTGTCCCTTGCAGCGGTACTACCGATATTTTCCTGTACCCCGGTGTAGAGCTGCACGCTATTGACGGCCTGGTGACAAACTTCCACCTGCCGGAAAGCACTCTGATTATGCTGATCTCTGCGTTTTACGGGTATGAGAAAACCATGGCTGCATATAAGGTTGCCGTACAGGAAAAATATCGCTTTTTCTCCTTTGGCGATGCCATGTTCATCCAATAAGCCTGCCTCGCAGAACGGTTGACTTATCCTACTGCTTCCAGTATAATAAAATCACAAAGCGGCGCAGGAAAACACTCTGGCGCCGCATGTTTTTGAACAAAATGAAACAGCAAAACAGGGGAGACTATCATTTATGCCATACCGTCTGATTAAAAAAGAGGGTGCAGCCCGCCGCGGCGAGTTCCAGACTGTGCACGGCACGGTTCAGACACCTGCTTTCCAAAACGTTGCCACTGCTGCCGCGATCAAAGGCGGGCTTTCGGCACATGATTTGAAAGAAATCCGCGCACAGGTCATGCTGTGCAACACCTATCATCTCCACCTGCGTCCCGGTGATCAGGTCGTTGCCGATATGGGCGGCCTGCACAAGTTTACCCGCTGGGACGGCCCGATCCTGACCGACAGCGGCGGATTTCAGGTGTTCAGCCTTGCCAAGCTGCGCCACATTACTGAGGAAGGCGTAACGTTCAATTCTCATCTGGACGGCCACCGCATTTTTATGGGGCCGGAACAGAGCATGCAGATTCAGGCAAACCTTGGCTCCACCATTGCCATGGCCTTTGATGAATGCGTGGAAAACCCCGCTGAATATGATTACGCCAAAAACAGCTGCGCACGTACCGCACGCTGGCTGCTGCGCTGCAAGGCGGAAATGGCCCGCCTGAAGCACGAGGGCAAGGCCGTGAACCCGGACCAGCTGCTGTTTGGCATCAATCAGGGCTGCACCTACAAAGACCTGCGCGTTGAGCACATGAAGCAGATTGCTGAATATGATCTGGACGGTTATGCAATCGGCGGCCTTGCTGTCGGCGAACCTGCCGAAGTGATGTATGATGTGATCAGCGCGGTAGAACCTTACGCCCCGGCGGATAAGATCCGCTACCTGATGGGCGTTGGCACCCCCGGCAACATCATTGAGGGCGTGTACCGCGGTGTGGATTTGTTTGACTGCGTCATGCCCAGCCGCAACGCCCGCCATGGCCATCTGTTCACATGGAACGGCATCATCAACATTAAAAACCTGAAATATGAGCGTGACGAACAGCCCATTGACCCGCAGTGCGATTGCCCGGTCTGCCGCAATTACAGCCGCGCTTACATCCGCCACCTGCAAAAGGCAGATGAAATGCTGGGTATGCGTTTGGCTGTTATGCACAACCTGTATTTCTACAATCATTTGATGGAGCGGATTCGTGAAGCGTTGGATAACGGCACATTCCAGCAGTTCCATGATAAGTATGTGCATCTTCTGGATTCCAGAATTTAAGCGGATTCCGTGTTTCCTTGCTTTACCCCCTTGCGGTTTATGGCGAAAGCCTGTATAATAATAGAAATACTGTAAAATCAAAATTTAAGGAGTTCCACATTATGATCGAATTTTTGACCGCTGATACTTCCAGCACTGCCAGCCTGCTTGTCACTTTCCTGCCGATGGTTCTGATCCTTGTGTTCATGTACATCATCCTGTACCTGCCCCAGAAAAAGCAGGACAAGAAAGATGCTGCCATGCGCGCTTCCATTGAAGTAGGCGATACCGTTATTACCATTGGTGGTGTTGTTGGCCGCGTTGCTGCTATCAATGATAAGGATGATACCTTTGTTCTGGAAACCACCAGCGACCGTGTGAAGATTCGCTTCCGCCGTTCCGCTATTTCCTCCGTTGAGAAGCTGGACATGGGCAACACTGCAAAAGATACCACCAAGAAAGATGCTCCTGCCAAGAAGAACTGATTGGTTCTGACTGTATTACCTGAATAACAAACGTCCCTTTTGCATAGTTTGTACCATGCAAAGGGGGCGTTTTCTTTATGTTTGCTGCTAATTCAAGGGCTTCATCTGCCAAACTTCGATCAAGTCATATCTGCAAAGTCCGCAGTAAATCCAGCGGCCATTTATCTTGGCTGCTGATCAAAAGTTTCGGCTGCGGCGTGGGTACCGCCATCCTGCTTTTCGCTTTGGCCGCACAGATTTTTGCCCATACTGCACTCTCGCTGGAACTTGTCAAACCGGCAACCTGTGCCAGCGTGGCGGTGGGGGCTGTTCTTTCCGGTCTCGTTCTTGCGAACGGTATTGCTCAAAAACGGCTCTTATGCGGTGTTTCCGTGGGCGTCTTTTATGCGCTGTGTTTGAGCCTCACGACCGCTTTGAGCGGCAAACCGCTTGTATTTGATCATGTAAACCTCGCCTTACTTGCAGCGCTGCTGTTCGGCGGCACCGCAGGCGGCGTGCTGAGTGCATTGGGCGCAGTAGGGAACACTGCGTCCGAACGCTGATGCGCGCCCCGCGACCAGCACCGGCCCCTTACACGCCCAAAAGGGCTCTTAACAGCGGTTCATCCGCCGGTGCGGCTGCTGCCCTGGGCATACAAAAACTTGCGGGCAAAAACGATCTATTCGCTTTCTCTTCTGCGTTTCTGACCGGGTATCTCGCCGGCATTCCGCTCGGCCGGTTTGAGCTCCACGGTGCTTTCACTTCGCTTACAGAGCATGTCATGGCCGCACAAAGTTATACGGCATTCTGGTCTGTCTGGTGCAGTTGGTTTGCCGCGGCATTTTTGCAGGCATCGCTGATTTATCTCTGCGGTTTTCATTTGTGGGGCAGCATTTTTATGGGGGCTTATTTTGCGTTCAAGGGCACTGTATTAGGTGTGTGCGCTTCCGCCATTTATGCGTCCGGCGGGGCACGTGCGCTTGTTGTTTATTGGCTCCTGAACTGCCTGCCGGAGCTTGTGCTGTCGGCATTCATGCTTTGGCTTGCGCATAGTTCGTGCAGGGTAAGTCAAAGCCTGTCCAGCATTGTTTTTTCCGGCTGCCGTTGTGCGCTCAACGGCGCAATCCGGCGCTTATCTGTACATTATCTGCTTTGCCTGCTAGGGTGCGCTGTCAGCAGCTTTATGTTTTCCGGTTCAGCTGTCCTCTTCGCCAGTGTCCTGCTTTGAATCCGTCATCGCTTTGGACTGCGGTGCAATATAGCCAGTATCCGCAAGGGGAGAGGCTTCCACCGCCTGTTTCAACTGCTGCTGGTTGATATGGGTATAAATCTGCGTCGTGGATACATTCTCGTGCCCCAGGATTTCCTTGATGGCCAGCATATCCACACCGCCCTGATACATGAGTGTAGCGGCGGTATGGCGCAGTTTATGCGGCGAATAACCCATATTGTCCAAGCCCGCTGATTTCAGACAGTTGGCAACAATCTGCTCCACACGGCGCGCTGTTAAGCGTCTGCCAGTCTTTTTGGATACAAAAAGTGCTTCTTTATCCCGCAGGTTGTTTAGCGCAGCCCGCGCGGGCAGGTAATGCTCCAACGCAGCCTGGCACGCGGTGTTCAGGTACACCAGGCGTTCTTTGTTTCCTTTGCCGGTAATTTTAATGGTATCGTCCTTAAAATCGCCAAGATTGATTGTGATCAGTTCCGCCAAGCGCATACCGCAATTCAGGAAAAAGACAATAATACAGTAGTCCCGTTCATAAAAGTCACTTTGTATATTTTTTAACAGCCGTATGCTTTCACTGGCACTCAGATATTTGGGCAGGGATTTCTTTGGGCTGCCAAGGTTGATATTATCCGTTGGATTTTCGCTCAGTTCATTGATCTGGTGGCAAAGGTAGCCAAAAAAGCCGCGCAGAGCGCTCAGCTTGCGAGCACGGGCCTTGGCACCGTTATCATTACTGCGGGCGTAATCCAGGTAATTGATAATATCCCGTTTGGTAATGGTGCTGATCTGGCGTTTGGTAATATGGGTCAAGTCAATTTCTTCCGGCGGTGTATCTGGCTGCGCAAGGTTCCAAACCATCATCATATAGCGGAAGAAACCGCGCAGGTCCAGATAGTAACCGTTAATGGTGCGCGGCGAACGCAGCTTGACAACATCCAGATAATGCAGATAATCCATAACAAGATCCGGAATATCCGTATACGGCGCATGCCGGTTTGGGTGCGCCACATCAATGTATGTACTCATTATTGTGAGTAAAGCCCTCCTCCATATTTCGCTAAACTCATCTTTAGCGAAATTACATGTTATGCAAAAACACACGAAATCCTGCACCCGCTTGTAGATAGATTCAAGATTTCGTGTGTTCTCTGCATGCCAGTAGCTCCTGGTTTTATTCTTCTTTCCGTTCGCTCTTTTATTTGCCTATTTTTATTTTATTTACTTATTTATTGCGATGTTCATCCAATAGGTCTACCGCAGCCATCACCATGGCATATCATTCGATACCAAATTCAACCTTTTATCAATCTTCGTCATCACCCAGATTATCTACACGGCCCTGGCCCTTAATATAAAACGGCTCGCTGCCGCGCATGCCTTGCTGGCCCAGCGGCGAAGTAGAAATCGTGATGTTCAGGTTCATCTTTTTCTCATTGCTGACCAGGAACGGGCGCGCTGCATCGCCTGCGGCTTTGAACAGTGCATCGTCCTTGGGTGCATCCAGAACCAAAAGATAACTCTTGGTTGCTCCGTTGATCACCATGATCTGCAGGTATGCGGCTCCCACCATCGGGTACTTTTCCAACTCGGCACACAGCGGGTTGACCAATTCATCCGGGTATACCGAAGGCTCCACGATCGTCACCTTATCGCCGGGCTTGATCTGTGCATTGCGCTGGGCTGCCTGCTGCGCGGCGGTCTGCTTGATTTTTTCCAGCATCGCATTGCGCTGTTTCAGCAAAGATGCAACCATATCCGAGTTAAAGCGCAGGTTATCCGTGAACGGGTTCAGCACAAAACCTGCCACATGGTCGTTACCGTTCAGCATCCGGGCGTAATCATCAAAGCGCAGCAGCATAACCTGACCAGCAGGCTTATTCTGCCACTTATCCAGTTCTTCTGCATCGGTGAATGCGGTAAAGAAAGACTTTCCATCACCAGATTTCAGCAGCGCAAAGGTCACCTTGGTGTCTTTTGGCAGCTGGATTCGTCCATTTTCATCCGGTTTAGGAGCGTTTTCGCCAATTTCAATCTTAGCCGGTGCAAGGAATACACCGCGCATCATCAGGTTGATAACCGCATTAAAGTTCTGCGGATTGTTTTCCTCACGCAGGGCCACAGCAGCCTTTTTCAGCGCTGCATTATCAATTTTCGGCGGTTTGGGTGCTGCCGGGGCTGCATTCTGTGCCGGGGTCGTATTCTTTTCCTGTTCGCTCATGATATACTCCTCTTGGTTTGGGTCGCTGCCCATACCTTATTATTTATTGATTTTGATTGCATTGATGGCTTCCCGCAGGTATGCAACGCCCACCAGGCGCAGCCCCGGGAATTGCGCAGCATCCAGCATGTTCAGGTTATGTTTGGGCACAATGGCGGTATCAAAGCCCACGCGCTGGGCCTCCCGCAGGCGGGTTTCCAGGTGCGGCACGCTGCGCACTTCCCCGCCCAGACCCACTTCACCAATGGCCAGTGCTTTTTCAGGTACAGGCAGATCCAGCAGACTGGACGCCATTGCCAGGCAGACCGGCAAATCGCAGGCAGTCTCGTCCAGTTTCAGACCGCCAATGATGTTGATATACACATCCTGGTTGCCAAACACATAGCCCGCGCGCTTTTCCAGCACGGCCAGCAACAGATACATACGGTTATAGTCAAACCCGCTTGCCGTGCGTCGTGGGCTTGGAAACGCCGTTTTCGTTACAAGTGCCTGAATCTCGCTCAGTACTGGCCGCGTACCTTCCATCACGCAGGCAACGCAGGTACCGGAAATGCCAATCGGCCGCCCTTCCAGCATGACCTGCGAGGGGTTTTCGATTTGTTCCAATCCCTTGCCGGTCATATCAAATATGCCGATCTCATTGGTGGAGCCGTAACGGTTCTTCACGGCGCGCAGCACGCGGTACGGCAGGGTCTTGTCGCCCTCAAAGTACAGCACAGTATCCACAATGTGCTCCATGACTTTGGGACCCGCAATGGCACCGTCTTTGTTGACATGGCCGACAATAAAGGTCGGTATCTCATTCGTTTTTGCCACATTCAAGAAGCGTGCCGAGCTTTCCTTGACCTGGCTGACTGTGCCGGAGGACGACGCCACATCCGTGCAGCGCATCGTCTGGATGGAGTCGATCACTACAAGATCCGGCTTCATCTGTTCAATCAGCCCGCAGATTTCATCCACATCGCTTTCCGCCACAATGGAGATATTATCCTGCGGCACATCCAGCCGAACGGCACGCAGCTTGATCTGCCGTACGGATTCTTCGCCCGTCACATACAGAACCGAGCGCGTCCGGCTTACTTCGCCGCACAGCTGCAGCAGAATGGTAGATTTGCCGATGCCCGGTTCGCCGCCAATCAAAATCACACTGCCCAGCACAATGCCACCGCCCAACACGCGGTCCAGCTCTGCAATGCCAGTTACAATGCGGCTTTTTTCTTCGGTCGTGCTTACGTTTTTCAGTTTCAACGGTTTCAAGCTGGTCTGACCCGTCACATGTACCGGCGCGGCAGCGCGGCCGGAAGAAGACTTTGCCGGTTCTTCCACCACATCTTCGGTCATCGTGTTCCATGCACCGCAGGACGGGCAGCGGCCCAGCCAGCGGGGACTGGTTTCGCCGCACTGGTTGCACACATAAATTGTTTTCAGCTTATCTTTTGGCATGGTTGCTCCCCCGGCCGCATTTTTCGTACCCTTTTATTATATCCTAAATCTCGTGTGGGGGCAAGGTATGCGCCAAAAATAAAGCGGCAGGCTGCCGCCCGGTGTGCCGGGGATGCAGCAGCCTGCGCGCTCATTTTATAAATTCAGACAATCAAAGCATTACCTTGTGGTAGGTCTTTTTCCCCTTTTTGATCACAACACCATTCTGGAGTTGCTCAACCGTCAGACCAAAGGTCGGGTCGGTCACTTTCTCGCCGTCCACCAGAACGCCGCCCTGCTGTACCAGCTGGCGGGCTTCACGGTTGGAACCGCACAGCTTGGCGCCAACCATGGCAGCCAGCAGGCCAACCTTACCGTCCTTGACCAATGCAGCATCCAGCTGGGTGGTAGGCATGTTCTCGTGGTCGGCTACGCCACTGAACAGCTGGCGCCAAAAAAATCTTTTTAATATAAAAAACTCCAAAAGTTTTTACACTTTTGAAGTTCTAATTAAAAAATAACAAAAATATTTACTTAATATTACCTTGTGAAGAAATAAAATTATGAGATTTCCAGAGCAATTGTATCTAATGATACAATTGCTTTGCCAGACCTACTTTTATTTGCAAGTAAACAAAGTCAGGGCTAGATTCGCTACGCTTCGCTTCGGTCGAAATGACGTGCAAAGAGAAAACCTCATTTAATAGCTTGACGTTAAAAGCAAATAAACTTAAAACCATATTTAAACTCGATAATCATAACAATAATATTTAATTAATATTGACTTACAAATTAAAATCGATAACATCATCCCAACTAAAAAATACTATTAGCTATTTTTCACAAATACAAATTTATTCTCTAAAGACATTTCTTCAATAAATACATATCCGTCTTTGTTGAATTTCTTTATATCTTCAATATTTTCAATTTTATTTTTAGTCATAAAATTAAGCATCATTCCTCTAGCCTTCTTCGAAATTGTAGAATGTTTTTTAAGTTTTTCATCGACTTTTTCATAAAATTCAAAATCCAAAATTTGATTCTCTGAAATGTACTTTTTAACTGTTTTTGAAAATTCATCACTTGCAAGATTAACAATAAAATCCGTATCTTTTAAAATTTTTTTTGCAATATCATCTTTCCAAAAATTATATAAATTTCCCATTTTTGTTTTCATAAGAAAATCAAGTCTATATGGATTAATTAAATCAAAAGGTTTAAGCACCCCATAAAGTGCAGAAATAATAATTAAATGCTCCTTTATATAATCTAAATCGCAATTGTCAAACTCTTCTCTTTTTATATTTTTATAACACATTCCATCATACATATAAAAAGCCTTGCAATAATCTTTTGAAACCAAAACTTCCGGAACATTTTTTAAAATTTCATTTGTTTTATTAGAAAATTCAACTCCCGAAGAAAATCTCTCACAAGTTTTAGAAATCGTCTTTGCAGGTGATAAAATTATTTTCATATTTCTCTCCTATTTCTTAAATATAATAACAGTTGCCATTATACCATTTACTATGAGCAAAAGTCAATTTACCCATTAGAATATTTTAAAATGACTTTAACAAAAAAGTCTAAATTCTAAATAGAATCTAGACTTTATTTTAAATATATTTCTCTGCCTGTGATAAATATAATTCCCTATATTCAACAGAATTTTCCATGAGGTCATTATGATTTCCGAAAATAATTTTTCCATCTTTCATAAACCATATTTCATCAGCAACATGAACTGATGCCATTCTATGAGAAATTATAAATATTATTTTATCCTCTTTTATATTTTTTAAAATTTTATAAATGGAATTCTCTTTTTCAATATCAAGACTTCCTGTCGGTTCATCTAAAACTATTATAGGACTGTTTTTATAAATTGCCCTTAAGATAGCTATTAGTTGTGCTTGTCCTCCTGACAATTCAATATTTTCATCATCAAGCTCAACTCCAAGTTTATCGTCTAAATTAATTTTAAAATCTTCTTTTTTTATACCGAGTTTATCAACAATTTTAAAAATTTCCTCATCTACGATTTCTTTTTCGTCATCATTTTCAATTAATTTACAGCAAATATTTTCTCTTAAAGTTATATCATCAATCAACTTAAAATCTTGAAAAATTGTACTTATATACTTATTTTCAGCTTCACAAATAGACTTTCCTTCATAAGTTAAACTTCCTTTTGAAGCCTCATAAAGTCCAGAAATAAGTTTTATTAAAGTACTTTTCCCTGCTCCGTTTTCTCCAATAATTACTACAATTTTAGGTTTTTTTACTTCAAATGAAATATCATTTAGAACATAATTTTCACAATCTCTATATTTAAAGTAAATATTTTTTGCAATTAATCCAAAATCCTTATTCTCAACACTTCTTTCTATATTTTTTCCAATGTCAAATTCAATGAAATCCAAAACAGGAATAGTATATTTTGAAAATCTATCCAAATCAATTATATTCTCAGAAAATTCATTCATACTGTTTGTAAATTTTAATATACCTACAACAGTAAAACTAAAATCAGAAAAGCTGATTTCATTTTTATAAACCCCACTTGCACTAAAAATTATTACAAATAAGGTACAGAGAATTGAATTTATTACTTCAATTATATTTACAACAGCCTTATTTCTATAAAAAGGTTTAAAACATTTTAATATATCTTTTATAGTTTTAGAAAATTTATTATCTATAAAAGTTTCAAATTCATTTGATTTTATATCTAATATATCATCTCTGTTCAAAACCATATAACTATAATACCAGTATTTTCTATTTATCGGAGATAAGTTTTCATAAAATTTACTCTCTTCCTTACTGTATTTTTTCTTTGCAAATATATTTATAACAAATAGGATAAGTAATACTATGCTTAGATAGAAAGAAAAATATCCTATGGCAATAAAAGTTGTTAACATAATGGAAATATGTTCTATGCTTTTTACAATTGCCTCTAATAAATTTTCAAGACAATATTGATTTCTAAGGGAAAATCTTGCCCTTTCTTGTAAATTATGAAAATCAGGACTTTCTAAATTAGAATAGTCTATTTCCGTTGATTTTTTCAAAAGTTCTTTTTCCATTTTAAGTAAATACTCTCTTGCAGAGTATTGAACTCTCCACTTTAATACTTCTTTAAAAATCCTTAATACAACAAAAACAATAGCCTCAAAAATTATTTTAATAGAAATATTTTTAATATTTCCAATTTGTAAATATTCTGTAAAATCTCTAACCATAAATAAAGCTAGTAAAGTCAATAGAATATTAATTAAAATATCAATTGAAATTCTATAAATAAATTTCTTATCTATTTTAAAAGACAATTTTAAAAATCTGAAAATAGTTTTAAATGAATTAATCATTTTCATCACCTACTTTCAATTTAAACATACTTTTACTCAATTCTTTTAAATATCTATAATATTCAGATCTTTCAATTAATTCAAAATGAGAACCTGTATCCAAAATTTTTCCATTACTTAAAATATAAATTTTATCTACAATATTAGAAACAGCCAATCTATGAGAAATAATAATAAATCCCTTTGTCTTTTCTTCAAGAGATAATCTATTATAAAAATCCATTTCTTTTTTTGCGTCAAGTGCAGATGTGGGTTCATCTAAAATTAACATCGTTCCACTTTTAACCAATGCTCTTAGAATAGTTAGCATTTGTAATTGACCACCTGAAGGTTCAAAAACATCATCAAAAAACTCTTTTCCAAATCTGGTATTCAAATCTATCAATTTTCCATTTACATTGTCAAGTTTACAACTTTCTAAATATTCTTCGACATATTTTTCTTCATAATTTTTTACATTTTCAAATCCGAATAAATTTTCTTTAAGTGTTCCTGCAAAAAAATGTGAATTTTGAAAAACAGCTGAAAAATAAGCAAGTCTTTCTTTTGCTGAAACTTCTTTCCCACTAATGAGAATTTTTCCACTTGTTTGATTGTAAATTCCCATAATTACTTTTATAAGTGTACTCTTTCCGGCACCATTTTCTCCAATTATTCCAATTTTATCGAAAGATGAAAACTCCATATTTATATTTTCTAAACTGTATTTATCAGCATTTGGATATTTAAAGTAAATATTTTTAAGTTCAAAGAATACGTCATTATTTTCTATATTAGCTTTTTTACTTTTTAAACTATTTTCTTCTAAATGCAAAAGGTATTTATCAAACATTTTAATATTTTTCTTTAAATCGGATATAATTCTTAAAGTTTCCTTTTCATTAATTACAAAAAGTTGATACATACTGAAAACTATAAAAATCGTAGATATAGAAATGGAATTAATACTAAATAAGTATATCAACATTCCAATTGTAAAAATATCAGTTAAAATTTCCAAAAATATTGAGATAATACCTAATTTTATACCTAAATTAGTTTTATTTTTTATAATAGTCATTGCTTCATTAACAATTTTCTCATATCTCTTTAAGATTAGATTTCCTAAATTAAATATACGAATATCCTTTCCATATTCATTTCTCATACTAAAATTATTGTAATATTCAAGTTTTGTCAATACATTTCCTTGCTCTAAATCTGTATCCAAGTCAAATTCATTAATTTTTTCTCTTAGAGGATATGCTCCAAGTTGAATTAAAAAAGTAAAAATTACAATGTAAAAAGAAGTTTTAGAAATAATAAAGCCTGAAAAAATAAGCAACACAAAAATAGGAATAAAATTTACTAAATCCATTAAAATTGCACTAAAACCTGCATTATCATAAGCTAAAAAATTCCAAGCTCTATTCATTGAATATTCAAATTTAGGATTTTCAATATCTTCCATATTCTTTTGTAAAATTGAGTTGTTCAGTTTTCTTGCTAACTTAAATCTAAAACGAACTACTTCATAAGATAGCTTTGAAAATAAAATACTTGATATAATTTTAGAAAATATAATTATAGCAAACAAAAAAAGTATAATAAATATAAATTTACTATAACTATATATTTTATTTTCGACTAAAGAAAAAATATATCCAAAATAATAGGCATCTAAAAAATATGCAACTATAAAACAAATATTATAAATCAAAATTTTAAAAATATTTTTTCTAATAAAAGGTAATACTAAATTTTTCATAAATTTTCTCCAAATAAATATAAAATTTTATGAACGATTGTCACGAATGGAATCGAACCACTCTTATCGCCA
>OGYO01000855.1_pt1 | contig 16292 bp, 14 predicted proteins | sample 1576561 | NCBI WGS metagenome assembly OGYO01 (sample SAMEA3541507, study PRJEB24748) | human gut metagenome | biome: human gut; feature: human-associated habitat; material: faeces | place: China | collected 2012 | reverse complement strand
CGGCCTGTTCCGGATTTTTGTTTGCACTGAATACCGCGGATGCCTATCTGCGGACGGGACTTGCGGAAAATGCGCTGGTCATCGGCAGTGAGGTACTGTCTAAACTGGTGGATTGGAAGGACCGGGGCAGCTGTATTCTGTTCGGAGACGGCGCCGGGGCGGTAGTTGTGGAGCGATGCAGGACGGAGTCTCGGGCGGTGGAATACAGTAACGCTTTGCCGGAGACAGAGAAAGGGATGCAGGAGACGGCGGAGGAGAAACGGATACCGGTAGCAGGAATTCTGGGCCGGGCACTGCACTCCGACGGCACCGGTGGCGGAGTCCTGCAATGCGGAGCGAGAGAACTGACAACCCCATATGCAAGGACTTCAGCGGCAAAAACGGATCAAAAACAGCAGACGGATGACAGAGAACCTTATATTCAGATGGATGGACAGGAAGTGTACCGGTTCGCTACCAGACGGGTGCCGCAGTGTATCGAGGAAGCATTGGCAGATGCCGGACTTGTTGTGCCGGATATTGACCTGTTCGTATTACATCAGGCCAACGCACGTATCATTGATGCAGTGGCGAAACGCCTTCATGCGGATCGTGAAAAATTTCCTACAAATCTGGAGAGGGTAGGCAATCTGTCCTCAGCTTCCATTCCGGTGCTTCTGGATGAACTGTACAAGCAGGGAAAGCTGCACCGCGGCGATCGTATCGTTCTGGCGGGATTCGGCGCCGGACTTACGATTGGGGCTTGCGTGATGACCTGGTAGACGATATACTGAAAATGATTCGGAGCGCAGGAAGACTGCTTCGAAAAATCTCGGACATACGACAGAGATGTTTCAGATATCGTAGAGGACACTATGGAGAAGAGCAACAACCGGGTGCTGAATGAACTGCTGGTGAACCTGTTCCATAACGTGATGGATGCAGAGGCAAAGGCGGTCATAACAGAAGAATTCAAGGATATTACGAATAATGATATGCACATTCTGGAGGCTATCGGCATCGAGGAACCAAAGAGTATGTCCCGGATCGCGGGGGAACTTCACGTCACCGTGGGAACCCTGACCACGAATATGAACGGCCTTTCGAAAAAAGGCTACCTGGAGCGTAACCGCAGCACACAGGACAAACGTGTGGTGCTGGTGACCCTGACAGAGAAGGGACGGAAAGCCTTTTTCCATCATAGAGATTTCCACAGGAAAATGATCCATACGATCATTCGGGATCTGGACGAGGAAGAAATGCAGACATTGATCAAATGTCTTGGAAAACTGGATATATTTTTCAGAGAAGGCAACGAGGAGTGACCGGAGAGATCCGGTGGCTCCTTTTTTGTGCTTACGATGAGCCAGCCTGCTCGATTTTGCGGTGGGCGCACTTGTTTGACAAAATTTTATAAAAATATGAGACGAATCGTATGGAAAATATTGACGTTACTATTGATTTTTCGGTATAATAAATGATACGGGTAGTATAAAAACAAAATTGGATTTTACATCTGCAAAGGGTTGGGAAATATTTGAAATTTTGCAGGATATAGAAAGGCATGAGGGTTATGAAGAAAAATACAAAAGCATGGAGCATGAAGATGAGACTGGCCCTGCTGGCACTGGCGGCACTGGCGTGGATCGCTGTGCCGGTGAGTGCGAGAGCGGAGGGGGAAACAGTAGATACCTGGGATGGTAAAACGATTGCAGGTGGGTTTGCCGAGGGAGATGGGACACAGGATAATCCATTTCAAATCGAGACAGCGGCACAGCTTGCGTATTTTGCAAAAACTGTGAATGAAGGAGAGGCTTATTTGTATAAATACATTGTGTTGACTGCGGATATTGATTTGGCTAATAAGGAATGGACACCAATAGGAAACCATAGTAATCCTTTTAAAGGGAATTTTAACGGCAATAACCATACTGTGACGGGAATGCAGATAAGTGGTGAATTAGATCGTGTCGGCTTGTTTGGAGAATGCATAAAATTTAATGTTGATAGTGCCATAAAAAATATTACGGTTAAAGATTCTGTTATTTGTGGAATAAACTTTGTTGGGGCTATCGTGGGATACGCAGAAGGAATAAATATTGAGAACTGTCGGAGTATTGGAAATACAATAAACGGCAAAACAGATGTTGGCGGTATTTGCGGTAAGATTGGAGGATATTCGGTTGGTAAAGTCTCGCAATGTTACAATAGCAGTAAGGTAACAGGGCGAGTGAGAGTTGGTGGTATTGCCGGGATGGGTGGTATTGCTGAGAATTGCCTGAATACCGGTGAGATAACGATTATAGATAAAGCTTATCAAAGTGCCTGTGGTGGAATATTTGGCATCTTTGATGATACCACTGCGTCTGCGAGTATTACTGCATGTGTAAATCTGGGGAAAGTCAGTGGGGGAGAATCTTTTGGCGGAATTGTAGGTAGCACTGATTCTAAAAGTACGGGGCATATTTCAAATTGTTATTACAATATGGATGCAATTACCGGAGGCTTTGACGCTGGAACAGCACTAACGGCAGGGCAGCTTTGCGGTGCACTTCCGGAGGGGTTAGATTCTACAAGCTGGAAAGAGGGCAGTGTCGATACCAGCACTGCAGTGGCTACAGGTACAGGAAGTAGATTTGGTACAGCCCCAGGGACTTACATCAATCTGAAAAAGGTGGCAGAGATCGGAGAGACGAAGACTGCTTCCGTACCGGTTTACAACTATGTTACAGCGAATGGCGACGACTGGGATATCTATACCCTGATCACCACGGCGGAGGAATTCGCAGCCATCGGGCAGGATACGGCAAACTGTAACGAAAACTATGTATTAAAAAACAATATTGATGTGAGCCGAGTGGAACTCAGATCTATTGGAGATCCCGGAACTCCATACATAGGAAAATTCAGTGGAGACGGACATACGATAAGCCATGTGGATATGACAAAAGAAAATGATGTTTATAGTTCTGGTTTGTTTGCCCAGATTGGCTACACGCAAAACCAGCTCAGCGAAAGCGGTAAGGTAATGCTGTTGGCTGCCAACGGAGACATTGTTTCGAGTTATTGTGAAACAGGAGGAATTTGTGGAAATTTGTCTGCGGGCGAAATTTATGGCTGCTCCTTTACCGGAACGGTAAAAGGGTCTATGGTAGGCGGAATCAGCGGCGTGGGTGGACAATACACTATGATTTCCCAGTGCTTTTTTGAAGGAGACGTGCAGGGAAAGGATTCTGCGGCAGGAATCTGTGGTATGGGCGGAACTATTGACCATTGCATTAGCATAGGAAATGTCAAAGGGAATGGAGAACTTGCGGGAATATCAAATAGTGGTGATCCCAACCCGGAGAAGTGTTATTTCAATAAAGATATTTGTAACGTAAAAGATGACTGTGATTTGGGACATTCTACCCTGCAACTGACCTCTTCCAGCTTTTTCAAAGAACTCAAAGACAATGGCTTTGATCCGGCCATCTGGACGAAGAAAGCCAACGACAAAGAGAATGGCATAGCCTACTATCCTTCGCTTGGGGAAAATAATGCAGTTGGTGTGAAGTACACCACCGGTCTGCAGTTTGAGAGAGCAGATGACGTTACGCCCACCTATGGACAGGATATAACTTTTAATGTAAAGGCACTGGTAAACTTTGTGGCGGACGTACAGACCATCTCTGCGGAAGATACGGATGGTAGCTTTGAGATCCGGATCGGGGATACTGCGGTGGTAAGCGCAGCGCAGATCCAAAACGGCATCGCAACTTACAAGGCGCGGACTGCAGGTAAGACCACGTTTACCCTCGTCTACAAAGGAAATGACAATTCTTTCTTCTCTGAGAAGACGAAGAATCTGATCGTTGACATCGCCCCGGCAGCACTTGCGGCAGAGGGTGATGGCATCGCCAGAGGAGCCTATGGCAATAAGCTGAGAGAACTCAAAGTGACAAGACTGACGGCAAAACTGGGAACCGAGCCCATCGACGGAACTTGGCAGATCCAGAGCGATGATGACAAGGTTCCTTATGTTGGCGATAGTGAGACCTACACGGCAACGTTTATTCCTACGGAGCATCCGGAATACTATCAGACGCTGACGGCACAGGTAAAATTGGAAATCAGTAAAGCAATTGCTCCGAAGATTCAAGACTTGGATCTCAAATACAGTTGGGCGGCCAAAGGAGAGAAGGCGGTGCAGATACCGGGGTTGCCCGAGGATCTGGGAGAGACAACGATGGAAGTTATCATGTTGGATAATTCCATGAACGTTTTGGCGGCAGATCCCGACATCAAATATTCCGAGGGAAAATTGCTATTCACTCTGGGTGAAAACACCATGGATGATATTGGCGAGCATGCGATAGTAAGTGTTCAGTTACGGTCAAAAAATTATAATGATATTGTGTTTGGCATAACTATCACCCGTACCGCAAAAGCAGACCGCGAGGATACCCCGGATCCGGATGCCTTTGACATGACCTTTACCGTCAGCGGCAACGATCTGGCGGCGCAGATCACCACAGATCGCACTGACGTGGAGTTCAGATTTGATGGAACGGACTGGGGGCAGACCAAATCCACCGGAGTCGGTCACAACGGGAAGGTGACTGCACAGATCCGCTATGCGGAAACCGATGATTATAACGCAAGCCCCGCCGTATCGAAGACATGGAACTCCGGTCACGGCCCGCTGAACCGCCACGACCGGGTGGAACCCACCTGTCAGGCAGAGGGCAGCATCGAATACTGGACCTGCGACGTCTGCGGACTGTATTTTGCATCCGCAGACGGAAGCAAGAGCATAACAGCGACAGAGATCGTTCTTCCGAAGACGGATCATAGCTGGGCAGAAGGATATCTGTCCGATATGACCGGACACTGGCATAAGTGTGGTGTCTGTGGAATCACCAGCAATACGGAAAAGCATGCATCCGGTGGCGCGGCCACCACAGAACGGGCGGAGATCTGTACGATCTGCGGTTATGAGATCGCACCGAAGAAGCCTGCTGCCAGTAACGACGATGACGATGATGACAGCAGTCAGGCGTCCAATACGGACCAGAAGGCCACGGGCGCGGCAACACCTCCCGCAGCCACGGCAACGCCTGCCACACCCGGTGTGGTAAAGCCTTCTGTAATTCCCGTGCCCCCGACAACACCCGCTGCGGACGAAAACCGTAAGGAAGATGCGGCAAAGCCCTCCGGGGAGGCACAGGACACGCAGGAATCGAGTGGAGAAGCACCGCAGGAGGAGCGGATAGATTCCATGACCGCCCAGACTTCCGACTCTCAGGAATCCGGCACAGAGCAGATAACGGAGACCTCCGGTAAGGGAACGAACGCAGGCCGCGTGGCGGCAGCGGCAGCAGCCGGAGCCGTAGTGGTCGGCGGTGGCGGCGCAGCTGTCTACGTGACCATGATCAAAGGAAAGTTTAAATTCAAATAACGTATGATAAGATGATAAGCGAACCTCAGAGGCCCGGTGCTTCTGAGGTTTGTTTTGCCATAGGGGAGAAATCTGCCGGAAATTACAACAAACTATTTTCAGATGAAAATAAATGTATTAAAATAGAAATAAGTATTGGCAGAACGAAGACAGTTTTGCATAGTTACAGCAAACGCAAGAGAAAATAATGAAATATAGAAAACGGAGGATCCTACGATGAAGAGAATCGGAATGTTGACGAGCGGTGGTGACTGCCAGGCATTAAATGCTGCCATGAGAGGTGTGGTGAAGACCCTGGCGAACAGTAAGGAAGAGGTCGAGATCTATGGCTTCCTCGATGGCTACAGAGGACTGATTTACGGTAATTTCCGCATGCTGACAGACAAGGATTTCTCCGGCATCCTTACCAAGGGCGGCACGATCCTGGGAACCTCCCGTACCCCCTTCAAGACGATCCAGGATCCGGATCCCAACGGACTGAATAAAGTCGAAGCCATGAAGCAGAATTATTATAAGCTGCAGCTGGACTGCCTGGTAATTCTCGGTGGTAATGGCACCCACAAGACTGCGAACCTGTTGCGCAAGGAAGGACTGAATATCGTGACCCTGCCCAAGACCATCGACAATGACCTGTGGGGCACCGATATGACCTTCGGTTTCCAGAGTGCGGTGGATATTGCAACGGATGCCATCGACTGCATCCATACCACAGCAGCTTCCCACGGCAGAGTATTTATCGTGGAAGTTATGGGACATAAAGTAGGGTGGCTGACCCTGAATGCCGGAATGGCAGGCGGTGCGGACATCATCCTGCTCCCGGAGATCCCTTATGATATCGATAAGGTGATCGAGAAGATCGAAGACAGGGACAAAAAGGGCTGCCGTTTTACCATTATCGCCGTGGCTGAGGGTGCGATTTCCAGGGAAGATGCTGCCCTGACCAAAAAAGACTACAAGAAAAAGATGGAAAAATATCCGTTCCCTTCCGTATCTTACGAAGTGGCTGCACAGATCCAGGAGAAGACCGGCAGAGAAGTACGTGTCACCGTACCCGGCCATATGCAGAGAGGCGGAAGCCCCTGCCCTTATGACAGAGTATTCGCCAGCCGTCTGGGCTCCGAGGCAGGCAAGCTGATCCTGGATAATCAGTATGGATTCATGGTAGGTTACAAGAACCGTGAGATCGTAAGGGTTCCGTTAGAGGATGTAGCGGGCAAGTTAAAGACCGTGGATCCCGATGCTACCATCGTACAGGAAGCGAAGCTGCTGGGCATCTGCTTCGGCGATTAAGACAGAAAATTAATGAGTAATTATTTTCGCCAAGCATCTGCTAATATTTGATGGCTCTGAATAGTTACAAGGAAGAGAGAAAAAACATGTCATATACAGCACTATACCGGAAATTCCGCCCGGACGCTTTTTCCGATGTCAAGGGTCAGGATCATATCGTGACGACATTGAAGAATCAGCTGCGGGCGAACCGGATCGGCCATGCGTATCTGTTCACCGGAACGAGAGGTACCGGTAAGACCACGGTGGCCAAGATTTTTGCGAAAACAGTGAACTGCGAACACCCCACAGAGGACGGCCCCTGTGGGGAATGCCGTATTTGTAAGGCAATCGCAGCGGGAGCCAGCATGAATGTCATCGAGATCGATGCGGCTTCCAACAACGGTGTGGACAATATCCGTGAGATCATCGACGAGGTATCCTATTCCCCTGCGGAGGGAAAATACAAGGTCTACATCATCGACGAGGTGCATATGCTCTCCCCCGGAGCTTTCAACGCATTGTTAAAAACGCTGGAAGAGCCGCCCTCTTATGTTATTTTTATTCTGGCGACCACAGAGGTGCACAAGATCCCCATTACGATCCTGTCCCGCTGCCAGAGATATGATTTTAAACGAATCTCCATTGATACCATCACGGATCGTATGAAGGAACTGATGGACACGGAGCAGGTACAGGTGGAGGACAGAGCTCTGCGCTACATTGCAAAAGTAGCGGACGGTTCTATGCGAGATGCCTTGAGCCTGTTGGATCAGTGTATTGCCTTCCATCTGGGCAAAGAACTGACCTACGATATGACCCTGGATGTGCTGGGGGCAGTGGATACGGAAGTGTTCAGCAGGTTGCTGCGCTTCGTCATGGACCGGAATGTGTTAGGCTGCATTGAACTGTTGGAAGAGATCGCCATGCAGGGCAGGGAGCTGGTACAGTTTGTCACGGACTTTACCTGGTATCTGCGGAATCTGATGTTGGTACAGACAGCGGATAATCTGGAGGATGTCATAGACATGTCTACGGACAATCTGGCGAATCTGAAGGAAGAAGCTTCCATGCTGTCCATGGACCAGATCATCCGCTATATTCATATTTTCTCCGAACTGTCCGGACAGATCCGCTATGCGGCGCAGAAGCGTATCCTGGTAGAGATCGCGCTGATCAAGCTGTGTAAGCCGGAGATGGAGACGGATCAGGAAGCTGTCCTGGATCGTATTCGCCAGGTGGAGGAAAAGGTCGAGAACGGTATTGTAGTCACGGCGGCCCAGATGCCTGCCGGAGCTCCCGGAGCACAGGGAGTGCCGCAGGCCGGTGTGGCAAAGCCGAAGCCACAGTTGCCGAAGGCGGTTCCCGGGGATATCCAGGAGATCGTACGGAAATGGCCGGCCATCGTGGGAAATGCAGAGAACCCCATGAAGATGTATCTGAAAAACGCCCGATTAAGTCTGGGTGGAGACAACAAGCTCATGGTGGTGTTGGAGGACGGACTGGCTTCCGATTATTTTAAGGGGGAAGCCCACGAACAGAACAAGCAGCAACTGGAAATGCTGTTGTCCGATTTTTCCAGCAAAGAGATTGAAGTGACGATCCAGACGGTGGAAAGCAGCAGAGAATTCGAAGACAACTATGTGGATCTCAGTAAGGTCATCAACATGGAGATCGATGAGGAAGAGTGATCCTGCGTGAATTTGGGATTGCGGCAGACTTGCAGATAAGGTAAGATAGAATAATAACTCAACCATATATGAGCACGTAGGACAATAGTCCGAAATGCGAATATATGTTATGATTTCGAAAGTGCGCAGCACGGAGAAATCAATTATAAATAATATGGAGGAAACAGCAACATGGCAAAAAGAGGTGGATTTCCCGGAGGCGCAATGCCCGGAAATATGAATAATCTGATGAAGCAGGCACAGAGAATGCAGCGTCAGATGGAAGAAGGACAGAAGGAACTGGAGACCAAGGAGTTCTCCGCATCCGCAGGTGGCGGAGCTGTGGAAGTGACCATCAACGGTAAAAAAGAGATCACATCCATCAAGCTGGCAGAGGAGATCGTGGATCCCGAGGATATCGAGACTCTGCAGGATGCTATCGTGGCAGCAGCCAACGAAGCACTGCGCAAGGCGGATGAAGCCAATGCAGAACTTATGGGCAAAATGACCGGAGGATTAGGAGGATTTCCTTTCTAATGGAACTCTACAGCGGACAGATCAATAAATTAATAGAAGAACTGGCAGCCCTTCCGGGGATTGGCAGTAAGTCCGCACAACGACTGGCTTTTCACCTGATCAATATGCCGAAGGACCGTGTGGACAGACTGGCAAACGTCATGATCGAAGCCAGAGCCAATGTCCGCTATTGCAAGGAATGCTATACTCTGACGGATAAGGAACTCTGCCCGGTGTGTGCGAATCCCAGACGGGATCATCGTACCATTATGGTGGTGGAGAACACCAGAGATCTGGCGGCTTATGAGAAGACCGGCAAATATGAGGGCGTTTACCATGTACTGCATGGTGCCATTTCCCCGATGCTGGGTGTGGGACCCGGTGACATCAAGCTGAAGGAACTGATGGAACGTCTGCAGGGTGATGTGGAGGAGGTCATTATCGCAACCAATTCCAGCCTGGAAGGTGAGACCACGGCAATGTATATCAGCAAGCTTATCAAGCCCACAGGAATCAAGGTGACCAGAATTGCCAGTGGTGTCCCTGTAGGAGGAGATCTGGAATATATTGATGAGGTAACATTACTCCGCGCTTTAGAGGGCAGAGTGGAATTATAGACAGTATGCATGAAATAAAAATGGATAAAAGTGGGAGGGAAAGACAATGGCAGTAACAAAAAGTTTATTTGGGAAAAGCCCGGAAGGGAAAGAGATCTCGCTGTATACCCTGAGTAATAGTAAGGGTATGAAGGCAGCGGTGACAGATCTGGGCGCTACTCTGGTGCGCGTACTGGTACCGGATGCCGCGGGCAAGGCGGACGACCTGGTGCTGGGATTTGACAATGGTGAGAGCTATTACGGCAACGACAGCTTTTTCGGCACGGTGATCGGCCCCTGTGCGAACCGTACCGGCGGTGCAGAGTATACGCTGGATGGCGTTACTTATCAGCTGGATAAAAATGACGGTGTCAACAATTTACATACCCATAAGCAACTGGGATTCCATAAGAGACTCTGGGATGCGGAGATAGGAGAGAACAGCGTGACATTTTCTCTGGAGGATGAGGATGGGCAGCTGGGATTTCCAGGCAATAAGAAGGTATCCGTAACCTACTCTCTGAGTGAAGAGAATGAGCTGACTCTGCATTACCATGCTTCCAGTGACAAGAAGACCATTATCAACCTGACCAACCATTCCTATTTCAATCTGGACGGTCACGGTGCAGGCAGCATTGAAGAGCATGAACTGTGGCTGAGAGCCTCGCACTTTACTCCGGTGGCAGCAGGATCGATCCCTACCGGTGAGATTCGTGCGGTAGCAGGCACACCCATGGATTTTACACAGCCCAAGAAGATCGGCAGAGACATCCGGGAAGATTATGAGCAGTTACTCCTGACCGGAGGCTATGACCATAATTTCGTGATCGATGGATGGAACGATGACGGTACATTACGGCATATTGCCACAGTAAAAGGCCCGAAGAGCGGCAGAGTAATGAAGGCATACACCACCCTGCCAGGAGTGCAGTTTTATGCAGGCAATTTTATTGATGTACAGCCCGGAAAAGATGGGGTGACCTACGGCAACCGCTGCGGTTTTGCATTGGAGACCCAGTATTTCCCGGATACCATTCATCATGAGAATTTCCCCTCCTATGTATTTGGCGGGGAGAACGGCAGAGAATACGATTCTGTTACCGTATATAAGTTTGAAGCATAGCTAAGAATACATAGAATATGGTGCAAACTTTGTCGAACTGTTTTTGAAGAGGTGCGACAAAGAACGCTAAAATACCTCCTGTGCGGATGCTATAGTTAGTGATAACTGATAGAAACGGCATGGGAGGTGTTTTTTGTATGGAATTACCGAAGAACATAACGCAGATCGGAGAGGCGGACAAGCACTGCAGAATCTATGTGGAAGATTATGTGGTATCTTACATAAAACAAATGAATGGAATGGCACAGAACAAGGATATTGCCATAGCATTATACGGCAGGAAGACAGCAGAGGACGGTGTGGCATATCTATTCGCCTATGGCTCCGCAAAGCTGAATTTCCTGCAGAAGCCGGTGCGGCACCTGTCCCAGGCGCAGGAACAGGAGATTGAGAAGCTGCGGAGAAAGTATTTTTCGGAAATGACCTTTTTAGGCTACCAGATACTGAATGGCGAGATGGTGGAAGGCTTCCAGATCTGCGAACAGGAGATCTGCCGTTATGTGTCGGGGTATGCGCAGTTCTATGAGAAGAATGACAGTATGCTGGCATATATGCTGGAGAACCGGGGCGAAGAGGCGGCACCGGAGAAGGTGGATCAGGAAAAATACGAAGTGGTGAAGAAACGGCAGGAGGAACGTAGACAGAGACAGGAGAGCGGAAATGCCTTCCGTGCCGCCGGACATACGGAGAATGCGCCTGTGGAATATCGCAGAGCGGTAGAGAACAGACGCAGGGAACCAGATAATATTATACCCATGCCAACGACCGGACTGCGTCGGATGAAAATGGCGGCTGCCGGTGTCTTTGTTCTGCTCTGCGTGATGGCATTGGCATTGATGCGGCAGGAAAGCACCGGAGAATCCCTGGGGGAGACAGCCAGGCAGGCCATGAGCAACCTGATGGAGCAGAAACTGCCGGATGCGGTGGAGGAACAGAGCCAGATCAGCACGCTGGTGGCGGAGGACAAGCTGGAGGATGCTCTGCGACAGGAAAATGCTGCGGCGGGAAATACTACTGGGACTGCAGCAGAGACAGTGATGCCGGAAGGCACGGAAAATGCATCAATGGATGGAACGGGAAACAGTGCTGTAGATCCGACGGAAGAAAATACGGGCAGTGTAGCGGATGGAACATCTGCGGACGGCAATGTCACAAAAAATACGACAGATGTGACGGAGGCAACAGAACAGAACACGACACAGGAAACAATACAGGATGTGACACAGACGGCAGAATCTGCAGTGGCAGAGACTCCTACAGTGGAGGCGGTTGCTCAACCCACACATTATACTATCCAGAGAGGGGACACACTGATCGGTATTTCTCTGCGGAACTACGGCAGCAACAGTAAGGTATCTGAGATCTGTTCCCTGAATGGTATCACTGACCCGGATGATATCAAGATCGGTCAGGAAATCCTTCTCCCGTAAAAAACTTATTTTCAAAAAGGGGAAGTGTGTTATACTGTAACTACATGAGCAAAAAGCAGACTGCGCCGCAGTAATTTTGCGAATGCGATTCTTAATAGTTACGATAATACATAAGGAAACAGATACATGGCAGCAGATATCAAGAATTATCTGAAGGAAAAAGAAAAGCGGCAAAAGAGTCAGGATGACTATAAGAAAAAGATCCGTAAACACCGGCTGAAAATCGTGTACCGGGTGCTGTTGGTGGTGGCGGCTTTGGGAGCGGCACTTGCTCTTGTGGTGGTACAGGCAAAGAGACATATCTATACGGGATATGACACCGTATCTTCCATTAGCCGGGAGGTCTCATCGGATGCCACAGACATACGGTTGAAAAACAGTATTCTTACATATAGTAAAGACGGCGCTCACTGTACGGATGCCAAGGGAAATGTAAAGTGGAATCAGACTTATGTGATCCAGGATGTGAAGATCGCTACTTGTGGCGATGTGGCAGCTATCGGCAGTTATAACGGCCGTGAGATCTACGTGCAGAATACGGACAAGCAACTGGGAACTATTACAACGACCATGCCGATCCGAAATATCACAGTAGCGGAAACGGGAAGAGTGACAGCGGTGCTGGCAGATACGGATGTAGCCTGGATCATGACTTACGAAGCGGACGGGACCAACAGCTATACGGGACAGGCACATATGACGGACGGAGGGTATCCGGTATCCATCAGCCTTTCACCGGACGGAGAGCTTCTGGCGATCAGTTACCTGTATGTGGATGCAGGCGTGGTAAAAAGTAATGTGACATTTTACAATTTCGGACCGGTGGGCGAGAATCAGAGCGATTATATGGTCAGCGCATATTCTTATTCCGACCTGGTCGTGCCCAAAGTGCAGTTTATGAATAATGATACAGCGTTTGCAGTAGGAGACAGCCGCCTTATGATCTATTCGGGTACCCAGAAGCCTGTGACGGCGGGAGAATACCTATATGACGACGAGATCCAGTCGATTTTCTACAGTGATAAATATGTAGGACTGGTATTCCTTTCGGACCAGGCGGAGACCAAGTACCGCATGGATGTGTACAATACTTCGGCAGCAAAGGTGGGCAGCTACTATTTTGATGTGGATTATACGGATATTTTCTTCGGGGATGATGACATGGTGATCTACAACGAATCGGAGTGCCAGATCTTTACAACGGACGGTGTGGAAAAATACCATGGCAGCTTCGGTAAGAGTGCCCGGCTTCTGCTTCCTGCAGGAGGTTCCTACAAATATTATCTGGTGACAGATAGTACAATAGATACGATACAGTTAAAATAAAGGAGTATACCAATGAATCTGAATTTATTACTGGTCATCATGGCAGTAGTATTGATCTGCATGGTGATGGACGGCTACAAGAAGGGAATGGTAAAATCTCTGATCTCTCTGATCTCCCTGCTGATTACCTGTGTGGTGCTGTTCCTGATCGGGAATGGTCTGAGCAGTTACTTTGATGGAAAGATATTCAATGTGATCCTGACAATACTGTTGCTGGCGGCAATCGGTTTGGTGCATCATCTTCTTAATATCGTATTTTTCTCGGCAAAGATGATCGTGAAACTACCTATAGTACATAGCCTGGACAAATTACTAGGTATTGTGGTTGGAATCTTAGAAACTGTTCTAATTGTTTGGACAATATACGCATTTAATATCTTCAGAGACCTGGGAACCCTGGGCCAGGTGATCGTAGATTATACCAGAGACAGCAGAATACTTACATGTTTGTATGAAAATAACTATCTGGCATATCTGGTGGAACAGCTCGGACAAAAGCTTCCGTTCTTTGTAAAATAGTAAAAAACAGAATAGAAACATGGCAAAAATCCCCTGTTTATGCGGAATTGACGTAGCAGGGGATAATTTGTGCAAAAAATTCGAAAAATAGTGTTGACAAGTACACTAGCGGATGATATACTCAGATTCGTTGTTGAGGCAATCGAGCTTTCCTTTGGCAATGTCCAGGTTGAGGCCTTGTGAAAACTGATTCTTTCTTGTATAACGGCTGTTGGTGGTGAAGGAGATTTCATCTTTCGGCTGGTTGGTGATGATGTTGATAACACCGGCAATCGCATCCGAACCATAGAGCGAAGAAGCTGCGCCGTTTAAAACCTCGATACGCTTCACACGGCTCATGTCTATCTGGCTGATGTCGATATTGCCGCTGATATCTCCCGTCACTTTACGTCCGTTAATCAGTATCAGTACATATTTATTGGAAAGTCCGTTCATCATCAGATACGAACCCATCGCATTCGGAGAGAAGGAGAGAGAGGGAACCATCATGGTCATGGCCTGTTGGAAATCCGTGATTCCGGCACGTTTTATTTCGTTGGCGGTGATGACGGATACCGGTGCCGGAGTATTTTTCAGTCGCTGGTGCGTACCCGTACCGGTTACTACTACAGGATTCAAATCCACAGTTTTATCTACGGAAGTTTCACCTTTATCAGCCTGTGCCCATGCACCGGCAGCGATACTTCCCATTAAGAGAGTCGTTAAGAATCTTTGCTTTATCATAAAATTATCGTTTGTTTGGAAATGCAAAGATATGGGGAAGATGAGGGCAAGAAAATACCCACTGATGGGTATTTCTATTGTTAAAAACCCTTGTTTATAGGTATGGACTCTTTAACTTTTATTCAAAGGGTGACGGATGTCTATCATTATTCCGGAACATAGATAATTTCTCCACTTTCCAGTTGGTAGGCTACACCGACTTTTTTCCCTCGCTTGCCGGAAGTTTCCTGTTTCTCGCTGGGAGTGTATCGCTTGATTTCCTGTCCTTCTTTCGTAATGATTTCCATATTCTCTTTTCCGGGATTCTTCACCATAGTGAAGTCTTCTTTGGAAAACATTTCCGTCATGTTGAAGCGGGTGACGAGGGCCACCATCAGCCCGTTATCTCCAACGAGACCGAGAACATGTTCCGTGTTCCCAAGTCCCTGATCCAGCAGCTGGATACTTCCAAGTGGAACGCCACCTCTCTGGAGGCTCGCGACATCAAGCTGAAGATCACCAACATCGACATCCCCGTGGCCTTCGCCACCGCTTTCGAGGGCGAGATCATCCGCCGTCTGCGATTTCAATATCAATATCCTGCTTAATATCCGGCATGACGTCACACGACACAAACGAAGTCTGTCGTTTTCCCGCCGCATTAAACGGTGAGATACGCACCAGACGATGAACGCCGTGCTCACTCTTTAAATAACCATAAGCATTATCTCCTTGAATTTCCAATGTGACGGATTTCAGTCCTGCCTCATCACCATCCAGTGAGTCTAAAACTTCTACGGTAAAGCCGCGTTTGTCTGCCCATTTCTCATACATACGGCACAACATACTTGCCCAATCGCAGCTCTCTGTGCCACCGGCTCCTGCATGCAGGGTAAGAATCGCATTCTCGGCATCATGCTCACCGGTAAGCATTGTTGTAATTCGTAAATCTTCAAATTCCTTCTGGAATTGCACAAACTCATTTTCAACTTCCGGAACCAGTGACTCATCCGCCTCTTCATTCCCCATCTCAATCAGCGTCATAATATCGTCATACGCCATGCTGAGTGCATCGGCACGTTCAACAATACTCTTTAAGTCCTTTAATTCCTTCATATCCGCACTTGCCTTCTCGGCATCGTCCCAAAAGTCAGGTGCTTCCATATTTCTCTCAAGTTCTTCAATCCTTAACTTTTTCTCTGCTAAGTTAAAGTGAATCCCTTACTTCCAGAAGTGGTTTTTCAAAACTGCTCAGTTCGATTCGGATGTTATCCAATTCAACCACAAAATCACCACCTTAATTTTTTTATGCAAACGCAGTCATTCACTGCTTATCTGCCACAGCAATATTTGTATTTTTTCCCGGAACCACATGGGCACGGTGCATTTCGGCTGATTTTTTCCGATTTACGGACAATCGGTGCATTTGCCGAATCATCTTTATTGGTTCCTGTCACTTCAGCAACCTGCTCACGCTCAACCTTCTGCTCAATGCGGACATGCAGCAGCATCTTAACCGTCTCTTCACGAATGGACTCCGTCATATCGTTGAACATATCATAGCCCTGTAAACGATACTCGACAACCGGGTCTCTCTGTCCAAATGCCTGAAGTCCGATTCCCTGACGAAGCTGATCCATATCGTCTATGTGATCCATCCAGTGATTATCGACAACGCGCAGGAGTATCATTCTTTCAAGCTCTCTCATCCTGTCGGCTCCG
>OGYO01000835.1_pt1 | contig 16474 bp, 13 predicted proteins | sample 1576561 | NCBI WGS metagenome assembly OGYO01 (sample SAMEA3541507, study PRJEB24748) | human gut metagenome | biome: human gut; feature: human-associated habitat; material: faeces | place: China | collected 2012 | reverse complement strand
GAGCTCCGGTGTGGAAGTCACCGCATACATCCCGGGCGAAGGCCACAACCTGCAGGAGCACTCCATCGTGCTCGTTCGCGGCGGCCGTGTCAAGGATCTGCCGGGTGTTCGTTACCACATCGTTCGTGGCGCCCTCGATACCCAGGGTGTGAAGGATCGCAAGCAGGGTCGTTCCCTGTACGGAGCAAAGAAGGCGAAGTAAGAGATATGTCACGTAAAGGACCTTCCAAGAAGCATCAGCTGCTGCCGGATCCGATCTACGGTTCCACCGTTGTGGCACAGCTCATCAACAAGATTCTGCTTGACGGCAAGAAGTCAATCGCCGAGGACATCGTCTACAGCGCTCTCGACATGGTCAAGGAGAAGACCGACCAGGAGCCGGTCGCCGTTCTCAAGCGCGCTCTGGACAACATCCGTCCGTCCCTCGAGGTTCGCTCCCGCCGTGTCGGTGGCGCTACCTACCAGGTCCCGGTCGAAGTGAAGCCGGGCCGCGCCAACACGCTGTCTCTGCGCTGGCTCACCGACTTCTCCCGCGCCCGTCGCGAGAAGACCATGGCTGAGCGTCTGGCCAACGAAATCCTCGATGCCTCCAACGGCCTCGGTGCTTCTGTCAAGCGCCGCGAGGATACTCATAAGATGGCAGAGGCCAACAAGGCCTTCGCTCATTACCGCTGGTAATTAGTCGAGAACGAGAGTTAAGGAACAATCATGGCACTAGACGTGCTCAATGATCTCAACCAGATCCGTAACATCGGCATCATGGCTCACATCGATGCCGGTAAGACCACTACCACCGAGCGTATTCTGTTCTACACCGGTAAGAACTACAAGATCGGCGAGACCCACGATGGCGCCTCGACGATGGACTTCATGGCTCAGGAGCAGGAGCGCGGCATCACCATTCAGTCCGCTGCTACCACCTGCTTCTGGAACCGTCAGACCCATGACGAGAAGCAGAAGTTCCAGATCAACATCATCGATACCCCTGGCCACGTGGACTTCACGGCCGAGGTGGAGCGCTCCCTGCGTGTGCTCGATGGTGCTGTCGCCGTGTTCGATGGCAAGGAAGGCGTGGAGCCGCAGTCCGAGACCGTGTGGCGTCAGGCTGACAAGTACGGCGTTCCGCGTATCTGCTTCATCAACAAGATGGATAAGCTCGGCGCTGACTTCTACTACTCCGTCGACACCATCAAGACCAAGCTGGGCGCGACCCCGCTGGTCGTCCAGCTGCCGATCGGCGCTGAGAACGACTTCGCCGGCGTCGTCGACCTTATCCGCATGAAGGCCTACGTCTGGAACGACGTTTCCGGCGATCTGGGTGCCCACTACGACACCACCGACATCCCGGCCGACCTGCAGGACAAGGCTGAGCAGTATCGTTCCGAGCTGCTCGACCAGGTCGCCGAGTCCGACGAGGAGCTGCTTGAGAAGTACCTCGAGTCCGGCGAACTGACCGAGGACGAGATCCGCGCCGGCATCCGCAAGCTCACCATCAACCGTGAGGCCTACCCGGTGCTCTGCGGCTCCGCCTTCAAGGACAAGGGTGTGCAGCCGATGCTGGACGCCGTCGTCGACTACCTGCCGAGCCCGGAGGACGTTCCGTCCATCGTCGGCTTCGACCCGCAGGACGAGTCCATCGAGATCGACCGCAAGCCGACCACCGATGATCCGTTCTCCGCACTGGTCTTCAAGATCTCCACCCACCCGTTCTACGGCAAGCTCGTGTTCGTGCGCGTGTACTCCGGTTCCGTCAAGCCGGGCGACACCGTCCTCGACTCCACCAAGGAGAAGAAGGAACGCGTCGGCAAGATCTTCCAGATGCACGCCGACAAGGAGAACCCGGTGGATGCCGCCGAAGCCGGCAACATCTACACCTTCGTGGGTCTGAAGAACGTCACCACCGGTGATACCCTGTGCGACGAGAAGTCCCCGATCTCCCTCGAATCCATGACCTTCCCGGATCCTGTGATCGAGGTGGCCGTGGAGCCGAAGACCAAGGCCGACCAGGAGAAGATGAGCATCGCTCTGGCGAAGCTGTCCGACGAGGATCCGACCTTCCAGGTGAAGACCGACGAAGAGTCCGGCCAGACCCTGATCTCCGGCATGGGCGAGCTGCAGCTCGACATCATCGTCGACCGTATGCGTCGTGAATTCAAGGTGGAGTGCAACGTCGGTAACCCGCAGGTTGCATACCGCGAGACGATCCGCAAGGCCGTCATGAACCAGGAATACACGCACAAGAAGCAGACCGGTGGTTCCGGCCAGTTCGCAAAGGTCCTGATGAACTTCGAGCCGCTCGACACCGAGAACGGCGAGACCTACGAGTTCGTCAACGAAGTCACCGGCGGCCACATCACCAAGGAATTCATTCCTTCCATCGATGCTGGCGTGCAGGAAGCCATGGAATCCGGCATCCTCGCCGGCTTCCCGGTGGTTGGCGTCAAGGCTACCGTCACCGACGGCCAGGTCCACGACGTCGATTCCTCCGAAATGGCCTTCAAGATCGCAGGTTCCATGTGCTTCAAGGAAGCTGCCCCGAAGGCCAAGCCGGTCATCCTCGAGCCGATCATGGCCGTGGAAGTGCGTACTCCGGAAGAGTACATGGGCGATGTGATGGGCGACATCAACGCACGTCGTGGTTCCATCCAGTCCATGACCGACTCCACCGGTGTCAAGGTCATCGACGCCAAGGTCCCGCTGTCCGAGATGTTCGGCTACATCGGCGATCTTCGCTCCAAGACCCAGGGCCGCGCAATGTTCACCATGCAGATGGACTCCTACGCTGAGGTTCCGAAGAACGTCTCCGAGGAGATCATCAAGGCCCAGCGCGGCGAGTGACACGCGCTGCCACTGAAGTGGAAACTGTCTCCAGTCAGCGCTAGTATTTTGTAGCGCTGACTGGGTTCGGGCTCCAAAGTGGCACAAACCCGTCAAACCCAGTAAAATGTAGCGAGTGCCTTGAAGTGAGTTCAAGGCTTACTACGAGACGTCCAGGAGGACAAACACATGGCAAAGGAAAAGTACGAGCGTACTAAGCCGCACGTTAACATTGGTACCATCGGCCACGTCGATCACGGCAAGACCACCCTGACTGCAGCCATCTCCAAGGTGCTGCACGAGGAGTACCCGGATGTCAACCCGGAGTACGACTTCAACCAGATCGATTCCGCTCCGGAAGAGGCCGCCCGCGGTATCACCATCAACATCGCCCACATCGAGTACCAGACCGAGAAGCGTCACTACGCTCACGTCGACTGCCCGGGCCACGCCGACTTCGTGAAGAACATGATCACCGGCGCCGCTCAGATGGATGGCGCCATCCTCGTTGTGGCCGCCACCGACGGCCCGATGGCTCAGACCCGCGAGCACGTGCTGCTCGCTCGTCAGGTGGGCGTCCCGAAGATCCTCGTCGCTCTGAACAAGTGCGATATGGTCGACGACGAAGAGCTCATCGAGCTCGTTGAGGAAGAGGTCCGTGACCTCCTCGACGAAAATGGCTTCGATCGTGACTGCCCGGTCATCCACGTGTCCGCTTACGGTGCACTGCACGATGACGCTCCGGACCACGAGAAGTGGGTTGAGCAGGTCAAGAAGCTCATGGACGCCGTCGATGACTACATCCCGACCCCGGTCCACGATCTGGACAAGCCGTTCCTGATGCCGATCGAAGATGTCTTCACCATCTCCGGCCGTGGCACCGTGGTGACCGGCCGTGTCGAGCGTGGTAAGCTCCCGGTCAACTCCAACGTCGAGATCGTCGGCATCCGTCCGACCCAGACCACCACCGTCACCTCCATCGAGACCTTCCACAAGCAGATGGACGAGTGCGAGGCTGGCGACAACACCGGTCTGCTGCTCCGCGGCATCAACCGTGACCAGGTCGAGCGTGGCCAGGTTCTGGCTGCTCCGGGCTCCGTGACCCCGCACACCAAGTTCGAGGGCGAAGTCTACGTGCTGACCAAGGACGAAGGCGGCCGTCACTCGCCGTTCTTCTCCAACTACCGTCCGCAGTTCTACTTCCGTACCACCGACGTCACCGGCGTCATCACCCTGCCGGAAGGCGTTGAGATGGTGCAGCCGGGCGATCACGCTACCTTCGGCGTTGAGCTGATCCAGCCGATCGCTATGGAAGAGGGCCTGACCTTCGCAGTGCGTGAAGGCGGCCACACCGTCGGCTCGGGCCGTGTCACCAAGATCATCGAGTAGTTTCTACCCGACATCAAGACGTGCTTGAACTAGCGTTTTAAAGAAACCTCCCAAGGATGCGAATCCGAGGGAGGTTTCTTTATATATGGAAGGGCAATGCTCCAAAGTATGCACGCCGTGGCATAATGAGCAAGGCTTTTTGTAAGCTTTTCCGTCAGATGAAGAAATAGGTGAGTTAATTTGGCACAGACTACCAATGACATCAAGAACGGTTCTGTTCTGAACCTCGATGGCCAGCTGTGGACCGTCATCAAGTTCCAGCACGTCAAGCCGGGCAAGGGCCCCGCCTTCGTGCGCACCACCATCAAGAACGTGCTTTCCGGCAAGATCGTCGACAAGACCTTCAACGCGGGCATGAAGATGGAATTCGAAACCGTCGACAACCGCAACCTCCAGTACTCCTATGAAGACGGCGACAACTTCGTCTTCATGGACATGACCACCTACGACCAGATCTTCATTCCGAAGACCCTGGTCGGCGACCAGGCCAAGTTCCTGCTCGAAGGCACCGACTGCGTCGTGTCCTTCCACGACGGCACCCCGCTGTCCGTCGAGCTGCCGGCTTCCGTCGTCCTGACCGTCACCCACACCGAGCCGGGCCTGCAGGGCAACCGTTCCAACGCCGGCACCAAGCCGGCCACCGTCGAAACCGGCGCCGAGATCCAGGTGCCGCTGTTCATCGGCGAAGGCGAGAAGGTCAAGGTGAACACCACCGACGGCTCCTACCTCGGCCGCGAGAACTGAGAGTAAGGACAGCGAAGTTTCATGGCACGTTCCACCGCTCGCAAGAGGGCTCTGAACACGTTGTATGAAGCGGATGAGAAGGGACAGGACATCCTGTCCCTTCTTGCTGAGCGCATCGAGCAGCCCGGCGCTCAGACCCCGCTGCCCGACTACGCCATCGAAATCGTCCGTGGCGTGGCGGAGCATATCGCCGCCATCGACGCCATGCTTGACGAACATTCCACCGGTTGGAAGGTCAAGCGCATGGGCGTCGTCGACCGCAATATCCTGCGCATCGCCGCATGGGAGATCATGTTCAACGATGATGTTCCCAACATGGTGGCCATCGATGAGGCGTTGAGCCTTGCCAAAACGCTGTGCGACGACGATTCGCCGGCGTTCATCCATGGTCTGCTCAGCGCGGTGAGCGCCGATGCGGAAGCCACTGAAGTGGCCGAACAACCGACCGAACCTTCGGCTGAATAAAGCCGAAAGTTAAGCGATTCGGCCGGGTCGCGAGTCCTAACCGGCCGCTATCCTTGGTACGAATACCTTGACTATAAGGGGGTTTTGGTGAACCAGTATGATTCCGAAGCCGTGATGTTTGACCCTCAGGATGCCGTTCTTGTTCTCGAAGACGGACAGGTGTATGTGGGCGAGCCATACGGCGCGATCGGCACGACCAGCGGGGAGATCGTTTTCGCGACCGGCATGACCGGCTACCAGGAAACGCTTACCGATCCCAGCTACGACCGTCAGATCGTGGTACAGACGTTCCCGCACATCGGGGACACGGGAATCAACGGGGAGGATCCGGAATCCTCCAGAATCTGGGTCGCAGGCTATGTGGTGCGCGATCCCAGCCCGAATGTGAGCAACTGGCGCGCCACCGGCAGCCTTGACGACGATCTCGAATCCAACCACATCGTCGGCATCAGCCATATCGACACGCGCAAGCTGGTACGCCACCTGCGTTCCGCCGGTGTGATGCGCGCGGCCATCTTCTCAGGCGACGCGCTGCTCGACGGTGACGGCAAACTGCGCACCATCGACTCCATGCTCGACGAGGTCAAGGCCACTCCGCAGATGAAGGGCATGAGCCTCTACGACGAGGTCAGCACCAAGGAAGCCTATACCATCGAACCCTGCGGCGAATTCGAAGGCAAGGAACCGCTGTTCACCGTGGCGGCCGTCGATCTGGGCATCAAGTCCATGACCCCGCATCGCATGGCCGAACGCGGCTGCCGCGTGCATGTGGTGCCGTCCACCATCACCTTCGACGAGCTCCAGTCCCTTAATCCCGACGGCGTCTTTTTCTCCAACGGTCCGGGCGACCCGGAACAGGCCGATCCTGAAGTGAATCTGCTGCGTCAGGTGCTCGACGCCGGATATCCGTTCTTCGGCATCTGCTTCGGCAACCAGCTGCTGGGCCGCGCGCTCGGCTTCGGCACGTACAAGCTCAAATTCGGCCACCGCGGCATCAACCAGCCGGTCAAGGATATGACCACCGGCAAAATCGAAATCACCGCGCACAACCATGGCTTCGCCGTGGATGCGCCAATCGGCGAAACCGTCGACGCGCCATTCGAGAACGGCAAATACGGCAAGGTGTTCGTCAGCCATATCGATTTGAACGATAACGTGGTCGAAGGCCTGCAGTGCGTCGATATCCCGGCGTTCTCCGTGCAATATCACCCGGAAGCCGCCGCCGGCCCGCACGATGCCGCATACCTGTTCGATCGTTTCGTTGATCTCATGCGTTCCGTCAAGGAGGGAACCCGCAATGCCTAAGCGCACAGACATCAAGTCCGTGATGGTCATCGGCTCCGGTCCGATCGTGATCGGCCAGGCCGCGGAATTCGATTATTCGGGCACCCAGGCCTGCCGCGTGCTGCGCGAAGAGGGCATTAGGGTCATTCTGGTCAACTCCAACCCGGCCACCATCATGACCGACCCGGAAATGGCCGACGCCACCTACATCGAGCCGATCTCCACCCCGATCCTCGAGCAGATCATCGCCAAGGAACGTCCTGACGCGTTGCTGCCGACCCTGGGCGGCCAGACCGCTTTGAACGCCGCCATGGCGCTGGGCGAGGCGGGCGTGCTCAAGAAGTACAACGTCGAGCTGATCGGCGCGTCCCTCGACGCCATCGATCGTGGCGAGGACCGCGAACTCTTCAAGAAGGTCGTGGAGGAGGCCGGCGCCGAATCCGCCCGCTCCGACATCGCGCATTCCCTTGAGGAAGTCGACAAGATCGCCGAGAAATTCGGCTACCCGCTGGTCGTCCGCCCGAGCTTCACCATGGGTGGACTCGGCTCCGGCATCGCGCACGACGAAGACGAGCTGCACCGCATCGCCGGCGCCGGCATCCACTATTCCCCGACCGACGAGGTGCTGATCGAGGAAGGCATCGAAGGCTGGAAGGAATACGAACTCGAGCTGATGCGCGACAAGAAGGACAATGTCGTGGTCGTCTGCCCGATCGAAAACGTCGACCCGGTCGGCGTGCACACCGGCGATTCCATCACTGTGGCGCCTGTCTTCACCCTGACCGACCGCGAATACCAGAAGCTGCGTGACATCGGCATCGCCATCATCCGTGGCGTGGGCGTCGACACCGGCGGCTGCAACATCCAGTTCGCCGTCAACCCGGACACCGGCCGTATCATCGTCATCGAGATGAACCCGCGCGTGTCCCGTTCCTCCGCCCTGGCATCCAAGGCCACAGGCTTCCCGATCGCCAAGATCGCCACCAAGCTGGCCCTCGGCTACACGCTGGACGAGATCCAGAACGACATCACCCAGTCCACGCCGGCCAGCTTCGAGCCGACCATCGACTACGTGGTCACCAAGGTGCCGCGTTTCGCGTTCGAGAAGTTCCCGGGCGCCGATCCGACGCTGACCACCTCCATGAAGTCCGTCGGCGAGGCCATGGCTCTCGCGGGCAACTTCCAGGAGTCGCTTGGTAAGGCTATGCGCTCCATCGACAAGCGTCACATGGGCTTCAACTGGGATGGTGACAAGCCGTCCGAGGACGAGGTTTCCCAGCTGCTCGACGCCATCAAGGTGCCGACCGAGCACCGTTATCTGCAGATTCAGCGTGCCCTGTGGGGAGGCGCCACCGAAGAGCAGATCTTCGCGGCCACCAAGATCGACCCGTGGTTCATCCGCCAGTTCGCGCTCATCAACGAGACCGCGCTGGAAGTCAAGAACGCGGAGAAGCTCACCAGGAAGCTGCTGAAGAAGGCGAAGCTCGCCGGCCTGTCCGACCTGCAGATCGCGCACCTGCGCCGTCTGGGAGACGAGGGCGAGAACACCATCCGTGAGCTGCGTTGGTCGTACGACCTCCGCCCGGTGTTCAAGACCGTCGACACTTGCGCCGCCGAATTCGACGCGGCAACCCCGTACTACTACTCCTGCTACGCGGATGAGACCGAGCTGCGTCCTCGCGACCGCGAGGCCGTGATCATCCTCGGCTCCGGTCCGAACCGCATCGGCCAGGGCATCGAGTTCGACTACACCTGTGTGCACGCCGTGCAGGAACTGGGCAAGAACTATGACACGATCATGGTCAACTGCAACCCGGAGACCGTGTCGACCGATTACGACATGTCCGACCGCCTGTATTTCGAGCCGCTCACCTTCGAAGACGTGCTCGAGATCTACGAGGCCGAAAAGAAGATGGGTCCGATCAAGGGCGTCATCGTCCAGCTCGGCGGCCAGACCCCGCTGTCCCTGGCCGCCCGACTGAAGGCCGCAGGCGTTCCGATTCTCGGCACCACGCCTGAATCCATTGATCTGGCCGAAAACCGTGAGCTCTTCGGCGAGGTGCTGAAGAAGGCCGACATGAACGCGCCGCGCTACGGCACCGCGCTGAGCCTGGACGAGGCCCGCGAGGCCGCGCACGCCATCGGATACCCGGTGCTGGTCCGTCCGAGCTACGTGCTCGGCGGCCGTGGCATGGAAATTGTCTACGACGACGCCCAATTGCGCAAGTACGTCGATCGCGCATTGAAGGAAGCCCAGGCCGACACCGTCGTGTCCGGCCGTCTGCCTTCGCCGCTGCTCATCGACAAGTTCCTGCAGGATGCCGTGGAAATCGACGTCGACGCGCTGTTCGACGGCGAGGAGCTGTATATCGGCGGCATCATGGAGCACGTCGAGGAAGCTGGCGTCCATTCCGGTGACGCCGCCTGCACCCTGCCTCCGAGCACGCTGTCCGATGACCAGATCCGTCGTCTGCGTGAAGGCACCTACGCCATTGCCAAGGGCTGTGGCGTGCAGGGCCTGATCAACGTGCAGTATGCCTTCATGGCCAACACTCTGTACGTCATCGAGGCCAATCCGCGTGCCTCCCGTACCGTGCCGTTCGCTTCCAAGGCCACCGGTGTGGCACTGGCCAAGGCCGCCGCCCGCATCATGGTCGGCGAAACCATCCAGCAGCAGCGTGACAACGGCCTGCTCCTGCCCCACGGCGACGGTGGCGACATCCATCGTGGCCAGCAGGTGGCCGTCAAGGAATCCGTGCTTCCGTTCAAGCGATTCCGCACTCCGCTCGGCAAGACCGTCGACGTGCTGCTCGGACCGGAAATGCGTTCCACCGGCGAGGTCATGGGCTTCGACCGCGACTTCCCGCACGCGTTCGCCAAGAGCCAGCTCGCCGCATACGAAGGCGGCCTGCCGACCAGCGGCAACGTGTTCATCTCCGTGAACGACACCGACAAGCGCCAGCTGCCGCTGTTCGCCGCGCGACTGGTCGAGCTCGGCTTCAACATCTGGGCCACCGAAGGCACGGCATCCGTGCTGCGCCGCTACGGCATCGATTCCAAGATCGTCGACAAGATCAGCGTGCGTATGGACTCCGATCCAGACGACCCGATCACCACCTACCATGCGGAGGGCAGCGTCGGCAAGAACGTCGTCCAGCTGATCGAGGAAGGCGCGATCGACCTGATTCTCAACACGCCGAACTCCCGCGGTTCCCGTTCCGACGGCTACGCCATCCGTTCGGCGGCTATCGCAGCCGACCTGCCGCAGTTCACCACCATGACGGAATTCTCCGCCGTGTTGATGGCTATCGAGGCGGTGCGCAATAATGATTATCAGATCATGAGTATTCAGGATCATTCCACGCAGCTGTTCGAATTGGAAAGCCGTGACTAATGATGAGTAGCCCCAGCAGTGAGGAAGTGAATGCCCAGCGTTCGGATTTCGGTCTGCGACTGAGCAATTCAATGGCCAAATACGGCCCGTTGTGCGTCGGCATCGACCCGCATCGGCAGCTCCTCACTGACTGGGGCTATAACGTCGACGCGTTGGGGGCGGAGCTGTATTCCATGCGCATGCTGCAGGCGGCCAATGGCCGTGCCGCAGCTGTCAAATTCCAGTCCTCCATGTTCGAGCGGTACGGTTCCAAAGGCATCGCCGCGCTTGAACGCGTGCTCTATGCGGCACGGCAGATGGGTGTCATCACCATCGTCGACTGCCTGCATGGCGGCCTGCCGACCACGATTTCCGCGTTCGCGGACGCCTATTTCAAGCCGGGCGCGCCATTGCTGGCAGACGCCATCACCCTGCTGCCGTATTACGGCGCACGGTCATTGGGAGGCGTCATCAATGACGCGCTCAACAACGGCAGGGGCGTGTTCATCGCATCGTTGACGTCCAACCAGGAAGGCGCCAGCCTGCAGACGGCGATTCGTCAGGCAGGCGAATACAAGGGCAAAACAGTGGCGTACGGCATCGCCAGCACTGCTCAGAAATTCAATAAGGGCAATGATGGAATGGGTTCCGTCGGCCTTATCATCGGCGCCACCATCGGGCAGTGGATCAACGATTCGGGCGTCGACCCGGCCAAGTTCACCGGACCGATTCTTTCCCCAGGCTACGGATGGCAGGGAGCGGAGACACGCGATCTGAAGACCGTGTTCAAAGGCACCAAGGGCAATGTGCTGGTTACGGTATCTCGTTCCATCGCCACGCACGGTCCCGACATCGCAAAATTGACCGAAGCCACCGCGTCGGTCGCCGGGGATATTCGGCAGGCATTGACCGAGGCTCAAAACGAAAGCGCCGATGATGCGGCTGACGGAGACGCCGAATAAATTCTTTTTCTGAATAGCTTCCTTTTTGGAAAACAAGACATAACCAAGAGTGGGGATGGAATGGCTGATTCTCAACATGGACGTTTGATTGTGCTCTGCGGACCCGCCGGAGTGGGCAAAGGCACTGTTCTGGGGCGCGTACGCGAACAGCACCCCGAAATCTGGCTGTCGGTGTCCGCCACGACACGCCAGCCTCGTCCGGGCGAAGTGGACGGCGTGAACTATTTCTTCATGACCGAACCTGAATTCCTGGCCAAAGAAAAGGCGGGGGAGTTTCTCGAAACCGCCGACGTGTTCGGCCTCGCCCACTACGGCACACCCGTGAAACCAGTCGTGGAACATCTGGAACGCAATATCCCCGTGGTCTTGGAAATCGACCTACAGGGAGCCCGGACGGTCAAACGGCGCGCGAAGGAACTCGGCCTCGAAGTGCTTACCGTGTTCATTGAGCCGCCGTCCTTCGAAGAACTGAAACGTCGTCTGATCGGCCGTGGCACCGAAACCCCTCAGCAGCAGGCCAAAAGGCTTGAGACCGCCAAGGTCGAGTTGGCCGCTGCGCCGGAATTCGACAAACGCATCGTCAATAACGTGGTCGACGAGGCCGCAGACGAGCTTTGGCATATCATCGCCGAAGAGTTCGGCCTGTAATCCGTCAATCCGACTATCCAGCCAATAAAAACCGGCATACGAAAAGGGCCTGCACGATTTCGCGCAGGCCCTTTCCGTATGTTTGAATCAGGCGAGACCGGACAGCTTGTCGATCAGCTCCGGATCACGGGTCGCTCCCTTGTCAGCGGAGCGGGCGAAGGCGGCATAAGCCTTCAGCGCCTGAGAAACCTTGCGATCACGATGGGCGACATAGCCATCGCCGGCCTCCAGCTCGGCGCGGCGCTGAGTCAGCTCCTCGTCGGAAAGCTCGACGTTCACCGTACGGTTCGGAATGTCGATGTTGATGATGTCGCCGTTCTTGATCAGAGCGATCGGGCCCTTGTTCGCGGCCTCAGGCGCGATGTGTCCGATCGCCAGACCGGAAGAACCTCCGGAATAGCGGCCGTCGGTGAGCATGGCCACCTGCTTGCCGATGCCCTTGCCCTTCACGAAGGAGGTCGGGTACAGCATCTCCTGCATGCCCGGACCGCCCTTCGGGCCTTCGTAACGGATGACCAGAGCCATGCCCGGCTTCAACGTGTCGTTGAGGATGACCTCGATGGCCTGCTCCTGGGATTCGACGACCAGCGCCGGTCCGCGGAACGTCCAGATCTCCTTCGGCACGCCTGCGGTCTTCACCACGCAGCCGTCAGGCGCGAGGTTGCCGCGCAGCACGGCCAGACCGCCTTCGGTGACCGCCGGATGGTCGATATCGTGGATGGCGCCGTTGACACGGTCACGATCGAGCGAATCGAACAGCGTGGTGTGCGTCCACGGTTCAGGGGAGACGATGTGGCCCGGAGCGGCCAGATACATCTGCTTGGCTTCCTCGGTGCAGGTGTCGCGCATGATGTCCCAGTCGTTAAGCTTGTCTTCCAACGACTTGTAATCAATGGAATGCACGTCGCGGTGCAGCTTGCCGGCACGGTCAAGCTCGCCGAGGATGCCGGTGATGCCGCCGGCGCGGTGCACATCGGAAATCTCCCATTCGCCGGACGGCGACGCCTTGCAGATGCACGGCACGGTGTGGGAGATACGCTCGATGTCATCCAGTGTGAAGTCCACGTCGGCGGACTGCGCCATGGCGAGGATATGCAGCACGGTGTTGGTGGAACCGCCCATGGCCACATCCATGGTCATGGCGTTCTCGAAAGCCTTCTTGGTGGCAATGGAACGCGGCAGCACGGAATCGTCGTCATCGTCGTAATACTGCTTGGCGATCTTCACCACCTGCTCGGCGGCGCGCTTGAACAGGTCCTTGCGGTAGGAATGGGAGGCCAGAATGGTGCCGTTGCCCGGCAGAGCCAGACCGATGGCCTCGGTCAGGCAGTTCATGGAGTTGGCGGTGAACATGCCGGCGCAGGAACCGCAGGTCGGGCAGGCCGATCTTTCGTAGTCCGCGACCTGTTCATCGGTAATATTCGGATTGCCAGCCTGAATCATGGTATCGATCAGATCGACCTTGATCACGTTCTTGTCGCTCTGTCCGTGGAAAGCACCCAGAATCTTGCCCGCTTCCATCGGACCGCCTGACACGAAAATGCTCGGGATATTCAGGCGCATGGCAGCCATCAACATTCCCGGAGTGATTTTGTCACAGTTGGAAATGCACACCATCGCATCGGCGCAATGGGCATTCACCATATATTCCACGGAATCGGCAATCAATTCACGGGATGGAAGGGAATACAACATACCGCCATGACCCATGGCAATACCGTCATCCACCGCAATCGTGTTGAATTCCTTGGCAATACCGCCTGCCGCTTCAATTTCGCGCGCCACCATCTGGCCGAGATCTTTAAGATGAACGTGACCGGGAACGAATTGGGTAAAGGAATTGACGACAGCGATAATCGGTTTGTCGAAATCACCATCTTTCACACCGGTTGCACGCCAGAGCGCGCGCGCACCTGCCATATTCCTTCCATGCGTGGAAGTCCAGGAACGATATTGAGGCATTTGAAATCTCCAGTTTATTTTTGCAATAACGGAATATTTTGACACGAAATGCAAAAGGAAACATCTTTATTAACTGTGCAGCTTTCAAACAATAGCGTTAAACTCGCACTTTATTTGTTCTACAGCTGTGCCATATAAAAAACATGTGACACAATTGCCACCTTGAAGAAACAGATCAGGTGTCATTTCCAGATGCACCCTTAAAATTATGCTAGTACATCCATTACCCGATCCGGTCGCGTTTTCCATCGGCCCCCTTCCCGTACACTGGTACGGCCTCATGTATCTCTTTGGCTTCATTCAATTTATCGTTCTGGGCAGAATACGGTTAAAACAACCCCACATCGAACGCGAAGGCTGGAAAAAATCCGATCTGGACGATATGTTGTTTTACGGCGTTTTAGGCGTGATCATCGGTGGCAGGCTCGGTGAGGTATTTTTCTACAACCCGTCGTACTTCCTGTCCCATCCCATCCAGATTTTTGAAGTATGGCACGGAGGCATGTCTTATCACGGCGGATTTATCGGTGTCATCATCGCTGCTGCAATCTGGTGCTACAAGAGAAAAAGAAACATGGTCCAGACACTGGACTTCATAGCGCCATTGATACCGCTCGCTTATGCGGCAGGCCGTATCGGCAACTTCATCAACGGCGAACTGCCGGGCCGCATCGCCGACGCATCTCTGCCCTGGGCCATGATCTGGCCGAACGTCGATGCCTTGCCACGTCACCCATCCCCTATTTATCAGGCCTTGTGCGATGGATTGCTGATGTTCATTATTTTATGGGTTTATGCCAGAAAAGAACGACCGCTCGGCGCCGTCAGCGCCATGTATGCTTTCTTGTACGGTTCCGCCCGTTTCTTTACTGAATACTTCCGGGTACCGGACTATGAAGTAAGCTTCTTCGGCATAACGATTTCTGCCGGGCAAATGCTTTCGATTCCAATGATTGTATTCGGCCTTTTGGCATGGATACTGATCATCAGGCATGCAAGGAAAAAGAACATTTTCCGCTAGCCAAAAAACAAAAAGGGAAGAACACTAGTCATGTTCTTCCCTATTCAGGACACGGCGAATGATATCGCCGGAAAATCCCCTCTGCATCAGGAAACGGATCTGTTTTGCCTTTTCCGAAGCGTCAACAGGCTTGCTGCCAAACTTTTTTTTCCAGACACCTAGCGCCCTGTCAAATTCATTTTCAGACATCACGCCTTTTGCTTCATCCAGCGTTTTTTCATCCACGCCATGCATTTCGAGTTCGCGAAGGACACGCCCACTTCCATAACGTGCTGAACGCTTCCTGACAAAGGCTTCGGCAAAACGTTCTTCGGAAAGAAATCCCTGCTTTTGCAACCACTCCATCAAGGCGGCCAGATCATCCCCTTCTTCCACATAAGAAGATAATTTTCTGGCAAGCTCTTTCGGGCTGTATTCCCGGATGGACAAATACCTTAACGCACGAGCTTTTAAAGTCGTTTTCGGTTTCATTGAGTCATACCCTTCAATTTGTCAAAAACGACTTCTCATTTCTCCGGACTGGATTATTTTGCCTCTTCGGCACTTTCTTCCTTATCTTTTATCGGAGGCAATTCCCGGACACCATACGAAGCACGGACCTTGTTTTCGATTTCACGGGCCAGTTTCGGATTGGCACGTAGATAGTTGCGGGCATTGTCCTTGCCCTGCCCGATCTTCTCACCATTGTAGCTGTACCATGCCCCTGCCTTGTCGACAATCTTGGCTTCGGAGCCCAGATCCAGAATTTCCCCTTCGCGGGAAGTGCCTTCACCATACAGGATGTCGAAATACGCTTCCTTGAATGGAGGCGCCGTCTTGTTCTTGACAACCTTGACACGGGTTTCACTGCCGATGACTTCATCTCCGGACTTGATGGAACCGGTACGGCGAATATCCAGACGGACCGATGAATAGAATTTCAGTGCATTACCACCCGTCGTCGTTTCGGGATTGCCGAACATGACGCCGATTTTCATACGGATCTGGTTAATGAAAATAACGGATGTATTGGTCTTGTTGATACTGCCGGTCAATTTGCGCAAGGCCTGCGACATCAGGCGCGCCTGAAGACCGGGAAGTGAATCGCCCATATCGCCTTCGATTTCGGCTTTTGGCGTCAATGCGGCAACCGAGTCGATGACGATCAGATCGACGCCACCGGAACGAACCAGTGCATCCGTAATTTCAAGGGCCTGTTCGCCTGTATCCGGCTGGGAAATCAGCAAATCCTGCAAATTGGCAACCTCCGCCGTTTTTCCGCAAACGCCCAGCTTCGTACAGCCCTTACCATTTGCCGTCTGCTCGCATTGATAGCAAAACATTTCATAGCCTAAATCCATATTGTTGCTCATAAATCAACCGTCCCTTCTTTTCCTTTTGCAAGCTAGTGTTTCCCAACAAATGGAGATTATACGCAACCCGAAGCAGGAATCCGCCTGTTAAAATAATATACAAATTTTTTCCAATCCTACTTTAGTAGGATATACAAAAAGAATTTTTCCCGCTATAACGAATGTGAAATCACAATTAGAATTTTATGATTTTCACGGAAAAGGAGGAACGAGATGGGAAGACACACTTTTACCCAAAAATTCCTGCCTCTGGCGCTGGCGGCGCAAACGGCGTAATGCTGGATAGCAGCCTAAGCGTGAAAAAGACGGTAACCGCCACAGGGGTAAAAGCGCCCACCATCACAGGCGGCAGCAGTGGTGGTGGTGGTGACACAGCATCCACACCGAAGATTGCAATCAACGGTTTGAAGAACCCCATCGGTGAGATTCAGATGAATGTCGGCGACCTCAAGGACGA
>OGYO01000828.1_pt1 | contig 16541 bp, 11 predicted proteins | sample 1576561 | NCBI WGS metagenome assembly OGYO01 (sample SAMEA3541507, study PRJEB24748) | human gut metagenome | biome: human gut; feature: human-associated habitat; material: faeces | place: China | collected 2012 | reverse complement strand
ACTTTTATCTTTTTGAACTATATAAATATATTTTGTTGGTATATATTTTGGATCTAACAAATGATGTGTATGAGTACAATATATAACTTTACCATCTTTATTTGAAATATTTTTTATCATTTGACAAAGTCTTTCTTGTGCTACAGAATGTAAGTAAGAACCAGGTTCATCTAATAAATAAATAATATCATTATTTGATCCGGTTGATTTCGGATTGTATTTTATTTTCATAACAAAATTAAAAAACCATAAAAATCCTTTGCTTCTTTCTTCTATTTTAAAAAACCTATCTTTATCACCTTTTTTCTCTACAATTTGTATTTTCAGAGTTCTATTATTTTCAATCTGCAATTTAATACTTAGGCAACCAGTATCATCTAATGAAATCTTTCCCCATTCTTTAATTAATGTTTTATTAATTTCAGATTCAACATCACTTAATATGCCCAATTTAATATTTTCTTCAGGTTCTTTTATTATGTCGAAAATAGAAGATTCAATTTTATTAAAAGCACGTTCATAAATTCCTAACCATCCATACAAATCCGTCGAATCAGATGGAATTTCTATTTCATTTTTGGGTCTTTCTATAAAATCATCATTGTATATAATATATGGTAATCTGCTTACTATTTCTTTCCCAATTACTTTTCTATCTTCTGAATCATCAATAACAGAAACACTATATTCCTTTGTATCTAAATTTCTTGAAATTGTTATTTCAGAAAAGCTTTGTATCTCTGAATATTTCATTCTAAGATTTTCATCAGAAATACAATTAAGAAAATCAGATTTTTTAACTGAAATTTCAGCTTCTATTATTGCTGGTTCCTTATTTTGCGGATTATAAAAATTTCTTAATTCTTTTAGATGTCTTCCCTCATATTCCTTATCATTTGCATAATCAAATGCAAATATTGCTTGTAATATTGTTGTTTTCCCAGATTCATTAGTTCCAATAAGCGGAACCAATTTATTCTTTTTAATGTTTATCTCCATTGGACCTTCAATAGCTCTATAATTTCTTATTATAAATTTATTATATTTCATTAACAATCACCTCTTTCTTATAAATTTAAATTCCATATTCCTTGTTTACCTGATATTTCTTTGTTATTATTCATTTTTTCAATTAACTCTAATTTCCAAGCATAACCAGTTCTATCATATTTATGACCATAAACAAGTTCATTTTCTGAAATTATTTTTTTATTTATTTCATCATTTAACTCAATACAATCTAAAATCCTAACTTTTGCGACAATCCTAGATTGAGGATATTTAAGATTAAGATTTTCAAATTTTTTCATTGCTTCTTCATCAATACCTTTTCCTGCGTGAATTAGTAATTCACCTCTATAACTGTACTTCCAACTTCTAAATTCATATTTTTTTAAACCTTCTGCAACTAATGTTGCCCAAGGTTGTTTTAATGTAATTACTCGCATTCGTTTTTAAATCCTTCATAAGTACTAAAAGCTAACATATACAACGATTTTAAAATATCAGGATTTGTTGAACGTAACTCACTTATTACAGTGTCATCTTCAACTACGAATTCATCATTTTCTGAAATTATTTCATCTATAATGATTGGTAATTGTTTGCATATTTTATAAAATGCATCTTTATCTCCTGTTACCTCTTCATAAAACTTATCTATTGATACTCTCTTTATATGTTCATTTGAAACACGTTCATAGTCAAGAGAAACATTCCATACAATATTCTGACTTCTCTTTGCAATTATTTCTACTAAATAGCAGTCACAGTTGTCATCGTTAAGTATTTGAGTTGTCATTTTTAAAAAAGTTTTCTGAGCAGCAGAAGAATTCATAGTATTATGCTTGTTTTTCATTTCAACATAAACTCTGCTTCCATTAGGTCTAGTATATATTACATCAAATCCTACATTTGGAACTTCACAATTATCAATATATTTAAATAAATTTTGATGAAAATATCCAATAGCATTAGTATTTGTTTTATCTCTCTGTCTTACCAATTCATTCTCAATTACTTCTTCAATAGTTTTTCTATATACTTTGCTATCAAAAGTTAATTTAATAGGATCAATTATGTTACTATTAAAAGAATGTAAATCAATACCTTTCAAAGTGTTATCATATGTTTTTATAGTATCAGAAACATGCTTTTTAAAATCATTTCTATCAATAAAATCTAAATCCCACATTATATTTCACCTCCATTTAATGCATTCATTATTGATTCTCCAACGCATTTTGCTAAATTAACAGGAACTGCATTTCCTATTTGTTTGTATATATCATTCATTTTTCCTGCAAAATTCCAACTATCCGGAAAAGACTGTATTCTTGCATATTCTCTTGTTGTAAATGGTCTGCTTTCATCAGGATGACATCTGTCAGTTTGTTTCATCATTGGGGAACAAGTCAATGTTAAAGATGGTTCATCCCATGACAATCTTCTTGCTATACCTGTTCTTCCACCACCCATATAATAACAGGATTTCATATATTCTTTAGCAACATCATCTGGTAAATCTCTCCAATAGCCACCTGGTGGAACTAAATCAAATACTTTCTTTTTCTTTTCAGGATATTTTGCCCCAACTGAATCAGGAACATTTTTAAGAACATCTCTTAATACAGGTTTATACTCATGAGGAGCAGGATATTCAAACTTAACTTTGTCAATTAAATCTTTTCTTATTCCTATGATAACAACCCTTTGTCTTTTTTCTGCAACACCATAATCCCATGCGTTTAGAACTTTCCATTCAACTTTATATCCTAAATCTTCAAAAACATTAATCATAGTTTCGATTGTCTTTCCACCATCATGTGTTGTTAAACCCTTTACATTTTCTGCAAAAAACATTTTTGGCTTAAGTTGTTTTATAAATTCCGCATAATAATAAAACATTGTTCCTCTAACATCATCTAAACCAAGTTTTTTACCAGCATAACTAAATGATTGACATGGATATCCTCCAGAAATTAAATCAAGTTCTCCTTCTTTTAAATTGAATTCCTTTAACAAATCTCTTTTTGAAACCTCAACAATATCTTCATTTAACACATTCCATTTAGGCCTATTTAATTTTAAAGTTTCACACGCAGTTTTATCTATTTCAATAAGCGCAACTTCTTCAAACCCTGCTTGCTCTAAACCTAAAGCAAGACCCCCGGCACCTGCAAATAATTCTATACATTTTCTATTTTTCATTTTTTACCTCACTTCTTTATAATTTTAGGGCTTGGGCATTCCCACATACGAATTTCGTACGGGAGTACAAATTCATTGCTTGCTAGACAAACATTATATTCCCAATGACAGCAATGACGCCTTTATTACACCATACCCATATATCTCTATTTCTTGTCATATTGTCATTACTAACTAAAAAATCATTCTTCTTCAGTAAGTAATTTTTTTAAATCATCAAGAGATTGTTTTTGTTTTTTTATTTCTTTTTCATTATCTCTAACATAATTTTTAATTACTTTGATAACTCTAGTTTTGTCCTTTTTATTTAATTCGGAAATAAAATTTAACTCTTCTAAATCACAGTTATCTAATAATTCTTTAATAACCATTTTCATATATAGTTCATCTTGCATTTGATTAACTATATCATCCAGTACAAGAATTGGAGCATTTTCAGGTTTGATAACCATACTACTATAAGAATTATTAACTGTTGAATCTATTTCTTCTTTACTATACTCACATAGTTCCATTAACATCTCTAAAGATAGATTTAATACTGAACTTAACTTTTTTAAAGATAATACATTAGGTTTCTTTCTTTCGCCTTTTTCAATTTTAGCAATCGTATTATTATCTATACCAGTTATTCTTGATAATTCTCTTTGGGATATATTAATTTTCTCTCTAGCTTCTTTTACTACACTAGCTAAAGTTTTATTATTCATTAAATTACACCTCTTCATAACTTCCTAATACCATTTTACCACAAAACAGATTATTCAACAATAATTTTGTGATTAAAACTCACAAATTTTATTGACATTAATTAATATTAAATGGTATTATTATATTGTGAGTATGCCTCACAATATAATTTCTTTCTTTAGTTGGTAATCTTTACATAGATATATTTATATCTAGAGTCTAAATGAAAGGAGGATTAGTTTATATGGATGCTAGAGAAACTTTAAAACTTATTTCAAAGCAATGGTGTAATCTTGATGATCTAATGAAACTTGCTGAAATAGGTAAAAACAATGCCGTTAAACTTAGAAGAGAAATAAAAAATGACCTAATAAATAGAGGTTATACTCTTCCTAATAACAGATTACCAATGATTGAAGTCGTTAATAAGCTAAAAATTAATATTAATTATTTAGAAAAAATGGCTAAAGAAAATTTATAGAAAGGAATTATATGAAAACAATTGAAGAATTAAAAAATAGTATTGTCGATATTAATTATATTATTGAAAATATGATTAGAGAAAATGGTTTATATTGTTTACTTGGAGAAGCTAAAGTAGGAAAATCTGCTCTAGCTCTTCAAATAGCAAATTCTGTTTGTAATGGTATTCCTTTCTTGAATTTAAAAACTAACAAAACACCTATTTTGTATTTAAGTACAGAAATGAATCCATCTGAGACTATAAGTCGTATTAATTTTATGAAATGTAATTTAATGGAAAATAATTTTCTATATACTTTCCCAGAAGATAATATGACACAACTAAGCATATTAAAAGTTGAAAAAGAAATAAGTGAATTTAAAGAAAAATATAACGGCAAATTAGTATTTATTGATATGTTTAATGGCATAAATTTTGGAAGTTATTACGATTTAAATAATTACCAAGATATGAGTCAAAATATATTTCCACAATTGCGTAAATTATGTAATAACTATAATGTTAGTATCATCATAGTTCATCATTTAAATCGTAAAGGTAAATCTTTAGGAAGTACTGCTATTGATACTTGTGTAGATGGTAAACTTGCATTAAAACAAGATGAAAACATCAAATCAACTTTCTACTTAAATTATGAAAGCAGAGATTACCAAGCACTAAATTATGTACTAAAAAGAAATGATAATTTAATCCTAAGTATTGATGAAAAAACAGAAGAAACACTTAATCCAAATTTAATTCAATTTTTAAAATATGCAATTAGTAAAAAAGAGTTTACTTTTACTATTTCAGAAATGGTTAGTAAATTAAATTTATTTATTACTCCACCAGTCTTAGGTAAATTAATATCAAGTAATAAAGATGAACTAGAAAAACTAGGATTATTTATTGAATGCAAAAGAACACAAACAGAAAGACTATATACTGCTAAATATAAGGAACCTTTGGAAATACTTACTGATAATATTTTTTCAGAAAGTAATAGTAATAATTTAAATTCAAAGGAGGAATAATTATGGCAGTTAAACTATTAGACAAAGATGAATGGACAAAAGATGGTCGTAAATGGATTTTTTATGACTATGTTAAGAATTTAGATGGATCTAGAAGAAAGTATAAGTCAAAGAAGTTTTTCACTAAAACAGAGGCATTAAAAGCTGAAAGAGAATTTTTAACAATTAACGCTGATAGAAGTGATAAAGACCGTAATATGACTTTTAAAGATTTATATACACTCTTCTATGCATACAAAGAAGATAAAGTAAAATATACTACTTTAAAAACTTATCGTGATAGAGAAAAATTTTTCAAAGACTTGGATAATGTTAAACTAAAAGATTTTAATATTGAACATTTTGAGAAATGGAAAAAGCAAATAAATTCTTATGGATATACAACAAATCATAAAAACCATTTATTCAAATTCTTTAAAGAATTATTAAACTTTGCTACTAAGTGGTACAACTTTAACTTTACAGCAACTTATAATAAAATGACTAATTTTACTGATCCAAATGAGATACCAAAAGAAATGTTATTTTTCACCTATGAAGAATTTAAAAAATTCATATCGGTAGAAGATGATATTCTATTTAAAACATTATTTGAAACTTTATATTATTGTGGACTTCGTAGGGGTGAACTTAGAGGACTAACATGGAAAGATATAGATTTTAAAAATCAATATTTAAGTGTTAACAAAAATATTGTAGCAACTCAAGGTGATGAAAAGAAACCATATATGGTAACTACACCTAAAACAAAATCTAGTATAAGAAATATTCCTATACCAAAAGTATTAATGAAAGATATGAAAGTATTATATGAAGTTTCTAAAAGACATTATGGATTTAATGATGACTGGTATTTATTTGGAGATACTGATCCAATAACAAACGGAAAGTTAAGGCATAGAAAAAATAAGGATTGTAAGTTAGCTGAAGTTAAACAAATTAGAATACACGATTTTAGACATAGTTGTGCATCACTTTTAATTAATAGTGGTGCTACTATAAATGTTGTAGCAAAGTATTTAGGACACACAAAAATAGATGAGACATTAAATACTTACTCTCACCTATTTAAGAATCAATTAAATGAAATAATTAATATTATAGACAAACTAAATTAAAATTGGTACCTATTTGGGTACCTAATACATATATCAAATGGCTTAAAAGCTTTTATTTACAACAAAAATGGAGCCTTTCGGCTCCTTCAGGGGGTTTTGGTTATATCACACCTACATTTTATTTCGTAGCGTGTGGTCATATCTCTATGACATATTAATCATAATATATTTTTAAATAAATTACAATACTTTTTTAAAAATTTATTCAAAAATATTTTTCATATACCAATTAATCTAGGTCTTCAATCTTTTTTAATTCATTAAATATAGGCTCATACTCAGGATTAGATTCAAAAGTAAATAATATATTAATAAACTCTTCAGCATCCTCTTTAGCTTTTAATAACATCTTAAAATCCCTTCTAATATTAGCCATCTTAAGTACTAATTCACCACTTTGTTTAATACCAAATAAATCTCCTTCTCCTCTATTCTGAAAATCATACTCACTAATTTCAAAACCATCAGAAGTCTTTTCCAAAAGACGAAGTCTCTCTTCAGATTCTTTAGCCACTAAAACACAATAACTTTGAATATCACTTCTTCCTACTCTACCTCTTAATTGATGTAATGTAGATAAACCAAACATATTAGCATTAAATATAACTATCATTGAAGCATTAGGCACATTAACACCAACTTCAATAACTGTCGTAGATATTAATATATTAATCTTATTATTTTCAAAGTCATTCATTACTTTATTCTTTTCTTTATTATCAAGTTTACCATGAATAATACCAATCTTACTTATCTTACCAAAGGCCTTATTCATCTTCTCCTCTAAATCTTTAACAGATTCTAAGTTCTCTTCATCTCCCTCAATCATTGGAGCCACTACATATATCTGATGATTATTATCAAGTTCTCTCTTCATCATCTCTAATACTTCAGTAATATCTTTTTCTTTCTTAAAGTATGTAATAACTTCTTTTCTACCTATAGGTTTAGTTTTAATTGAAGATACATCAGTATCACCATATATAGTTAAAGCATAACTTCTAGGAATAGGAGTAGCACTCATAGATAGTACATCAGGACTAATACCCTTTCCTTTAAAAGAATTTCTCTGATTTACACCAAAACGATGTTGTTCATCAGTTACAACAAGACCTAGTTTCTTAAATTTAACCCTATCTTGAATTAAAGCTTGTGTCCCAATAATTAAATCAATTTTACCAAGCTCTAGATTATCATATATTTCTTTCTTATCTTTAGCACTAGTACTAGAAGTAAGAAATGCTATTTTAAGTTTATACTTACTAAATATCTTAAGAGCATCTTCATAGTGTTGGCCCGCTAATATCTCAGTAGGAGCCATTAAAGCAGATTGATACTTAGATAAATAATTAGCATATATCGCAATAAATGCCACTATTGTTTTACCAGAGCCAACATCTCCTTGAAGTAATCTATTCATTCTCTTCTTGGATTCTAAATCCTTAAGTATCTCTTTAATACTACTACTTTGATCTAAAGTAAGTTTATATGGTAAATTATCAATAAACTTATTAATCTTATCATAATCAAGTACTCTCTCTATCGCAGTATCATCAGATTCTATCTTTTGTTTTAAATACCTAATCTTTAACATATACATAAATAACTCTTCATATTTAATTCTTTGTCTTGCCTTCTTTAAAGTAACAATATCTTCAGGTATATGAACATTATATATAGCATCTTTCTTAGAAAGTAAATTATATTTATCCTCAAGATATGTTGGTATTAAAGAATGAACATGGTATTCCTCATTATTAAGTACATAAGATACAAACTTAGATATTTGCTTTATAGTTAAACCTTCGGTAGTATAATAAATAGGTTCTATCTTAGCTCCTGGGGGTAAAAGGCCAAATCTAACATCCGAAGCCACTATAGTATTCTTAAGTTTATGATATTTACCAATTATAGTTACCTCTTTACCACACTTTAACTCTTGATGTAAATATACTTTATTATATACTGTAATGTTGATTATCATTGTCTTAGTATTAATTCTAAATATCAGTTTCTTTAAACTCTTATTAATAAATATAACTGTTGGTTGTCCCTCTACTATACCATCTATAACTATCTTGTCACCATCATTTAAAATATTCATATCAGTTCTTTTTATTACATCATACCTATATGGATAATAATATAATAAATCTTCACCATTATTAATTTTAAGTTTATTTAATAGTTCCTTAGTTTTAGGACCAACACCATCGATATTTTCTAACTCTATCATTATATCACACCCTAGTATAATTATAACAGAATAAAAAAATTTGTCTATAAAGTTAACAAGTAGTTAATGCCACAAGCAACAAAAAAGACTATTAAAAATTAGTAATTAATCTCTAATAGTCTTTATTTATTATTTAGTACTTACTTTTTCTAATACAAAGCCAACTTCATAATCATTAATATTTACTTTATCTTCAATACCATCTTTATCATAAACATCAATAGTCAAAGTCTCATCTTTAATCATATCTAAGTAATCTTTAATATTCTCTTTATACTCACTAGTAGCATCTATATACATATTAATTCTATCAGTAATATCAAAGTTCATAGTCTTTCTTAATTGTTGTACCTTAGATATAGTCTCTCTAGCAAGACCTTCATTTTCTAATTCTTTAGTAATAACAGTATTTAGTATAACAAAGTTATTACCTACAACCATTGCTTTAAAGCCCTCTTTACTAGATATTCTAATATCTACCATATCTTTAGTAATATCATAAGTAGTATTATCTATAGACATCTTAATACTTTCATTGTTTTCTAATTTATTAATATCTTCATTAGATAATTCTAATAACTTATCAGAAAACTCTTTAATATTCTTACCAAATATCTTACCTACTTCTTTAAAGTTAGGTTTAACCATAAAGTTCATATAAGTAGATAAATCATCAGTATAAATAACTTCTTTAACATTAAGTTCTTCTTTAATTAGACTAGTAAGTTCCCCAATAACCTTCTCTTTCTTCTTATCAAGTAAAATCTCACTAATAGGTTGTCTTACCTTTATCTTAGATTCCTCACGAACATTTCTACCTATACTAATTAAATCTCTTACTAAGTCCATTTTTTCTTCAAGTTTTAAATTTATTAACTCTTCATTACATACTGGGAAATCACTTAAATGAACAGAAGTATTACCAGTCAAATTAGTATATATCTCTTCAGCAGTATAACTAGCTATTGGAGCAATTAACTTAGATAATCCCTCTAGTACTTCATAAGTAGTCATATATACACTCTTTTTTGAAGTAGTCATTAAATTGTCCCAGAATCTATCTCTATTTCTTCTAATATACCAATTAGATAAATCAATTGAAGTAAAGTCAGTAATTAATTTAACTACTTTATTTAAATCATATTCATCATAAGCTTCAGTTACTTCTTTAATAAGTTTATTATACTTAGATAATAACCACTTATCAATATCTTCTCTATCATTATATTCTACTCTGCAAGTATTAATATCAGTTATCTTATCTGCATTAGCGTATATTGCAAAGAAATTATAACTATTACGAAGTGGATTAAAGAACTTAGAGTGAACCTCTTTTAATCCTTCAACATCAAACTTTAAAGGAGTCCATACTGGAGAAGCATATAACATATACCATCTAACAGTATCTGCACCATATTCTTCCATAATCTTAATAGGATCAATTATATTACCAGTAGATTTACTCATCTTCTTACCATTACTATCTAATACCATATCATTTACAACAGCATTCTTAAAACTAGATACTCCAGATACTATCGTAGATATACAAATAAGTGAGTTAAACCATCCTCTTGTTTGATCGACACCTTCGGCGATAAAGTCTGCTGGAAACTGACTTTCAAATAATTCTTTATTTTCAAATGGATAATGAAATTGAGCATAAGGCATTGCTCCAGAATCAAACCAAACATCCATAACATCAGTTACTCTATTCATAATTCCATTACATTTAGGACATTTAATATGTACTTCATCTATATATGGTCTATGAAGTTCCATATTCTTAACATCTATGTCTCCTACTTTCATATCATCAAGTTCTTTTATGCTACCAATTACATGCTTTTCACCACATGAAGAACATATCCATATAGGCATAGGACATCCCCAGTATCTATTTCTAGATATACCCCAGTCTACCATATTCTCAAGCCAGTTATTAAATCTCTTTGTACCAACATAATCAGGATGCCAACTAACAGTCTTATTGGCCTCAAGAATCTTATCTTTGTATTCAGTAGTTCTAATATACCAAGCCGGTTTAGAATAATATATAAGTGGACTATGACATCTCCAGCAGTGAGGATAATCATGTGTAAGTTTAATCTTCTTAAATAACTTATCATTTTCTTTTAACCACTTAATGATTTCTATTTCAAGATCCTTATCAGTAACTAAAGTACCTTTCCAAGGGCCAGTAGTATAGCAGCCATCTTTTCCTACAGGATTAACAAAACCAATACCATTTTCTTTGCATACTCTATTATCATCCTCACCATAAGCAGGAGCAATATGTACAATACCAGTACCATCTTCACTAGTAACATAAGAGTCTGCAAGTACTTCAAAACATTTACCTTCAACTTCTGCAAATGGCATTAATTGTTCATACTTAGTACCTACTAAATCAGTCCCCTTGTATGTTTCAAGTACTTCAAAATCATCACCCAAAACCTTATTAGCAAGACTTTTAGCTACGATAAATTTATATCCCGCTGAAGATACTTTTATGTACTCTAAATCTGGATTAACGCAAAGAGCAACATTAGCCATAAGAGTCCAAGGAGTAGTAGTCCAAACTAAGAAGTAAGTATCACTATCCTTAATTTTAAATGGTACAATAACAGTATTAACACTATCTTCTTGATATCCCTGACCCACTTCATTAGCAGATAATTCAGTACCACATCTAGGACAATAAGGAAGCACTTTATTACCATAGTAAATAAGTCCTTTCTTATCTATTTCTTTAATTAGCCACCATTCACTTTCAATAAACTCATTACTACAAGTAACATATGGATGCTTACTATCAATAAACTGTCCCATATTATCAGTAAGTAAATTAACTTCATCTATATTTAAAGCAGTAGCATTATTACATTCCCTGCAGAAATTCTCAATACCAAACTTTTCAATATCAGCCTTAGTCTTAAAACCAAGTTTCTTTTCAACATTAACTTCAATAGGAAGACCATGAGTATCAAGTCCTATCTTTCTAAGTACCTTATACCCTTTCATAGTTTTATACTTACAGAAAGAATCTTTAATAGTTTTAGCCAAAACATGATGTATACCAGGTTTAGCATTAGCATATATTGGTCCATCATAAAATACCCAAGTTTCATTATCTTTTCTATTTTCAATAGTCTTTTCTAGAATGTTTTCTTCTTTCCATTTAGCAAGTATTTTACCTTCTACTTCGCTTATTTTTCCTTTTTCTAATTCTTTAAATTCCATAATTCCTCCTTCTAAAGAAAAAACACCACCAGTACAAGGACGAAATACTTCGCGGTACCACCTTGTTTCACTGATAGTGCACTCATATTTTGATAACGGGTTATTCCCGGTTACTTCTAACTATTCAAAGTAACACATCAAGAGTGATCTATATATTAAGCATCTTATTAGTTTCCACCAGCCACTAACTCTCTACAAATATCTTAATATATCGTCTCTTTCTTTTGTTTTTATACATTAATTATATTCAAAATATTATCTATTGTCAATCTCTTTTCTTACTTTTTCTCTTTTTAATGTTTTAAGTAATCTCATATTAAGCATATCCCTCTTAATACCATCATTAGTACTTGAAGATATTATTTTTCCTATATTTGAAGATAAATACTCATTTAAATGTTCTTCATACAAGAGATAACAAACTAAACTTTCAAAATCATTCTTTTTAGCTTTCTTTAATTTTTCTATCTTATAGTATCTTGTAAGAGCAGAGTCTTTAATACCAGAAATATCAATGCTATCAGTACTAGGAAGTTCTAATCTAGAACTACATTCTTCAGGTAATTTATCATCATTTAGATAGTATTCTATTTTTTTAGTATTATATAATGCCTTTATGAATGTTTCTACATTTATATCATTAACCATACATTTATTAATCATATCGTCATAAGTATATTTTTTTTTTTTCTTATCTTCATTGCTTAAGAAATCATAAACGCATATATTTTGAATAAAATTTTCATAATCATCATTACCAATTAATAGAAATAGCATTTCTAAATAATACTGCATCTTAATTTTTTTTATCACTTTCTCTTCATTAGTACAAAGAGAATCTTCAAAATCATTTTCAAGTAAAACCAAATCACTTAAAGACATATTTATAATTGGCATTAATTCAGTTAATGCAGTTTTTTCGGCGATTTCAATAGGTATTAGGAAATAGTTATATTTGTCTATTGTATCTTCTATATTATTTCTTTTACTATCCCATGTTGGATCTAAAACATATACTCCATCAATATTATATTTTTTATCTATTAAATGAATTATACTTCTGCAGTGTTTTTCTTTTTTAGTTTTACATATTATAGTTCTAGCATTAATGTTTAAATTTTTTAACATAGCATTAACAATAGCAATGTATCCAACACAAACAATATAATCAGAATTTAATACATTGTCTAAAGACCTAGAAATTAAATAATTTTCATTTTTTTCTTCTTTATGATAAAAGTTATTTTTTACTATGTCATATACCATTATTACTTTTTCTAATGATGATAAATTATATTTCTTGATTTTCTTAGTAATATAGTTTATTTGGCAAGAAGTATCATACAAAGTATTAATATCAATATCTCCGCCATATTCTTGATAATGAATAAAAATGTTTTTACTATCTATTTTACTCAAATCATATCCTTCAAGTATTTTTTGATATTCCTCAAGGGAAATTAATGTACCATCTATTACAACCGGAACATTTATCTTCTCACACAATGATAAAACTTCAAGTAAATTATCTTTATTACAACTAAAATGTATTTCTTTGCAGTCATCAATATTTTTTATTAAATTATATGTTCTTTTTCCATAATTAATAGCCTGCATTGCCAAAGAAAAGAATATAACATCATTTTTATTTAATATTTCGATAATCTTATTATAATCATAATTATTAACTACTGCTTCATACATATCATTTAATAAGCTATCATTATCACTAAACAAAAATAAAGTCATACTATCAATTACTATTTTCTTTATTCCATCTTCAACAAACAAATCACTAAATCTACTTAAATAAATTTCCGTAGTATCATGAAATCTTTTAGCCCTACATTTTTCCTTACTTTCATATAGTTTAAAAATCATCATATCCCCCATTAACTGCCATTATAATAGCAGAAAAACTATAAAAAGTCAAATAAAATAGATGAAACTGCTAAGTTTCATCTATTTCCTTATATAATTATTATCTAGTTCTTACTCTTTTTATTGAATCAATATTATAGTAACCTTCATAATCACCAGTATTAACTAGATCACTACGAACTACTAAAACAGCTGTTTGTTTAGCACCTTTACTTATTAATTCATTTACTTTTTCACTAGCATTCATATCATCTCTATAGATAGTATAAAGATTTCCATCTAATTCATAAGTAACTCCCATTACTTCTCTATCATAAGATCCATTATAGTATGGTGTACATTTATTAGTACTATCTGTAGCATCATAAGAGTTAGTATAAATATATGAATTATCTTTAATATTAACGCTCTCTCCTAGATTATATTCTTTATTTTCAGTAACTACTTCAGTTGGTTCTTCAATAACTGGTTCATCAATAATAATATCATCTTTTTTAGTAGAAGGTTCAGTTGTCTCTACTACAGAAGTAGGTTTTACTATATCATCAGGTTTATGTTTTTTACTTTGACTCTTAGGTAAGAAACTACATACAACAGCAGCGGCAGCAACTATCCAGGCACAGATAGCAGTTTTAACTTTATTCTTTCTAAGTATCTCACTAACTTCTTTAGTCTCATTTTTAACTTTATTAAAACCATTTTTAAATTTATTACCAACCCATTTAGCACCTTTACATATACCACCAATTATAGCAGTACCTGCAAGGAAACCAAGAATCTTTTTACCAAAGCCTTTCTTTTCCTTTTTATTATCTTTATTATCAATAACCATTAATTCTTTACATTCATTATTAGATTTAACACTAGTAGTATCATTAGATTTAACACTAGTAGTATCATTAGATTTAACACTAGTAATATCATTAGATTTAACACTAGTACTTTCCACTACAGGAGTATCCTTTTTAGCGGTATAACCCGTAGTAAACTGCATATAACCAGTTTCATATGGATTATCATCTTCAGTTAAATACTCATAAGAATCTTCTTTTTTATCATTAGATATTTCAGTAAGTTTTACTTCAATACTTTCAAGTTCTCTTTTTTTCATTTCAAGTAATTTTAAGTATTTATATAATGTCTTATAATCACCTAATTTACTATAAGGTATATAAGCAGAATTACTATCATATCCTTGTATTTTAATTATCTTAGCATTCTTATATTCATCTTTCTTATATAAGTTTGTCATTTCATATAAATACTTTTTAATATATTTAATCCTATTATTAATTTCTTCTAAATCCATTTCATTAATATTCTTACTAGAAGTTTTTTTCTCATCTTCAACTACTTCAGCCTTTATAGTAGGTCTCTCCATTACTGGCTCTTCTGAAATAGTTACATATTTAGAAAGATTTTTTTCTCTTTCGCATAAGTCTTTAAATATACCTAGCTTATCTTTTGGCACTCCTACTTTTTTACCATTATAGTATTCATATGCTTTACTTGAACTAGTATCACTTAATAACTTGTTAATTTTAAATCTAACTACTTTTAATTTATCTTCCTTAGATAATTTTCTATAATCCATAGAATTTATATTAATTTTTTCCATATTCATAATTCAAATCCCCCTTTGAATGACACATATTTTAGCACATTTGTTTGCCTTTGTCAAGTATTACTACTTTTTACACAAACTATATAGTATTTTTACTTCTTTTATAGTAAGTGGTCTATACTCTCCTGGCATAAGACCTTTTAAATTTAAATTAGCATATCTTTCTCTTCTTAGTTTAATAACTTTATTGCCAACTGACTCAAGCATCTTCTTAATTTGATGGTTTTTACCTTCATGAATAGTTATTTCCACTACTGAAGTATTCTTCTTTTTATCATAACTTTTTAGTCTTACTCTTGCTTTCTTAGTCTTAACCTCATCAATAATAACACCATTTCTTAATTTCTGAAGACTAGGTATAGTAACTATTCCTTCTACCTTAGCAATATAAGTTTTATCTACTAAAGAGTCTGGTCTCATAAGTAAATTAGCAAGTTCTCCATCATTTGTAAGTATAAGTATACCTGTAGTATCATAGTCTAATCTACCTACTGGATATATTCTAGTAGTAGTATCAATTAAATCTACTACTGTTGTTCTACCTTTTTCATCACTAGTAGTAGTAACAACTCCTTTAGGTTTATTAAGTAAATAATATTCATAATTTTTATTAGTATCTAAAATATTTCCTTCTACTACAATAACATCCCCTGGTTTAACCGTAGTACCAAGTTTAGTAACTACTTCACCATTTACTTCAACTAAACCCTTAGTAATAAGTTCTTCGGCTTTTCTTCTTGAGCAATAACCAAGACCTGCTATTTTCTTTTGTAATCTTTCCATTTTATCACCACATTTCTCTCACAAAATACTTATACATTATCTCATAAATATATTTATTTTGCAACTTTTTTATTTTTTTCCATAAAATATATTGAATAAATATATTTATTTTGCTATAATTAGTATGTTCTATGGACCCATAGCCAAGCTGGTTAAGGCAAGGGACTGCAACTCCCTGATCGTTGGTTCGAATCTGACTGGGTCCTCCATTGACGAATCTGTTCGAACTATTTAGTTTGAACTTGATATATAGAATCAA